>Ga0105164_10002444_pt1 | contig 11477 bp, 10 predicted proteins | sample VDWuncwatermetaG_FD_89674 | JGI IMG/M metagenome (GOLD analysis project Ga0105164, IMG submission 89674) | Wastewater microbial communities from Netherlands to study Microbial Dark Matter (Phase II) - VDW unchlorinated drinking water | ecosystem: Environmental > Aquatic > Freshwater > Drinking...
GCCTCATGTCTGTCCAAGCTCTGACCCAAGTCGATCCTACACAGTTCTTTAACCTGCCGTCTACGAACGGCACGGGGACCCAGCGATTGGATACCCAGGTCAGCGGGGTCGCGATCTCCAACGACTTCTCTGGCCGCCTGAGTGTCACGACGGCGGAAGGTGACACAATCACCCTCTCGGCGGATCTTGAATCCGACTTCCGTGCAGTGAACTACAAGACCCATGCCGAAGGCGCCGGCACGACGGTGGATCTTGAAGCGAAGTATGCCGAGTATTCACTGAAACAAGAGTTTGGCGTGACGGTCGAAGGTGATCTGAACGAACAAGAGGTCAAGGACCTGGCCAAGCTGTTCCGAAAAGTCGCCAACATCTTCAAGAAATATTTGAGCGGGCAGGATGACGAGGCTCTGGCCAAGACCGCGAAACTGGCCGAGCGGTTTGGAAGACTGTCGTCTCTCTCAGGTCTGGACCTCAGTGTGGATGTGGAACGGTCCGTCACAGTCATCGCCGCGCAGATTGCCTCGGAGGTGACCGGTCAACCCGCGCTGCCGACAGGCCCACAACCGCAAATACCTACTGTTACGTCTGACACAGCTACCCCGGGTGGGGCGCCCTCGACGGCTGCGGCGATCCCGCAACCGTCCACTGGTACCACGGCGCCCACCCCGTCATCGACCGCTACGCCGGTTGCGAATTCAGCCGACATCACGCACCTCAGTGTCCCTACGCAGGCGACGCAGCAGCCCAGGTCGCTGGCTCAGCAAATCTTGGAAGCCCTGGAGGAGACCAGCGTGGAATCGCGCAAGGTCCGGAAGTATCTTCCGGACTTCCTTAAGAAGCTGCGAGAGGATTTGGGGAAGGAATTGCGAGGTGAGCGGGAGCACGATCGCAATCAGCCCACGAACCAGATGCAGACACCGGCGAACACGAGCACCAGCGTAGCCTTTGCGTATCAGGCCGTGAGTCAGACGGCGATATCTCTTTCAGTCCGAAGTTAGCAGGCTGCGGGAAAAATAATTACGGATGTCAGAACTTCAATAGCCTGCATGGTTAGCAAAGCAGAGGAGCGTTTTTGCAGGGTGCTCAAAATGGCCGTTCAGCAAGGCCGCAGCGAGTGAAGGGCCGAGGCGTACCCTCTGAGGTACGTTGAGGGTCTGAACGATGCGAGAACGCCGCTGGCGGACTTTTTCAGCACCCTGTTAGAGCAACAGCGTCAGCCTTCTGGCTGGCGTTGAGTGTACGGCGAGGCTTGGGTATCCCACGCCTCGCCGTTGTCGTTTCGGCGACAGAGGGGAGCACCCAGACCTTCCTTCTTGCTCGCAGGGGCCCCGCGATAAAAGATTTGGGGTCGGGTCTTGCAAGCACACATGTGGCGGCTCAATCTCACTCCCCACGCCTGGCACGCTCCACATCATCATCGACATACACCATTCCCGGGCTGCGTCCTGGTACTCGGTAGGGCGGGCCGGCTTTGTAGCGTGGGCAGTCTGGCGGGCCGTAGCAGTGGGTTTCAAAGCGCCACTTCACTTTTGACGGATTCCAGTGATCGAGGATGATCTGCGTCGGCATCGTCAGGCCGAAGGGGCATTGCACGCACTCGGTCCCGCAAGTTTCCCGCTTCAGTCTGAAATGTCCCTGCGCCCGGTACTGCTCTAGCGGCGGCGCGATGCCGCCGTCCGGACCAGGCGGCCAATCGCCAGGGTGTGTCCGTCCGATGAGTTGGAGCCCACTGACCTTGTAGAACTCCGCCCATTCTGTTTCGGAGTCCGGAAGAGGGATAGCATTACCCCTGATCGAGTCGCCGATACGAAACTGGTGTTGCTCGTGGGCTTTAGGGCCGATGGCTACTTTGACCCGGTTGCGGAGAACGCCGTCGATCTCCCCATCAAGGATCAGTGTATCCTTGGTACTGATGGGTTGGGATTTCATCGAACGACCGGATCAGACAGATGCGAGCCTTGACGCTGATAATCCTGCCTGTGAATGGAATCTTATCCATGGGTCTTTAGAGAACAGCTGTTTTCGTATAGTACCTCGGCAGGTAGGGTGGCGTCATGAGGAGCATTTCCTGTAATGTCCTATAATATCGTGCCGTCCCATCTGTTGATCTTGACAGCAGGACTGATGACGGCCCGCTGGTGGTGAAAAAGGCTGGGAGGGCTAGGTTGATGCGAGGCAAAAGGCTGGGGTCATTGCTTGACTTCGCACTCCACAGGATTCTGTCGCTGTTGAGGTCGGAGAAAAACCAATTCGAGCTCTTACGAAAACTGTTTGTCGAAGTGCAAAGGCAAGCAATGACCCCACTTCGACCTGCATATTTGGCAGGCCGTGGAAAATATTCGAAATGTGAAAAGCTCTTCCAGGGAAGGCAAGAAATAAAAGGGTTGCCCAAGAAAGATAAAGGTTCCAGGAACTATTGATTGCCTATTTCCTGTAGCTTCGAGGGCTCCATGCTCGAATTCAGACTGACCTGCGAGCACTGCAGCAAGGCATTGCCGCCTGATTCGCTTAAGGCGCGTATCTGTTCCTATGAGTGCACCTTCTGTGTCTCGTGCGTCGAACACGTTTTGGGAAATGTCTGCCCAAATTGCGGCGGTGGGTTCGTGCCTCGACCGATCAGACCTTCGACGAATTGGAATGATGACAACCCGGAGAAACGATAGAAAACAGAAGGTTGTTCCAGAAGCCCTTGATTTGTTCAGATAGCTGCAAATCAATGCCTATCGGGTCGTCTGTTATCCAGCTTGAATCCATTCCATATGCGTGGTCTCTTACGATCTGTAGGGTGCTTAGTCTTTCGAGGTTGGGAGTAACATGGCGGCTGAAGATCTGATTCGGGTAGGCTCATACCTATCCATATTGGGCGTTATGGCGACGTGGGAACTGTTGGCGCCGCGGAGGAAGCTGACGGCTTCGAAGCTCTGCCGGTGGGGTGGCAATCTCACGATCGTGATCTTGAATACGGCTATCGCCCGGTTGTTTTTTGCAGGAGGTGTCGTGGCGACGGCGGGGATGGTGCTGGATCGCGGCTGGGGTCTGTTGAACTGGATCGACTTGCCGGTCTGGCTCGAGCTCGGGCTAGCGGTGGTGGCGCTCGATCTGATCATTTACGGGCAACATCAGGTGTTTCATGCGGTCCCGATCCTCTGGCGGTTTCACATGATGCATCACTCGGATTTGGACCTGGATGTGTCCAGCGGGGTGCGGTTTCATCCGGTGGAGATCGTCATCTCGACGGTGGTGAAGGGCGCGGCGGTGATTGCGCTGGGGGTGGCGCCCCTGGCGGTGGTCGCATTCGAGATTGTGTTGAACGGCACGTCCCTCTTCAACCACAGCAATGTGAAAATCCCTCTAGCTATCGAACCGGTGCTCCGGTGGTTCGTCGTAACTCCGGACATGCATCGTATCCACCATTCGGTGGACCCACGCGAGACCAATAGCAACTACGGATTCAATGTGCCCTGGTGGGACCGGCTGTTCAGGACCTATTGCGCGGAACCGGCCTTAGGGCAACTGGGGATGAAGATCGGCCTTGAACACCTCGGTCCCCCGGTGTGTTTGAACCTGTTCATGATGCTGCGGCTCCCGTTCGTGACGCAGCTCGGGCGCTACGCCGGTCGCACCCAACCGTGATTCCTGTGCGGGGCTTGACTGTAAACTGTCGAACCGGATTGTCCGTAAACAGACTGGGGGGTTGATATGCGTACTCGTCTGATCTACGTGGGTGTGTGCTTGCTGCTCACCGCCCAGCTTGCCAACGCCAAAACGACGCAGCACAATCCCTGCGCATTGTTCACGACCGTGGAAATCACAACGGTGCTCGGTACAGCCGTTGAAGGCAGCGAGCCGGCTGCCATGGGCACGGGGTGTCAATGGTTTGGGAAGGACGACAAGTCGTATGTGATCATCCAACAGGTCGGTACCGAATACTGGACGGATCCAAAGCAGGCGTCGGGCTATGAGGCGATCCAGGGCGTCGGCAAGAAGGCATACTCGCATCCCGATGTGCAAGGGGGATGGTGTGCCATGGCCCTCACCAAGGACGCGACGGCTAGCGCATTGTTAATAGGCACGGCGAAGCGGGCCAGTGCGGTCACGCTGCTCCGTCAACTCCTCGAGCGTGGATAATTCCGCCGTGGCGAACAATAAGGAGTCGGGAGTCTCTATGGGGACATGCACGTGGTGAATCGGGTGGGAAAGGCACACGGAGTCCAGCAGATGGGCTGGTTCAAGGGTTGAGTCCTTCGCAGCTATAGCGGAACTATGCCGATCTGTATAGCACCCGAATCCAGTTCTGAGAATGTCGTTGAGAGGTCTTTGAGCCGGCACGACAATCACAGTGGAATTTTTGTACCTGTTTTGCGTACTATGGCGGTCAGTATACGCAGTGGGTGGGCGCCTAATATTGGAGGATGTATACAATGACCACACGTTTTGTCGGACCTATTACCGCCGCGCTAGCTTGCACAGTCTTTGTTGCGGCATGCGGATCAGGCACAGCGCCTCCTAGTAAAGCCTGTGTTGACGCCGCCCGTTTATATGCAGAAGCACTGGACACGGACAAAGCCGCCCCTGAAGGCGAGAAGGCGGAGAAAATAGCCATTAAAAGAGAAGCTCTTGCGGCATTAGAGGAGCGGAAGGTAAAAGCGTGTGGGGAGTAACATGCTCTACCCGCACGTGTTGAATCGGGCTACCGGTCGAGGGTAATAACGACGACGATCTGTGCGGTTGTGGATGGACCTTGGTTAACGGCGTAGGTGGCATGTTCTTGTGAGCCGGGTGATCCGTCTGGGTTAGCGGATTCTTGGAGTTGGTTGGAAGATAGCTGATCGAACTTGGCGGCTTCTTGCCTCGTGATTGGTCCGAATGGGACCCGGGAGATACGAGCCGTCAGGGTGACGAGCCCGTTCTCCATCGGCAGAGAAATATGCTGCCGTTGATCGGCCGTAATCTTCAGGGAGATCTGTCCGGTTTCCTTCCCGGGCCATAACAGTTGCGGCGTTGAGGACACAACTGCCTTCCAGACTTGCAGATATGCGTCCTGATTGGCTTCCACGGTGAGAAATACCGGCTGTATACTCTTCGCCGCCTCCGCCGCCTCCACTTCTCGCTCCTGCCCATCTGTTCCACGAACCACAAAGCTGTAGCGGATGCCAAGGGGCCTGAGTTGGGAGGCTGTGCCCGCTGCTTTGCCCAGTTGTGAAAGCCCTTCCAGTGGCCGTTCAAGCCGGTTCGCTTGCGGTGCCGACTCGGCCAGGGGCTTCATGGCCTGCTCTTGCTCTTTGGCAATCGATCGCCTATCAGCTCGGCCCGGCTCTCCTCCGTAGAACAGGGCACGAGCACTGAGTGCCGGCGTAGCGGTGGCAGCGACTTGCCCACCGGCCGGCGCTTGTCTCTGTTTGGGCTCCGGTGCGGTGGCTGGTGGTGCAGAGCCCGCTGCGAACTTCTGATCTGCGGACGAGGTCACTTCCTCCGCGGACCGTTCTCGCTTGGCCAGCTTGCTAATCAACATGTCTTTTTTCGGGAGGTCAATTGCTGGAGCCACGCTCTCTTTCGCTTTCGCCTGGGGCTCAACGGCTTGAGGCGTCGTCGGCCTTACCTCTTCGGTTGCGACCGATTGTGCCGCCTGTTTCAGACTGTCCTGATAAATCCCGATGCCCAGCACCACTGCGAGGGCAGCTACCGCAAGCCCGCCGGCGAAGGCAAGGCCTGCTGGACGACGGAACCAATCCAGCCATGACAGAGAACCGCCGGCGCCTGAGGCGCTCTTCTGCTCCAATGAAGCGAGGAGTCTGTGACGTACGTCTGGATCGGCCAGCAACTCTTTCAAGGCCTGCTCATCGGCTAGCGCATTGAACAACTGTTGGTCTTGCAGCGCGGCGGTATAGAGCGTCTGCTTCTCCTCCGGCGTCAGCGTATCGGTTGCGAATCCACCCAGCAGTTTTTCTAATTCATGTTCTGACATTAGAGACCGTCATTCGTGAAGCGTGAAGCGTATCTCGTGAAACGCTCAGAATCTACAACTCAGCACTCAGCACTTAGAACTCAGCACTGTACTGGTCACTCCCATGTGCCTCCCATCAGGCTGAGCAACTGCTTCCTGCACCGCAGGTCCCATGTATAGATGGTGTTGATCGAGTTCTGATCCATGATCTTTTGAATCTCGGGAAAGCTTTTCCCATCCAACTTCCACTTGAACAGTTCGCGGCAGCGTTCGCCGAGTTGACCTATGGCGGCCAGCAACCGGTTTACTCGCTGTTTCTGGTCGAGTTGCGTCGCCGGGCCGTCGCCGGGATCGGCGAGCGGAAGGTCATCAATCGATTCCTGATTGTACTCGCCTCGTCTGATCAACTTGCGATGGGCGTCCAGCATCTTGAATCGCATGACTTGAAAGGCCAGGGGAACCAGTTCGGTCAGATCCGCAACGTTAGGGTATTTCTCATGGAGAACCACCAGCACCTCTTGAGTCAAATCCTCGGCTTGTGCCCTCGATACTCGTAATGTGGCGAAGGCGAGAATCCTTTCGCGGAGAGAGGCAAGTATCTGGTCTCGATCCATCGCTAGGTCGCTCTAGGGCGTCGTATTTGCCGTTGAATGAAGGAGCACATCTCCAAGCGAGCGAAAGCCGAGCTTCAGTCCATTACAGACCTCGACTTGCCGATCGAAGCGGTTTTTTGTCCGAATCATCTTTTGTAGCGTGCTGAATGCCACACGGCCCCAGGCTGCGAAGTGGAACACGGACAGGGGATAGTCGGTGCCGAAGAGGAGGCGTTCCTGCACCTCGGGGTTTTGGCGAAGATGCAGGAGCATCCGGAACCGATTGGGCTGCGTGAGGGCGGAGATATCCGAATAGAAATGCGGGTAGCGTTGTACCAGGTCGTGCAGTGTCGGTAGAAACTTCTCATAGATGATCAGTCCATAGCTGCAGGCATGGGCTGCAATAACGGTGGTGCCTTCGTCCAGGGCGAGGTGGAGTCGATTGGGGTCGCCGAGTGATTGATCCTTGCCGATCAGGCTGAACTCGTAGCCGACGTGGCTGAGGAAGGGCAGTTTCCGTTCCGCCAGCGCTCGGTAGAAGGCTTTGTAACGCGGGTCAGCAGGATTGAATTGCTGTGCATTGGGCAACACTTTGACCAGTGTGGTTCCGGCGTCTGCGCAGCGGTGGACTTCTTCGACCGCGTCCCGGCGCTGTGGATTGATCGAGACGCCGGCAAGGAATTCATTCGGGTAGGTCCTCGCGGTTTTGAGCACGTAATCGTTGCTGATCAGAAAATCCGTGTGTGCCTGATTGAACCGGCCGTTCTGGTCGTAGACCCCATCCATGCCGAGGAGCACGGCTTTTTGAACATGACGTGACGCGCGCAATTCGGTGAGCAGATCGTCGAGGTATTTCTGGTTCGCTTCCCGTGGGTTCGACGGAGACAGTCGGTGTTTCCATAAGAGGAAGCGAAACAGCGGGCTTCGCAGCATCTTCGGCGAGATGTAGCAGCCGTTCTCGCCGTCAGGCAGCGCGGCGAGGTGGACATGACAGTCGATCAGGGTTTTTCCGATAGAGGCCATTGGGAGTTTCGTGTTTCGAGTTTCGGGTCGGAACCGGTTTCGAGTTCCGTGTTTCGGGTTACGTGTTTCGATTTAAACCTGTTTCGAGTTCCGCGTTTCGTGTTTCTGGTTCTAAGAATGAACGGTTTCGTGTTTCGGGTCTCGAGTTTGGGCAGAGCCCGGTTTCGAGTCTCGGGTTTCGTGTTTGAACTCGAAACTCGGAACACAAAACCCGTAACAGGTTTCTAACTCGAAACGGGTTTAACCCTTTTGTAGTCTCTCGATCGCGATTCGTTTGAGACTACGCAAATCCATCTTTCCAGTCCCCAGCACCGGTAATGTGTCCACCTTGATGAAATTCCCGCGCGGAGGGATGAAGAGGTTCGGTAGTCCGTTAGCGGCGAGCTTCGCAACGATCTCGGGGATTCGGGCATCGTCAAGAATGTGCAGGACCGCGAGTTGCTCGCCCTTGCGTTCGTCCGGAATGCCGGTGACGGCGAAGACTTGCAGGTCGGCGCCGGCGGCCTGCTGCAGCGCGTCCTCCACCTGCCCGTGCGGAACCATTTCTCCGCCGATCTTGGAGAAGCGCGAGAGCCGATCGGTGATCGTCAAGAACCCGTCTTCATCCAATGTCGCGATGTCGCCCGTAATGTACCAGCCATCGCGCATGGCGTTGGCCGTCAGATCCTCACGGCCCAGATACCCGCTCATGACGTTGGGACCTCTGACCAGCAACATGCCTGGACGGTCGGGTGGCAGTGAGGCGAAGCTGTCGGGATCGACGATTTGCACAGACACGCCGGGCAGCGGTTGGCCGACAGTTCCTCGCCGTGAGGCCGGTTGGTAGTATCCGGCGGCTCGGAAGTCAGGACAATTGACGGCAACGACGGGAGCACATTCGGTGACGCCATAGCCCTCGATCGGTCCGATGCCGAACCGATCTTCAAATGCCTGCGCGAGCCGGGACGGAAGTTTCTCAGCGCCGGTCAGGACCACGCGCAGCGAGCTGAATTGCTCCGGGGTACAACGACGCTGATACAGATGGAGAAAGGTCGGCGTGGTCACGAGGAACGTGATGCGGTAGCGGCGCACGAGTTCGCCAATGGTGGCGACGTCGAGCGGGGAGGGATGAAAGACCAGGCCCGCGTTGTTGAACATGACGAACCAGAAGACGAGATAGCCGAACGAATGGAAGAACGGAAGAATACCAAGCACTCGCTCGTCCTGGTAGAGATGGAGGACTTGGCTGGCTCCCTGCGCATTGGCGTCGACGCTGAAGTGTGGCAGCATCACGCCTTTCGGTTCCCCCGTGCTGCCGCTGCTGAAGATGATGGTGGCCAAGTCATCCATTGTCAGCTGGCGGTTCTGTCCGCAGGACAGTTCGATCATCCGCGCCGGGGCGCAGAGGGCGAGGAGACTCGCGACGAGTTTCTGTCCTGTGCCGATGGTGCGGGCGACGTCCTCCAGCCAAACAATCGACGGCCCGTCCGGCAACTCCAACTTGGCCTTCTCGACAAAGACCCGGCTGGTGACGATCGTGCGAAGGCCGGCGAGTCGCACGGCTGCTTCGAGGCCGGATTTGCCGACCGTGTAGTTCAGATTCACGCTGGTTTTCCCGCACAGGGGAGCTGCCACGTTGACCAATGCAGCTGCGACGGTGGGCGGGAGCAGGATGCCGACATGGCGCTGGTCTTCCCAATGTTGCCGAAGCGCTCTGGCGAGTACGATGGACCCGATCAGGGCTTGGAGTGACGACACACGTGGGCGGGTCTGGTCCGCCATGGCGAAGCGGAAGGGATGCCTCCTCATGGCATGGATGAATTCACGGTGCAGCGGGCAGCGATAGGATTTGCGCAGGCGCCAGGCCTCCTCTCCGAGTGTGCGAATCGCGTCGCGGAGTTTGTGTGTCGGCGTGTCCGACGGCAGTGGTGTGCCGAAGGACACTGAGACCGGGTAGGGAATGCGCTCAGGCCATTTTGTGAAGAAACGACCCCGTTCAAAGCTGAAGATGCTGCCCCACAGGCGATCCAAGTGCACGGGGATGATCGGCACCTGCCGTCCCTTCACAATCCGTTCGAAGCCGCGACGGAACGGCAGCAACGTGCCGGTGCGGGTGATTTGTCCTTCAGGGAAGATGCAGACAATCTCTCCGTCGTCGAGTGCCTGCCCCGCGCTGCGCAGCGCCCGGAGAATCATGCGGGTGTCGCCTGCCGAAGTAATCGGGATGACCTTCATGGCTGTCATCAACCATTTGACCAGCAGGTGCGTGGCATAGGCGGCATCCACAACGAACCGTATGGGCCGATCGACGCTGGCCATGATCAAGAAGCCATCGACGAACGACATATGGTTCGGGACGAGAAGCGCTCCGCCGGATTGGGGAACATGCTGCTGGCCGACGATGCGGAGGCGATAGAGCGTGTTCGTCAAGATGACGAGCAACAGCCGCAGGAACACATCGGGCATCAGTCGGAGGGCCCACAGAGTGCCGCCCATGGTCACTCCGGCTGTGACGAGGAAAATTCCGCTTGTCGAGAAACCGGCATTGGCGAGCGAGCCGCCGGCGAGCGATCCCAATAGAATTCCGGTGAAGACGCAGGTGTTGGAGAACGAGATAACGGCGCCGCGCCGATCGGGCGGTGATCTCCATTGGAGAATGGCGTTCAGCGGCACGAAGATGAAGGAGCAGGAGACTCCGAGGAGTCCCAGCACCAGAAACGTTCCGAACAATGGCGGGGTCAGTGCGCCGAGCAAGAACAGTGCGATGGACGCACCCGCGGCTCCCAAGGGGATCAGTCCGTACTCAATCCGGTTTTGAGACAGTCGCCCGACCAGCATGGCGCCGATGCCGATGCCGACGGACAACAGCGTGAGCGGGAGCCCCGACATCGCATCCGAGAGATGCAGAACGGCTTTGGCATAGACGAGCACGTTCTGGGCGAAGAGGCTCGCGATCGTCCAGAAAAAGATTTCTCCGGGGATGGCAAGGCGCAGCAGGCGTTCTGTCTGAATGGCAGCCCAGGCGCCGCGGATCGTTGAGCCCACGCCGCCGATCGCGCGGGCGGGCGAGACGCGGGGAACGGCAAAGGCTGCAACCAGGCCGACCACTGATAAGGCGGCCAAGGTGAGGGGTGCCATCCAGGGCTGGTCACCGGCGGTCTGCAAGAGAAAGCCTCCGGCTGCCGTGCCAGTCAGGATGGCGGCAAAGGTCCACATCTCCAACAGGCCGTTGCCGGCGGCGAGACGTTCATGCGGAATCAACTCGGGGAGAATGCCGTATTTCGACGGGGCGAAGAGCGCGCTGTGCACGCCCATCCCGCATAAGACGATCAGCGGCAGAATGCCGCCGGTGGGGTTCAACCAGAGCGCAACGGTGCCGGCGCTCATGAGGAGTACCTCGACGACTTTGATCGATATGATGACCGTGCGTTTGCTCAAGCGATCGGCTAAGGTGCCACCGACCAACGACAACAAAGCCAGCGGCAAGGTGAAGATGATAAAGGTAAGCGCGGTTTGCGTCTGTGCCGCAGTTTCCAGTTCAGGGCCTGGTGCCATCTGCGCGGTGGCTTGCCGGATGGCCAGCAAGGCGACCATCAGCTTCCAGGCATTGTCGTTGAACGCGCCGAAGAATTGCGCGATCAGCAGACCACGGAGAGGATGAGAAACCGGTCTGGATTTGGCGGTGACGGTTTGAATACAGGCCTCCCGAAGGACGGTGATCAGGTTGCAGTGTGCCAGTGTTTGCGACATCAGGCAAATACTTCCTGCGGTCAGTCCATGCGATCGTGCCGTCAGCCGAGCCCGCGCTCATACCAGAACTCACTCTCTGACCCAGGCCCCGTATTCTGTCGGCTTCTTGCGTCGGTCGAGTACTTGCGCGTAGCTCTCTTCCGACAAAACCCCGCTCGGCCGATCATGCAACACCTGCCCATCGTGGA
>Ga0105164_10002445_pt1 | contig 11477 bp, 10 predicted proteins | sample VDWuncwatermetaG_FD_89674 | JGI IMG/M metagenome (GOLD analysis project Ga0105164, IMG submission 89674) | Wastewater microbial communities from Netherlands to study Microbial Dark Matter (Phase II) - VDW unchlorinated drinking water | ecosystem: Environmental > Aquatic > Freshwater > Drinking...
CTCTGCTTCCTGATCGACATAGTCATGCGGCTCGTGGACCTCGCAGGCCGAGAGACTCGGTGCCCTACCGGGATTGATGGGGCCGCCGGTGACGGTGGCAACCTGCTCGCGCACGCCTTGGGTCCTCGCCGTGATGTTTTCCATGAGTCTCGCCGGCGAGCGGTCACAGTTGTCGGCGGCATGCCCGACGACCAGCACCGGCGTCTTGATCGCTTCCAGAGGCAAATCGAACACGCTCTGCTTCGCCAGGGCCTTCCGTGCGCGCGTGTCGCCCGATATCATGGCGGACATGAGCACCAACCCCTCGGGTGCGGCCGGACCCGAAAGCCGCGCGGCGGCGTTCGCGGCGGAAATCGTTCCCCGGCTGTGTCCCACCAGCCAGACGGATCCATTTGTGCGCGTTCGCACGTCGATGATCACCTTTCCCAAATCGTCCGCATGTTGCGGCGCTATCCGGAATCCCGCCAGGCCGTCACCGCCGGGAAAATCGGACGGCGCATCGACCAGAGCGGTGACGAAGCCCGCGCCATGGAAAAGCGGCAGCATGCGCATGAGCACATTACCCGACAGCGACCGCGGGCAGCCCTTGTCGTCGAGGTTGAGATTCCCGCCGCCACCCACGAGCAGCACCAGCGCAATTCGCGCGTCTTGAGCCGGCGCGCGCTGCGCACGCGCGAGCGTGTAGCGCGTCGTGGTGCGATCGTGCGTCTCGATCGTCACCACTTCGCCACAACCGTCGGCCAGCGGAGCCGCGTTCGGTTGAGCAATGGATACCTCTATTGCCGAAACTAGAAAAAGCAAAACAAATATCAAGGAACGCATCACAGTCCTCCCTGGGATGCAGACTCGTTCATGAGTCACCTATGTTTCTGGACGAGATCAGGAAAAAGGGATAGGATTCTTCTTACCTTTCCCGCCACATCCTCCGCCCCCATAAGATCGTTGATGATAGCGGCGCTATTCGCGCCGGCCTCCCGGACCTGAGCGACATTACTCTCGGTAATCCCGCCGATGGCGACGATGGGGATTTTTACCGCCTGGCGGATTTCCTTGAGCATGGCAAGTCCGCGCGGGGAATAACCGGTCTCCTTAGTGCTGGTCCCGAAGATCGGTCCAAAGCCGATGTAGTCCGCTCCTTCTCGCTCCGCCTCACGGGCCTGCGCCAGATCGTGCGTGGAGATGCCGATAATCTTTTCTTCGCCCAGCAATTTTCTGGCAACAACCAACGGGAGATCTTCCTGTCCCAGGTGGACTCCGTCGGCCTCGGCCGCCAGGGCGATATCGACGCGGTCGTTGACGATAAAAAGGCATCCCGCTTTGCGGCTGAGAGGGCGAATCTCTTTTGCCAAGGCCAGGAGCTCCTTTGAGGCCATCTCCTTGGCCCGAAGCTGCAGGAGCCGGAGCCCGCCCTGAAGGAGATCCCGCAGGACAGACAGCGGGTCGCGGCCCCTGGTCTGGCTCGGATCAAGAATGGCATAAAGGGGAGAGGAAATGGGTGATCGGAGCGGCGCTGGAACGGGCTGACTACTCATTGTCCTTCTTGAGCTTGATGTGCAGATCAACGATCTTTTTCCGCAGTGTATTGCGGTTGATTCCAAGGATCTGGGCCGCCTTGATCTGGTTGCCCCGGGTCTTTTTCAAAGTCAGCTCGATCAAGGGCCGCTCCACCCGCTCCACCACGAGATTGTACAGGTTATCCGCATCCACTCCCTTGGTCCTCTCGAAGTAGTCCTCCAGCTTGTGGCGAATGAGCTCTTCGAGCGAGAGGTTGTCGATCTCCGCCGGACCTTCTCCCTGCCTGCTCTGGAGAGTGAAATCGCTGGGGAACAGGATCGGTCCGGGGGATAGGACCGCGGCCCGGATCAAGGTATTTTCGAGCTCCCGGACATTTCCCTGCCAGGGATGTTCTTCCAGGAGCTTCAAGGTTTCTGGGGAAACCCCGGAGATTTGCGTCCCCATCTCCCGGTTGATCTTGTCAATAAAATAGCCCAGCAACAGGGAAACATCCCCTCTGCGCTCTCTTAAGGGGGGCAGATAGACCGGGATAACTTTGAGGCGGAAGTAGAGATCCTCGCGGAAACGTTTTTCCTTTACGGCCTTTTCCAGATCCAGGTTCGTGGCGGCCATGATCCGGACGTCGGCCTTGAGCACTTCCTTTCCTCCTACGCGGCTGAACTCGCGCTCCTGCAGCACTCTCAACAGTTTTGTCTGGACATCAAGCGGGATATCCCCCACCTCATCGAGGAAGAGCGTCCCCCCTTCGGCCAGCTCGAACCTGCCGATTCTGCGCTCGAGAGCCCCGGTAAAAGAACCTTTCTCGTGGCCGAAAAGCTCGCTCTCCAAAAGCTCTTTTGGGACCGCGGCGCAGTGGACAGCGACGAAGGGCTTGTTCCAGCGCGGTGAATTATAGTGGATGGTCTTGGCGACGAGTTCCTTCCCTGTGCCGCTTTCTCCCTGGATCAGAATCGTCGCGTCCGAATTGACTACCTGCCCGATGATCTTGTAAACCTTCTGCATCGCCGTGCTGCTGCCGATCATGCTGACGCCGGGCTCAAATCTCTTTTTGACCTCCTCCTTGAGCTCGCGAAAGTCCCGGCTCATCTTGCGGCTCTCCAGGGCTCGCCGCACCAGGACGAGGACCTCTTCTAAGTCAAAGGGCTTGGTGACGTAGTCAAAGGCGCCGTTTTTCATCGCCTCAATGGCGTTGCGCATGGTGCTTTGGGCCGTCATGAGGATCATGGCGGTATCGATTCCCGCCTCTTTGGCTTCCTTGAGGAGCGTCAAACCGTCAACGTCCGGGAGCTTGATGTCCATCAGCGTGACATCGAAGCGATTCTCGCTTAGATATTCCCGCGCCAGCCGGCCGGTCGCCGCTGCTTGAACCCAATAGCCCTCATCTTCGAGGGCCTTCTTCAGCACCCAGCGCAGCGACTCTTCGTCTTCGGCAATTAGGACCTTCCCCTGTTCCATTACTCTTTATCCCTGCAACTCTTAAACTTTCTTTTATCCCTGGTCCGCGACGAGCAGCGAGACTTTAAAGCTGGCCCCCTTGCCCTCGCGGTTCTCAACGCGGATAAGACCGCCATGTTCTTTGATGATCCGATAGCAAATTGCCAGGCCTAACCCTGTCCCGTTGTTTTTGGTGGTAAAGAAGGGGGAAAAGATATGGGAGAGCTCCTCCTCTTTGATTCCCGGCCCGTCATCTTCCACGTCCACCCAGATAAAATTTACCCGCTTCCTGCCCGGCTCTCGGATATGAAAGACTGTTTCTATTCTGGTTGTGACGGTTAAGCAACCCCGGCCGTTCATGGCTTGGAGAGCGTTCTTCACCAGATTGAGAAAAACCTGAGCGAGCTGGACCCGGTCTCCCCGGATCGGGGGCAGGCTGGGATCGTAGTTTTTTCTCACTACTATTTTGCTCCCCTGAACCGTCTGCCCTTCTAAGAAAAGGACGTCATCCAGGATTTCATGGATATTGAGGGAAGCCAAATTGAGTTTTGCCGGTTGGGAGAGATCCAGAAGCTGCTCGATAAGAAGATTGACCCGATCCACCTCCCGAATCATGATGTCCGTGTATTGGGCGATGGTGGGAATACGATCCGCCTCGCGCCTGAGCAGTTGCGCCGCTCCCTTGATACCCCCCAACGGGTTCTTGATTTCGTGCGCCAGCCCCGCGGCAAGCGTCCCCAACATCGCCAGTCGATCGGCGCGCTTTAAATCCTCCTCCATCTCTTTGCGGTGCGTCAGATCACGCAGGAGCAAGATGCTTCCCAGAAAGCTGCCGGATCGGTCCTGAAGCGGAGAGACGGTTAAGCTGACGGGGACCTGCCGTCCCCATTGAGTGATGAGGTCGCCTTCGCCCCGGGTGCCGCTCTGCTGCGGCGACTGGCTTTTTTTTACCATATCGATCAGCCAGGAGTTTTTCTCGAACAGGCGGGTGTAGGGCTGCTGCAAGACCTGCGACGCGGAGAGATCGGTGAGCATCTCGGCCGCCTGGTTAAAGAAGGATATCTTTCCGTGCCGGTCCGCGACGATGACGCCGTCCTCCAGGCTTGTAAGGATATTCTCCCAGGAAATTTTGGCAGCAGGATCTTCCTTCTTTTCTTGGATCTTCATGGCCGGCGCCCGCGGAGAAACGAGAAATCATACCAAATTAGTCCTGCCAAGGAAACATAGGGAGAGTACCGGCCCTTGCATTCCCCGCTTCACATATGGTAAAAAATTCTTACACTTTAGGCGTTAGCACTCAAAGTGGGCTCTTGCCCGCTTTTTTATTTTGGGGGTATCATGAGTCCGGATCCGGCCGTAACGCGGGTGTGGGAGGTAGCGACTCCCCTGGTGGCGGACGAAGGAATGGAGATTATCGATATCGAGTTTCGGCGGGAGGGGGGAAGAGGAGGCAGGGTGCTCAGGCTCTTTCTGGATAAGGAGGGCGGTCCGAGCGTTGACGGCCTGGCGCGCGTCAGCCGGCAGTTGAGCGAGCTTCTGGATAGCGATCCGGCCATGGATGGGCCTTATACCCTGGAGGTATCCTCTCCCGGCATCAACCGCGTCCTCAAGAAGCGGGAACACTTTATGCGTTTCGTCGGAAAAAGGGTTCGGGTGAGAACCCGGGAGATGATCGAAGGGAGAAGATCTTTTTTGGCCATTCTCAAGGAGGTCCGGGAGGACGGCATCGTCCTCGCGCAGGAAGGGGCGGAGTTTTATATCGCCCTGGGTCTGATTGAGAAAGCGAATTACGAACACGATTGGGGTGCGTAAAGATGCAGCAAGATTTAAACCGGGTCATAGAGCAGGTAAGCAAAGAGAAGGGCATCGATAAGACCATTCTTATCAGCGCCCTTGAAAACGCCATGGTCTCGGCCGCCAAAAAAATGTTCGGCCATCAACGCAAGATCGAGGCCCAGTATAATCCCGAACTCGGCGAAGTGGAGCTTTTTGAAGCGAAGCTGGTGGTGGGCGAGGTCCAAGATGCTGCCATCGAGATTACCTTGCAGGAGGCCCGGGAAAACCTCGACCCCGATGCCGAGGTCGGCGATGAGCTTCTTAGCAAGCTGGATACCAGCTCGTTCGGCCGGATCGCCGCGCAGGCGGCCAAGCAGAATATCGTTCAGAGAGTGCGGGACGCCGAGCGCGAGATCATCTTTAATGAGTTTAAAGGGCGCGAGGGGCAGCTGGTCAACGGGATCGTGCAGCGGTTTGAAAAGAAAAACATCATTGTGAACCTGGGCAGGACGGACGCGATCCTGCCGGAAAAAGAGCAGGTCCCGCGGGAGCGCTACCGCCAGGGGGACCGGATTCGCGCCTATATCGTGAGCGTGGAGATGACCAGCAGGGGTCCGCAGATCGTTCTTTCGCGGACGCACCCGGGAATGCTGATCAAACTCTTTGAACAGGAGGTCCCCGAGATCTACGAAGCGATCGTCGAGGTCAAGGGGGCCGCGCGGGAGCCGGGAGGTCGGGCGAAGATCGCGGTCATCTCTCGTGATGCCGACGTAGACCCGGTAGGGGCCTGCGTGGGAATGAAAGGAACGCGGGTTCAGGCGGTGGTTCAGGAGCTGCGGGGAGAAAAAATCGACATCGTCCATTGGACTGCGGATCAGGCGGAGTTTGTCTGTCGCGCGCTGGCGCCGGCGAAGGTCTCGAAAATCATCATCGATGACGAGGGACACAACATGGAGGTCATCGTTCCCGATGACCAACTCGCTCTGGCCATCGGCAGGAAGGGACAGAATATCCGGCTGGCCTCGCGCTTGACCGGCTGGAGAATCGATGCCCGCAGCGAGTCCGACGCCGATGAGGAGACGCGGCGGGCGCGCATCTCGCTCGGGGCCGTCCCGGGAGTCAACGACATGGCGGCGGAGCTGCTCTACCAGGCCGGCTTTAAATCCGCCGAGGAGCTCGCCGAGGCGGATCTGGAAACGATCCTCGAGGTCGACGGGATCGGCCCTGAGAAAGCCGAGACGATTTATAAGTCGAGCCGGGAGCACGTTGCGGAAAAGCGGAGAAAAGAAGAAGAGGAAAAAGAAAAAGCGGCGGCGCAGGTTGCGGCGGAAAGCGCGGTGGCGGAGGGCGCGGTAGCGGAGGGCGGCGTGACCGAGGATAAGGAGCCACAGGAAGTTTAGGTGGAGGGTATTGAAACGAGAGCATCGTTCTCAACGGACTTGTCTCGGCTGCGGCGCCCGGGACGGCCAGGAATCGCTTCTGCGTCTTGTGGTTCTGGGCAGCGGGGAGTTGCAGGTCGATAGGCAAGGAAAAGGACGAGGAGGCTATCTCCACGGTGCGGAAGAGTGCTGGAGCGCTTTTTTACGGAAAAAAAGTCTCTTTCGGGCCTTTCGTTTGGAAGTTGGACGCGAGTCGAGAGAAAAGCTGATAGCGATTTTGCGTAATCAAAGCCGGGAATAAAAAATGGTAAAAACAAGGGTTCATTTGCTGGCCAAGGAACTGGGGATCGAACCGAAGGATTTCATCGCCCAGTTGGAGAAGATGGGAATCAAGGGGAAGAAGTCCCAGAGTTCCCTTGAAGATGAGGAAGCGGCGCGCATTCGCGCTGCCTTGGCCGCGCCCGCGAAGCCGCAGGTCACCGTGGGAGAAGAAAAGGTGGTGGCCGATCGGATGGTTACGGCAGAGGATCAAACCCTGGGAGAAATCCAGGCGCACGAGAAAATAGTCGAGCGGAGGGTCCGGACCAATGTGATCCGCCGCCGCACGAGCCGGGTCGAGGTCATTCCCCAAACTGTTCCGGTCAAGGCGGAGCCTGCGCCGCCTCCGGTCGAGGAGGAGATCCCCGCGGAACCCCCGCCCGCGGTGAGTTTCCCGGCTGAAGCCGTCTCGCCCCCTGGGCCTCCGAGAGAGGGACCTCAAGAAAAACAGGCGCCTTCAGTAGAAGCTAAGGCCGCGGCGACCGTCCCAGTTTCTCCGCCGCCTGAGGCGAAGGCAGAGCCGGTTAAAGAAAAACCCGCCCCGGTAATCGAAGAAGCGCCGAGAGGCGCCAGAGTCCTGGGGCGTATCGATTTGAAACGGACGACGAGAGTCGCGCCGCAGCCTCCCCTTGTTCCCCTACGTCCGGTCAGGGTAGAGCCGGCTGCTCCTGCCGCCGACAGAGAAAGGGTTCCCCCCAGACAGCCCCCGATGCCGGATAAGGAAGGCGTGATTCCGGTCGAGGGGGCGGATAAGCCATCCAAGGCTCCCAGGCATAAAAAACGTATCGTCAAAAAACAGGATATTTTGGAGCTAAGAGAGCGGGAGCTCCGATCGGGGCGGTTCCCGAAGAAGAAGAGAGCGCTGCCGGGGAAAGAACAGAAAAAAACCGAGATCACAGTTCCCAAAGCAAGCAAGCGAATCGTCAAGATATCCGAGGTGATCAGCGTTGGTGATCTCGCCAGGGTCATGGGCGTAAAGGCGGGAGAGGTGATCAAAAAGCTCATGGGGTTGGGGATGATGGCGACGATCAACCAGATCCTCGATGCCGATACGGCCACCCTCATTGCTTCGGAGTTCGACCACCAGATAGAGAACGTGGCCTTTGATGTCGAAGGCGCCCTGGAGGTTGAGCATCAAATTGAAGATGCCGAGACTGCCCTTCTTCCCAGGCCTCCTGTGGTGACAATCATGGGACACGTGGATCACGGTAAAACGTCGCTTCTCGACGCTATCCGAAGCACCAACGTGACGGCGCAGGAGGCCGGCGGTATTACCCAACACATCGGCGCTTATCACGTTCAAGTTGACGGCAGAGGCGTGACCTTCCTGGACACCCCCGGTCACGAGGCGTTTACGGCGATGCGAGCCAGGGGAGCCAAGGTGACTGATATCGTCGTTTTGGTCGTGGCCGCGGATGACGGGGTCATGCCGCAGACCGTCGAGGCGATCAACCATGCCCGCGCCGCCGAGGTGCCGATCATTGTAGCCATCAATAAGATCGACAAGCCTGACGCAAACTTGGAAAGGGTCAAGAGGGGACTCTCCGAGCACGGGTTGGTGTCGGAAGAGTGGGGCGGCGATGCGCTTTTTGTTCCTATCTCCGCGAAGACAAAAGAGGGCATTCCCCACCTGCTGGAGATGCTTTTGCTCCAGGCGGATGTTCTCGAGGTCAAGGCCAACCCGAATAAGCTCGCGCGAGGGACCATTATCGAGGCCAAGCTGGACCGGGGCCGGGGACCGGTCGCGACCGTTTTGGTTCAGGAAGGGACGCTGCGCGTCGGGGACTCGTTTGTCTGCGGCGTTTTTCACGGCAAGGTGCGGGCGATGATCGACGACCTGGGCCAAAAAATCGAGGCAGCCCCCCCCGCTTTCCCTGTGGAGATTTTAGGTCTCCAAGGGGTGCCGCAGGCCGGGGATTCCTTTGTGGCGCTGACGGACGAAGGCAAGGCCCGGCAGGTCGCCGAGTACCGGCACGGCAAACAGAGGGAGTCGGAGCTGGTCAAAACCAGCAAGGTCTCTCTGGACGACCTTTACCAACAGATCAAGACGGGAGATGTCAAGGAGCTCAGAGTAGTGCTTAAAACCGATGTGCACGGCTCCGTGGAGGCGCTGACGGAGGCGATGAACCGTCTGTCGAACAACGAAGTGAAGCTCAGGGTGATTCACGGTTCCGTGGGAGGAATTACCGAGAGCGATATTCTCCTGGCGGCCGCGTCGAATGCGATTGTGATCGGCTTCAATGTTCGGCCCGAAGCCAAGGGGGCTAACCTCGCGGCGCAGGAAGGAGTCGATGTCCGGCTTTATACCATCATCTACGAGGCGATCGCGGATCTCAAAGCGGCTATGGAGGGCATGCTGGAACCGACCTACCGCGAGCAGATTCACGGACGCGTGGAGGTACGCGAGATCTTCAACGTCCAGAGCGTGGGGGCCGTTGCGGGCTGTCATGTCAACGAAGGAAAGGTAACACGTTCGAGTCTGATACGGCTGCTCAGGGATCAGGTGGTGGTCCACGAAGGGAAACTGGGGAGTCTGAAGCGCTTCAAGGACGACGTGCGCGAAGTGGCGGCAGGATACGAATGCGGTCTCGCCCTCGAGGGCTTTCAGGATGTCAAGAAGGGTGATGTGATCGAGGCTTACGAACGGACGCCGGTAATCCGGCGCATCAATCCGACACCCGGCGGACGCGAAGTATCCCGGGCCTCGGCCGGAGACAAACGATAGGAAGAAAGAATCCCCCGTCCGCTTCTTCCCCCATGATCGTGGGGGTTTTGAAGCTTAGCCTCATTCTTGCTGAGAACCACTCTCTCAAAGGGAAGCGGGGAGTGCTCAGGAGAATTCAAGCGCGGGTCTCCCACCAGTTTAATATCTCCGTAACGGAATGTGGCGACCAGGATCTCTGGCAAAGCGCGGTATTGGGTTTCAGCGTGGCCGGCAGCAGCCGGCAAGTTGTCGAGGCCACACTTCAAAACGTCGTCGATTTTATCGATCATCTGGGCCTTGCCCAGGTGGGCGAATTCGAAACAGAGTTTTTCTACTGCTAGAAAATGGACTACAAACGTTCGGATCGCGTTGGGGATCTCCTCCTGGAATTGATTTCCCAATTGCTCGCCAAGGAGGTTAACGATCCCCGCATCGGGCCGGTCACTCTTACCGGGACGGAAGTGACGAAAGATCTGAGGCATGCGCGGATCTATTTCAGTCTTTTGGGAGGCAGTGAGAAAAAGGCGGAGGTCCTGGCGGGATTGAAAAGCGCCACCGGTTTTATCCGCGCCAAGGTAGCCAGAGAATTGAAGCTCAGGTTCGTCCCGATAATTGAGTTCGTCTTTGATGAGACCCAGGATAAGGCCCAGCGCATCGAGGAACTTTTAAAGCAGGTTAAAAAAGAGAGTTGAGAAAGGTCCGAGGGGAAGTAGCTCTCAGTCCAGGGGCAATAAGCCGCTACCTTGATCACAACCACCTCGTTCGGTGCCCCTGGCCTTCGATCTCCTCCCCCTCGGACCGGAAAGATACCTCCAGGCTGGTAAGTGAGAGATGACCTTATGCAAAGCGGCATTCTCTTGGTGGACAAACCGGAGGGTCCTTCTTCAGCCCAGGTGGTGCAGAGGGTAAAAAATATTCTCGGGGCGAAGAAGGTGGGACATCTCGGCACCCTCGATCCGTTCGCCTCCGGCCTCCTTCCCCTGGGAATCGACGACGGGACGAAGATTGCCGATCTCTTTTTGAACGCGCAAAAGAGCTACAGCGGCGTGGTGGCCCTGGGTGTGGAAACGGATACCCAGGATTCGACCGGCAAGATCCTTGAGACGCGAGAGGTCCCCTCCCTGGCAGAGGCAGAGCTCGCGCGGCTCCAGGAAGCCTTCACCGGGACCTTGAGTCAAACCCCCCCCATGTATTCAGCCCTGAAAAAAGACGGCGTGCGTCTCTACAGTCTTGCGCGCCGGGGGCAAAATGTTCCCCGCCCGCCGCGGGAGATCAAAATCGAGCGGCTCCGGCTCCAACAAATCGGCCCGGCAGAATTAAGAGTAGAGGTTACCTGCTCCAAGGGGACCTATATCCGGACTTTGGCGGCGGATATGGGGAGCTTTCTAGGATGCGGGGCGCACCTCAAGAGCTTGAGGCGGCTGTCCTGCGGTCATCTCACCCTGGAGCGGGCGGTTCCACTGAGCGCCATTGAAACGTTGAAGAATCAGGAGACAGTGCCGCTGATTTCCCTCAATCGGGCGCTGGACTTCCTGCGCGAGTTTCGCATAGAAAGCCATTGGCTGCCTAAGCTCAGGATGGGTCAGCAAGAAGTGCTGGCCGGACTGGGCATGCCCAAAGAAGGGGAGAAGATGGTGCGCCTGGTGGATTTTCAGAACAACTTGATTGCGCTGGCGCGTTGGGCGGATGAACCCGCGGGCGGGAGATGGCGTCTCTTGCGCGTCTTTGGCTCTTGAACCTTTTTAAATCTTCCTTATGATCGGATAGTTTCATTTTTCAAGGTTTTCAGCTATTAGCTTTAGCTATTGGTGTTTTTCATTTGGAGGGAGAAACCATGGCGAGAAGGCATCACGATATGGGGGGTTTGCCGGCAGGGCCGGTCGATCAAACCGAGCACGCGCTCTCGGATTGGGAGATACTGGCGGATGCGGTGAACCAGGCGCTCGGCGAAAAGCGCGTCAAACGAACGGACGAGATGCGGCGGGCGCGCGAGGATATGGACTCGGAGCTGTACCGCTCCCTGACTTACTATGAGCGCTGGGTCGCCAGTATGGAGACGATTCTGATCGAGAAGAGGATTTTGACCAGCGAGGAGATCGACCGCAAACTGGCGGAATTCGAGAAGCAGTGGGGTGAGCCGTAAAGATGGCGATCGGCAGATTCAAGCCCGGAGAGCCGGTGCGCGTGCGCGCCGAGGATCGTCCAGGTCATATTCGCACTCCGTTTTATGTCCGGGGAAAAGTCGGTTGGGTGGAGCGGGTCTACGGGGAGTTTCTAGATCCCGAGTCGCTGGCCTACGGTCGCGATGGGCTCCCGCAACGGCCGCTTTACCTGGTAGGCTTCAACCAGGC
>Ga0105164_10002446_pt1 | contig 11476 bp, 2 predicted proteins | sample VDWuncwatermetaG_FD_89674 | JGI IMG/M metagenome (GOLD analysis project Ga0105164, IMG submission 89674) | Wastewater microbial communities from Netherlands to study Microbial Dark Matter (Phase II) - VDW unchlorinated drinking water | ecosystem: Environmental > Aquatic > Freshwater > Drinking...
GCCCTCCCCTCACTGGAATAAAACAAAATTTATTCTTAAATATCGTTTAAAATAGTGATCGCACCTTTATATAGTTTTTCTGAACTTTCAAACTTAATGAAATAGTAATAAGTACCATCTGGTAATGGTTTACCGCTGCTCATATTCGATCCATTCCAGGTATTATCATAATCTGCTGATTGATAAACCTCTTTACCTTCAACATTTACCACGATCAATTCGGTATTCGGATACTTTTCAATATTTTTAATGATCCAGATATCATTGAACCCATCACCATTTGGTGTGATCAAATTCGGTATTTTCAACTTATAATCATCCGTAACAGTAACAGTTAATGAATCGGTACTTACACAATTATTAACATCAGTTATAGTAACATAATAAGTAGTTGTTGCAACAGGTGTAGCCACAGGATTTGCAATATTAGGGTTATTAAGTCCTTCACCTGGCGACCAGGAATAGCTTATTCCACCTCCACCACTTAATGTGATAGAACTTCCTAGACTAATGGAAGTATCGTTGAGTGAATTTGTAGCTATAATAGGATAAGCAGAAGCAATAACTGAATCAGAGTTTGCACATCCCGTCAATGGATTTGTTACCGTTAAGGTATATTTTCCTGAACTATCCACCGTAATATCCTGGGTGGTTGCTCCTCCCGGACTCCAGGAATAAGATGCTCCTGATACAGCCACAGCCGACAGGGTAACCGAATTTCCAAAACATAAAGATAATGGTCCGCTCTCAGTAATGTCAGCATTTGGCATCTCATTAACAGGTATTGCACTACTTACGGTGGTCATACATCCTTTATCAGAAGTAGCGCTGAAAGATACAAGGTATGAGGCATAACTAACATAAGTATGCGATACAGAAGCGTTTAAAACTGTAGAAGAGAATGATGAGAAATCACCAAAATCCCATAAATAATTTTGAATTGTACCACTGCTTATAGACGATACGGCATTGAAAATTGTGGTTTCTCCATTACATACTGCTGCTGCTGTAAAACTTACCACCGGTTTAGGATTAACTTTAATAAAAGCAAGAGTAGAAGTGTCGGTAGGACATACTCCACTTTTCACCCAAGCTTTGAACCATGTTGTTGTAGCAAGGTTATTATAAGCTTGAGCCGAGGTATAGTTGTTTGGAACGATAGGTGCCCACGTAACACCATCTGTTGACGATAGCCAGTTTGTTACATTTCCTACATATCCGCTAAGTGTAAGTATTCCCTGTGAGTTGGAACTTTCACACACCTCTGAATTACCTGTAATAACACCTCCCGCTGATAGTGGACTTACAGCAATTGTATCATTTCCTGAGTTTACAGCCACACAGGCTCCCCTTTGAACCACTGCATGGTAAATGGTGGTTAAAGTCAGATTGTTATAAATTTGGGAAGAAGTTTGATTGTTTATATCTCCCCAAGAAATTCCACCATCTGATGAAGATTGCCATCCAATTATATTTCCATTGCTACCATTGGCCAAAAGCATACCGGAATTTGAACCATAGCAAACTGTAGCGTTACTGGACACTATTCCACCTAAAGTTGGAGGATCAACTATTACAGTTACATTGAATGGCGCAGGATTCGGACAGCCATTAGCGGATACACTATATTTATAGATAACCCCAACCGTATCTGTTGTTGTATTGATAAGCGCTTCATTCGGATCATTAATGCCACTGCCTGCCGCATTGCTTATACCGGATACTGCCGCTCTTGTCCATGCAAATAATGCACCGGATGTTACACTGGTTGGTGTGTAATTGAAAGGAGCACCGATACACACAACAGGAGGACTAAAACTGCTGCTTAATTTTGGAATCGGATTTACAGTTACAACAACCGCAAAAGTTGTTGGATTTGTACAACCCATAGCAGAAACCGTATAAACATAAGAAACATTTATTGGAGTTTCCGTAGTATTAACAAGGGTTTCGTTTGGATCATCCGTACCACTGCTTGCCGGATTGGTAATACCTATTACTGCTGCTCTTGTCCAGCTAAATGATGAGTCTGCTGATCCACTGGTTGGGATATAATTGAAAACCATACCACTGCATATAGAAGGAGGCGTTAACGTACTGCTCAAAGAATGTGTACAAATACATGTTAAATTTACTGTAACAACCACATTGTAACCTGTTGGATTTGTACAACCATTTGCAGAAACGGTATACACATAAGTAACATTTACCGGAGCATTTGAAGTATTGATAAGGGTTTCGATTGGATCGTCAGAACCTATACTTGCCGGATTGCTGATACCTGCTACTGCTGCTCTTGACCATGAGAAAGATGTTCCCGGTATTGAACTTGTAGGCAAGTAATAGAAAGTGGTATTATTACATATTGCCGGAGGTGTTAATGTACTGCTTAATGTTGGATTTGGGTTAACAGTAACTTTTACACTGTAAGTGTTTGCATTAATACATCCGTTGGCCGATAACGTATAAATATAGGTAACATCAACCGGAACAGCTGTTGTATCCGTAAGAGCTTCGTTCGGATCGCCAGTTCCACTGCTTGCTGCATTACCGATACCTGCTATTAAGGCCCTTGTCCATGAGAATAACACACCTGCTGTTGAACTTGTTGGAACATAATTAAAAGTTAAACCACTGCAGATCTCTGATGAAGTGACACTGCTGATTAATATTGGCGTTGGATTAACAGTTACAATTACATTTTGATCGTACTCACAACCATTCGCCAATATGGTATAATTATAGGTAACAGAGTTTGGAAAAGAGGTTAAATTGGTAAGGATCTCATTTGGATCATCAGTACCACTTGCTAAAGGCTCACTAATACCTGTTACCGGCAAACGCACCCAATTAAAACTTGAACCTGCTGTTGCGCTTGTTGGTGAATAATTGAAATTGACTCCACTGCATATTGCAGCCGGACTCAAGGTGCTGCTTAATTTTGGAGCCGGGTTTACGATCACCTCCACATTAAAGCTGCTTGGATTGGCGCAACCATTTGCAGATACATTATATACATAAGTCAACGTTTTAGGAGAAGCCGTTGTGTTGATAAGTGTTTCGTTCGGATCGCCTGAACCGTTAGCTGTTGCGTTGCTAATGCCTGTTACCAATGCTCTTGTCCATGTAAATGATGCACCGGCCGTTGCGCTACCTGGTATATAATTAAATACAGTACCACTGCAAATAGCAGGAGGCGATAAGGCGCTGCTTAATGTTGGTGTAGGATTAACCGGAACCACTATGTTATATGGTGCCGTATTTCCACAACCGTTAGCCGATACATTATAAACATAAGTAACATTTATTGGCGATACCGTTGTATTGATAAGGGCTTCGTTAGGATCATCTATACCGCTACCCGAAGTATTACTGATACCCGTCACTGCCGCTCTTGTCCAGTCGAATGTTGCACCGGCAATTGCACTGGTTGGAATGTAATTAAAAATGCTGCCACTGCATATTGCAGGAGGAGTTAAGCTACTGCTTAAGGTAGCGGCTGGTGTAACCGTAACAACTACATTATAGGTAACCGGATTGATACAACCATTAGCTGAAATAGTATAAACATAGGTAGCACTTACCGGATTTGTTGATATGTTGGTAAGCGCTTCAAGCGGATTACCTATGCCAGTACCTGCCGGATTGCTGATCCCGATCACTGCTGCCCTTGACCAAGCATAAGATGCCCCTGCGGTTGCTCCTGAAGGTGTGTAATTAAAGATCACACCGCTGCAAATTGCAGGAGGTGATATACTGCTGCTTAATTTTGGTAATGGATTTACCGTTACAATTACACTATAAACAATAGCATTAGTACAACTGTTCGCGGTTACCAGGTAATCGTAACTAACGTTTACAGGATTGGCTGTTGTATTGATAAGCGTTTCATTAGGATCATCTGTACCACTGCTAGCTGCATTACTGATGCCTACAGCCGCTGATCTGGTCCACGTAAATGAAGCGCCCGGTGATGAACTTGTAGGTGTATAGTTGAAAAGAGTATTACTGCATATCGCAGGTGGCGCCAGACTACTGCTTAAAGCATGATTACAAGCGCAGGTTAGATTTACCGAAAGTACAACATTATAAGTACTTGGATTGGTGCAGCCATTTGCTGAAACGGTATAAACATAGGTCACATTTACCGGAGCCGCTGTAGTATTAACAAGTGTTTCGTTCGGGTCGCCTGTGCCGGAAGCAGCAACATTGCTGATACCTGCTACAACCGCCCTTGTCCACGCAAATGACGACCCAATGGTGGTACCCGTTGGTACATAATTGAAAGTGGTGTTGTTACAAATTGCAGGAGGGCTTAAACTACTGCTTAAGACCGGAATAGGATTTACCACCACAACCACACTATAGGTTGACGGATTGGTACAACCATTAGCACTTACTGTATAAACATAAGCAACGTTTACAGGAGCTGTGGAAGTATTGATCAGTATTTCATTCGGATTGCCGGTGCCCGTATCCGCAGGATTGCTAATTCCAACTACTACTGCTCTTGTCCAGGCAAATGTACCCGGTGTAGCACTGGTTGGTGTATAATTAAATGCGGTACCACTACAAATTGCAGGAGGAGTTAAACTACTGCTTAAAGTAGGTGTTGGATTAACAAGTATAACTACACTGTATTCTTTTGGATTGGTACAGCTATTAGCAGATACAGTATAAACATAAGTCACGTTTAAAGGAGCAGGAGTACTATTGATCAATATTTCGTTCGGATCTCCTATACCATTAGCTGCTGCATTAGTGATGCCTATTACCGCTACCCTCGACCATGTGTAAAAGGCTCCCGCAGTGGTGCTGGTTGCATTATAGTTGAAAACATTACCGCTGCATATAGCAGGAGGAGCCAAAGTACTGCTCAGGATCGGAGTTGGATTTACAATTACAATTACATTCTGATTATTACTGCAACCATTAGCGGATATAGTATAAACATAAGTAACAGGTATAGCATTTGGAGTAGTATTGGTAAGTGTTTCAATAGGGTCACCTGTACCCAAACTGCTTGGGTTGCTGATACCAACAACTGCTGCTCTTGTCCACGTGAAGGTTGAACCGGGAGTCCCACTTGTTGGAAGGTAATAGAAGATAGCCCCGCTGCAAATTGCCGGTGGTGTTAAACTGCTGCTTAACAGTAAGGTTGGATTAACAGTTACCACTATTGTATACACTGTAGGATTGGTACAACCATTAGCTGATACTGTATAAATATATGAAACATTTACCTGAACGGTTGTTGTATTCGTTAATGTTTCGCCCGGATTTCCTGTACCACTATTTGCAGCATTGCTAATACCTGCCACTGCCGCCCTTGTCCATGCAAATGAAGCACCCGCTGTTGTACTGGTTGGCATGTAATTAAATGCCGCTCCACTGCATATCGAAGGCACAGTGCTACTGCTGCTTAATGCTGGTCTTGGATTAACAGTTACAATCACATTTTGAATATTCTGGCAACCGTTAGCTAACACCGTATAATTATAAGTAACAGCGTTTGGAAAAGATGTCAGATTGGTAAGTGCTTCGTTTGGATCATCCATCCCACTAGCCGATGGTTCACTAATACCTGCTACCGGTAAACGGGTCCAACCGAAAGTTGCACCTGCTGTTGCACTGGTTGGTGAATAGTTAAAAGTGGCACCGCTGCATATTGCCGCAGGGCTCAACGTACTGTTTAATTTTGGTGCCGGATTTACGATCACCTCCACACTATAGCTGCTGGAATTGATACAGCCATTTGCAGAAACAGTATACAAATAAGTTACAGTTATAGGAGATACGGTTGTATTGATAAGAAGTTCATTCGGATCACCTGTACCATTAGCTGTTGCATTCGTTATTCCTGCTACCAATGCTCTTGTCCAGGCGAATGATGCACCAGCTGTTGCACTGTTGGGTATATAACTAAACACACTACCACTGCAAATGGATGGAGGAGATAATGTACTGCTTAGTGTTGGTTTCGGATTTACTGGAACCACTACATTATATGGAGTTGTATTTGCACAACCGTTTGCTGTAACATTATAAATATAAGTAACATCAATCGGGGCAGCAGTTGTATTTGTTAAGGTTTCATTAGGATCAAATGTTCCGCTTCCTGCTAAATTACTGATGCCTGCCACTGCTGCTCTTGTCCAGCTGAACGTAGCACCGGCAATTGCGCTGGTTGGTATATAACTTAAAAGAGTACCGCTGCATATAGCAGGAGGAGTTAAACTACTGCTTAAAGTCGCTGCCGGTGTTACCGTAAGAACAACATTGAAAGTGCTTGGGTTAATACAACCATTAGCGGATACAGTATATACATAAGTAACGTTTACCGGATTTACTGTTATATTGGTAAGAGCTTCAAGCGGATTACCAATACCTGTAGCTGCTGCATTACTGATACCGATTACCGCTGCACGTGACCATGCATATGATGCTCCTGAGGTTGAACCGGTTGGTGTATAATTGAATGATGCACCATTACATATAGACGGAGGCAATAAACTGCTGCTCAAGGTTGGTGTTGGATTTACAGTTAAAATCACACTATAAACGATCGCATTTGTACAACTGTTCGCTGTTACAAGATAATCATAGCTAACATTTATAGGGCTGGCAGTAGTATTGATAAGCGTTTCATTAGGATCCCCTGCACCGCTATTTGCGGCATTGCTGATACCAACTACCGCATTCCTTGTCCATGCAAATGTTGCACCTGGTGAAGGGCTTGTTGGGGTATAGCTGAAAAGATTTCCACTGCATATCGCAGGAGGAGCCAAACTACTGCTTAAAGAATGATTACACACGCAACTTAAATTCACAGAAACCACTACACTGTAAGTACTTGGGTTAGTGCAACCATTAGCTGATAAGGTATAAACATAGGTTACATTAATGGGAGTTGACGTTGTATTAACCAGTACTTCATTGGGATCGCCTGTTCCACTCGCAGCCAGATTGCTGATACCTGCTAAAACAGCTCTTGTCCAGGCAAATGAAGTTCCTATTGTTGGGCTGGTTGGTATATAATTAAAAGTAGTGTTATTGCATATTGCAGGAGGACTTACCGTACTGCTTAAAGTCGGAATTGGATTCACAACCACAATCACACTATAGGTGGATGGATTGGTACAACCATTAGCACTTACGGTATAAACATAAGCAACATTTACAGGAGCAGATGAGGTATTTATCAATATTTCATTCGGATTACCGCTGCCGCTGCCTATTGGATTACTTATACCCACCACCACAGCTCTTGTCCAGGCAAACGTACCTGGCGTGGCACTGGTTGGTGTATAGTTGAATGCTGTACCGCTGCATATTGCAGGAGGTGTTAAACTACTGCTTAAAGTTGGTGTTGGATTAACAAGCACCACTACACTGTATTGCTTAGGATCGGTACAACCGTTGGCAGACACGGTATAAACATAGGTAACATTTAAAGGAGCTGGTGTGGTATTGATCAATGTTTCGTTTGGATTTCCCGTACCGGTGCCTGCAGCATTACTAATACCTATTACCGTAACTCTTGACCATGTATACGTAGCTCCTGCGGTGGCACTGGTTGCGGTATAATTAAATACCGTACCGCTGCATATAGCAGGAGGAGCCAACGTACTGCTTAAGGTTGGCGTTGGATTTACGGTTACAACTACATTTTGATTATTACCACAACCATTGGCAGATACCGTATAAACATAAGTAACATTTACAGGGTTTGCTGTTGTATTATTAAGTGTTTCTATCGGGTCACCGGTACCCACACTATTAGGATTGCTGATACCTGCCACCACAGCTCTTGCCCATAAGAATGATGTACCTGATGTTGCGCTGGTTGGTAAGTAATAGAAAGCCGTTCCATCACAAATTGCCGGAGGCGTTAATGTACTGCTTAAGATCGGTGGGGTATTTACCGTTACAACAACGCTATAAGTTGCCGGATTACTGCAACTATTAGCAGATACAGTATATATGTAGGTAACATTTACTGGAGACGCGGTTGTATTGGTTAATGTTTCATTAGGATTACCCGTGCCAGCGCCAGCTGCATTGCTGATACCCACAACTGTCGCTCGTGTCCATGTATAAGAAGCACCGGATGTTCCACTGCTTGGTGAATAATTGAAAACTGTTCCACTGCATATCGAAGGAGGTGCCAAACTGCTTGTTAATGTTGGAGTTGGATTTACCCCAACAACCACATTCTGATTATACGAACAATTGTTCGCTGTGATCACATAGGAATAAGTGACATAAAGCGGGAACGTTGTTAAATTAGTAAGGGTTTCGTTAGGGTCACCTGTACCGCTTGCTTGCAACTCACTAAGTCCGCCAATTGAAGGCCTGTTCCATGTAAAAACAGCCCCTGTTGTTGCACTGGTCGGTGTATAACTAAAAATTGTGTTGCTGCAAATTGTTGGAGGAGTTAAGGTGCTGCTTAATGTCGGACTTGGGTTTACCGTAACAACCACACTGTAAGTAGTAGCATTCGTACAACCATTCGCTGATAGGGTATATACATATGTAACATTTACAGGAGTTGCCGTTGTATTGGACAAAATTTCATTTGGATTTCCATTACCACTTCCTGCTATATTACTAATCCCTGCTACAATTGCTCTTGTCCAGGAGAATGATACCGCTGAAGTAGCACTTGCAGGTACATAAATAAATACCGCGCCATTACAAATAGGCGGAGGCGTTAATGTACTTGTTAATGTTGGAGTTGGATATACAATTACCACAACACTATAAGTAATTGGATTTACACAACCATTGGCAGTTACTGTATAAACATAAGTAACATTTACTGAAGATGCGGTTGTATTGATAAGGGTTTCATTAGGGTCGCCAGTTCCGCTGCCAGCAGCATTACTTACTCCTCCTACTGCAGCTCTTGTCCAGGCGAAAGATCCGCCTGTGGTTGCACTGGTTGGAGTATAATTAAAAGTTGTACCGCTGCATATTGCAGGAGGCACTAATGTGCTGCTCAATGTAGGTGCAGGAATTACATCAACCGATACACTATAAGTTGTTGGGTTTGTACAACCATTAGCAGAAACAGTGTAAACGTATATTACACTTACAATATCAGGTGTAATATTAGTAAGTATCTCATTCACATTGCCTGTACCAAGTCCTGCGGCATTACTGATACCTACTACAACGGCTCTTGTCCAGCCAAAAGTAGCACCCAGGGTTGAACTTGTTGGAACATATGTGAAAACCAAACCACTACAAATTGTAGGAGGAGTTAATGAACTGGTAAGAGCAGGTGTTGGGTTCACTGAAACGATCACATCAAACGTTGTAGGATTTGTACAACTATTAGCTGTTATCGAATAATTATAAATAACATCTATTGGGGCAGATGTGGTATTGATCAGTGTCTCCTGCGGGTTAAATGTTCCACTGGATGCCGTATTACTGATTCCCGGTACGGCAGCCCTTGTCCATGTAAATGAAGCACCGGATGCATCACTTGTTGGGATATAGTTAAACTCCGTATTGTTACAAATTGCAGGAGGTGCCAAAGTACTCGTTAAAGCATGATTACATATACAAGGTAAATTTACGGTAACTACTACATTATAAGTTGTTAAGTTGGTACATAGACTATTCGATACAGTGTAAACATAAGTAACATTTATTGGACTGCCTGTAGTATTATTTAAAATTTCCTGAGGATTTCCGGTGCCGCTTCCTGCAATATTACTTATGCCCCGCTACAACTGCCCTTGTCCAAGCAAAAGTTGCAGGCGGAGTGTTCGTAGTTGGAGTGTAACTAAACCCATTACCACTACACATTGCATTAGGAGTTAATGTACTGGTTAATTTTGGTGCAAAATTCACTTTAACAACCACATTGTAAGGTGATGGATTTGTACAAAGGTTGGCGGATACCGTATAAACATAGGTAACATCTACTGCAGCTCCAGTTGTATTATTAAGTACTTCATTCGGGTTTCCAGCACCACTACCAGCTACATTGCTTATACCCGCAACTGTTGCACGGGTCCATGAGAATGTGGCACCGCCTACTGCACTTGTTGGAACATAACTGAAAGAAGTACCGCTGCATATATCAGGCGTGGTTAAACTGCTGCTTAATGTAGGTGTTGGATTTACCGTAACAGTAACACTGTAAGTGTTTGGATTTGTACAACCATTTGCTGATACACTATAAACATAGGTAACATTTACTAGTGATCCTGTAGTATTGGTCAGTACTTCCATAGGATTGCCAATACCGCTTCCTGCTCCGTTGCTTATTCCAGCTACTATTGCTCTGGTCCATGAAAAAGAGGCACCTGCTGTTGCACTGGTTGGTGTATAATTGAAAGCCGTTCCATTACATATTGCAGGAGGGGTCAATGTACTGCTAATTCCTGCAGCCGGATTCACTGCAACAATTACATTATAGGTTGTTATGTTTGCACAACCATTAGCCGATACAGTATAAATATAAGTAACATTTACAGGGGCTACTGTTGTATTTATAAGAATTTCGCCAGGACTGCCTACCCCACTGGCATTTATATTGGTAATACCAGCTACCATAGCTCTTGACCATGCAAAAGTTGCACCGCCCGTTGCACTCGTTGGCGCATAAGTGAAAGGTGTACCACTACAAATTGCAGGAGGCGTTATACTGCTGCTTAATGTAGGCGTTGGATTTACGGCAACAACCACGTTAAAAGTAGTTGGATTTGTACAACCATCAGCTGAAACAGTATAAATGTAAGTAACATTTATTGAGGTTTGTGTTGTATTTGAAAGGGTTTCATTGGGATTTCCTGTGCCACTGCCGGATATATTGCTTATACCTATAACTGCTGCTCTGGTCCATGAAAACGATGATCCTACAGTTGCACTTGTTGGAGCATAACTGAATGATGTGCCACTACATATTGCAGGAGCTGTTAAACTACTGTTTAAAGTTGGTATTGGATTTACTTTAACAACCACACTAAAGGTGGTTGGATTTGTACATCCATTGGCGGAAAGTGTATAAATATAAGTAACATTTACAGGAGCTATTGTTGTATTTGTAAGTACTTCAAGAGGGTTACCCGATCCACTACCCGCAGATTGGCTGATACCTGGAACTACAGCCCTTGTCCATCCGAAGGCTGCACCTATCGTGGCACTGGTAGGTGTATAGGTGAAAGCTGTATTACTGCATATTGCCGGAGGGGTTAATGTGCTGTTTAATATCGGAGTAGGGTTTACAGCCACAACTACATTAAAGGTTGAAGCATTTGTGCATCCATTAGCAGAAACAGTATAAACATAAGTAACGTTTATAGGATTTATAGTGGTATTGTTAAGGGTTTCATTTGGATCACCTCCACCACTTGCTGCAATATTGGTGGGTTCTAAAAATTCATTTTTCTAAAAACATTTCAAAAAATAATAAGAACCCTTCAATTATTTTTTGAAACTTCTAACAAGAATACAACAA
>Ga0105164_10002447_pt1 | contig 11475 bp, 8 predicted proteins | sample VDWuncwatermetaG_FD_89674 | JGI IMG/M metagenome (GOLD analysis project Ga0105164, IMG submission 89674) | Wastewater microbial communities from Netherlands to study Microbial Dark Matter (Phase II) - VDW unchlorinated drinking water | ecosystem: Environmental > Aquatic > Freshwater > Drinking...
CCCTGGGCGCGCGCCCACGATTCGCTGGGTGGGATTGGCGCTCGGGGGCTTAAGCCTGGTCGTGTTCACCGAAGTCGTGTTGCTCATCGTCCACGTGGCGCGTCCCGCCTCCGAGCTGCGCGTGTCTGCCGGCCTGCCTGCCGGACAGGCAGGCCAGGCAGGCGTGTCTGCCGTCGAACGGCCGCGGGCCACCAACACGAATCCAACAGCCGCTCCATTACCAGAGATTCCGTCCCTGGCGACGAGCGCGAGCCGTCCCCTGTTTACGTCGTCCGCCGACGCCGCATCCTCCGATGCTCCAAGAGCCCAGCAGAGTCCATCCGGGAAACAGCTCGCCGCGCACTTGACGTTGATGGGGATCGTCGCCGGCAACCCGGGGCAGGCCATCATCGAGGACGACCAGACGAAGAAGACCTACTTCGTGACCGTCGGCCAGGCCGTGGCGGAGGGCGCCGTCGTGGAGCAGGTGCTTGACCATCATGTGATCCTGGACCTCGATGGCGAGAAGATCGACCTGACGCTGTGAACAGATGGGAGGGAAGAGGCTCATGGCACTGATCCGACGGATGGCGGTGGGGCTGCTGGCGGCCTGTCTGATCCTCAGCCTGGGGACAGGGGCATCGGCGCAGGTGCCGGCAGCGGCCGAGCACCCGGCCATCACCGGAGGGCGGATTTCACTGGACCTCAAGGGGGTGGATATCCTCGACGTCCTCAAGCTGCTCTCGCAGAAGAGCGGGTTCAACTTCGTCGCGGGCAAGAACGTCAGCGGCCGCGTGACCATCTTCGTCAATGATGTGAACGTCTGGGAGGCGTTCGAGCTCATCATCAGCGCGAACGACCTCGCGTATGAGCGCCACGGCGACATCGTGACGGTGATGATGGCGCGCGACTACGAGCTCCTCTACGGGGAGAAGTTCCAAGAGCGCAGCCGCAGCGTCGTCGTGCCGCTCAAGTACGCGAAAGCGGTGCAGGCGGCCACCGTCCTCAACCAGCTCAAGTCATCCGTCGGCCGGGTGGTGACCGATGAGGCCACCAACACGCTCATCCTCGAGGACGTCCCCAGCCGCCTGGAGGCAGTCCAGACGATTCTCGCCCAGATCGACCGGCCGACCGAGACGCGCGTCTACAGCCTCAACTACGCGGAGGCCGAGAAGCTCAAAGAAAAAGTGCAGGAGCTCCTCTCTCCGAGCGGCCTGTACACGTTTGACGCGCGGACCAACCGGGCGATCGTGACCGACTTGCACGAGATCCTCGAGAAGGTTGACCAGGTCGTGCGCGCCTTCGACGCGCCGGAGGGGCAGGTGCTCATCGAAGCGAAGCTCGTCAAGGTCGCGCTGACGGACGAGTTCGACCTCGGCATCGACTGGAAGCGGGTCTTCAGCGGGGTGGACGTGGATGTCCGGAACAACTTTGACTCGATCTCAGGAGATGTCATCGGAGGCTCGGTGACCGGAGCGGCCCTGCGGCTCATCGGCTCGACTCGCTCCCAGGCCCAAACGATCATCGAAGCGCTGAAGAAAATCGCCAAGACCGAGACGATCTCCAACCCGCGCATCATGGTCTCGAACAACCAGGAAGCGAGCATCCTCGTCGGGACCCGGGAAGCGATCGTGACGACGACCACCACGGTGCCGGCGACCGGCGCGACGGTGGCCGCCCCGCAGATCGAGTTCGTCGATGTCGGGACCAAGCTCCACGTCACGCCAAATGTCAAACGCGACGGCCACATCCAGATGAAGATCAAGCCGGAGGTCAGCTCGGCCGATGTGCAGACGTTCCAAAGCAACCGCATCCCCATTGTGTCGTCCACCGAGGCGGAAACCAACGTCCTCGTGAAGAGCGGGACGACCCTCATCATCGGCGGGCTCATCGAGACGATCAAGACGAATACCGACAACCGCGTGCCGTTCTTGGGGACGGTGCCGATCCTGGGCCTGCCGTTCCGCGGGACGGCGAACTCGAAGAAGAAGACGGAGCTCGTCGTCTTCGTCACCCCGCAGATCGTGATGCCGGATGGCTCACCGCTCATCCTCCCGGCCGACGCGGCGGCGATTGCTGACACAGCACTCCCCACGGTCATCCTCAGGGAACCGGTGCCGGTGGCCTACCGTTCCCTCATCCGCGAGCGACTGCAAGGGCATCTGATCAGCCAGTTTCGAGCCGCGTCGCTGCAGCCAGGGTCGGTGGTGGTCTCCTTCGTGCTGAGCCACGACGGACGGCTCATCGGCGAGCGCGACGTCACCAGCCCGCAGGGCGAGCCCTTCGTGCAGGCGGCGAGGGCGGCGCTCAAGGCGGCGGAACCGTTTCCCCCCTTCCCGGAAGGCGCAGACGCCGACGAGGTGAAGTTCCGCCTCGCCGTTGACTACGCTCCATGACGATGTTAAGCTGATAAAATGATTCCACAGATTTTGAACGATGATTGCGCAGATTCATCTGTGTAATCAGCTCTTCAAATCGGTGGAATCATCCTTTACAGGAGATCATCAATGGCGACTGATCATTTGAAAGGCAAATGGGCGCTGATCCTGGGAGCCTCGAGCGGCTTTGGGGCCGCGACCTCACGAGCACTCGCGCGCGCCGGGATGCACATCATCGGAGTCCACCTGGACCGCCGCACGACGATGCCTGTGGTCGAACAGCTCGTGAATGAGTTGCGCAGCGCCGGCGCGCAGGCGTTGTTCTTCAACGTCAACGCCGCCGATCCGGTGAAGCGCCAGGAGGTCTTGGATCAGATTCAGCCCAAGCTGGGTGGCTCGACGATCACCGTCCTCATGCACTCCCTCGCCTTCGGCACGCTCAAGCCCTACGTCGCCTCAGACCCCAAGGAGCAGCTCACGAAAGACCAGATGGAGATGACGCTCGACGTCATGGCCAACAGCCTGGTCTACTGGACCCAGGACCTCATCACGCGCAAGCTCCTGGGCAAGGGTTCCCGGATCTTCGCGATGACCAGCTCAGGCGGCAGCCGCGTGTGGCCGACCTATGGGGCCGTCTCGGCCGCGAAGGCGGCCCTCGAATCGCACGTCCGCCAGCTTGCCATGGAACTCGCGCCCTCTGGGGTGACCGCGAACTGCATCCGGGCCGGGGTCACCGACACGCCAGCGCTTCGCAAGATCCCGGGCAATGAGCAGATGATGGCGTTTGCGAAACTGCGCAATCCCTCCCACCGGCTCACGACGCCGGACGATGTCGCCCAGGCGATCACCATCCTGGCCAACTCCGGCGCGGACTGGGTGACCGGCAACGTCATCGGCACCGACGGGGGCGAAGACATCGTCGGCTGATGCGTGTTCGGTCGCTCGAGCTCTGCGGGTTTAAGTCGTTTCCGAAAAAGACGACGATTCATTTTGAACCCGGCGTCACCGCCATCGTCGGTCCAAATGGCAGCGGCAAAACCAACCTTATCGACGCCGTCCGGTGGGTCCTCGGGGAACATAACCCGCGCGACATTCGCGCGCCCCGCCTGGAAGATGTGATCTTCAACGGCACCGACCGCACCGCCCCGGTGTCGATGGCGGAAGTCACCCTCACCATCGACAACCAGCAGGGGCTCTTGCCCATCTCCTTCAGCGAAGTGGCCGTGACCCGCCGCGTCTACCGCTCCGGCGAGAGCGAGTGCTTCATCAACCAGAGCCCCTGCCGCCTCAAGGACATCCAGGAACTGTTCATGGGCACCGGCTTGGGCGGCGGCACGTACGCGATCATCGCGCAGGGCCACATCGACATGATCCTCTCCTCGAAGCCGGAGGAGCGCCGCGCGGTCTTCGAAGAAGCGAGCGGGGTCGCCAAATACCTTGCGAAGAAGCAGGAGACCATCCGGCGGCTCGACGAAACCGAAGAGCACCTCGTGCGCATCGCCGACATCATCGGGGAGGTCCGGCGTCAGGTCGGCGCGTTGGAGCGGGCGGCCAACAAGGCGCGCCAGTACAAAGCCCAGTGGGAGCAGTTGAAGCAACTCGAGCTGCGTCTGGCCGTGGATGAAATACACTCCGGTGAGGCGCGCTTCCAGCAGCTCGAAACAGAACTGGGCACACTGACCGCCACACGTCAGGAGCTGGACGGACACAAGGATGCCCACGTCTCGTCCCTGGAAGGGCTCAATGCGACGATCTCCGCCATTGGGCAGAGGCTCCAGGAGCTCCGGACGACGCTCGTCGAGAGCACAAGCCACATCGAGCAGCATGAAAGCCAACGAGCCCTCAAGACCCGATGGATCGAAGAGCTCGCGGGGCAGGGGAAGCGCGTCGAGCAAGAAGTGACCCAGCTGCGCGCGCGCATCGCCCAGTGTGATGAGCAGCTCGCTCGCACGAGCGGCGGCGAAGCCGAGCTGCGCGCCCAGCTGGCGAGCGTGCAAAGCCAGGCGAGCCAGGGCCTCGGCGAGCTCGCCGCCATTGACGCTTTACTCCAAGCGGCGATCGGCGCGGTGGAGACAGCTAAGGCCCAACTCTTTGAGGCGGCCTCGGAGGATGCGCACCAGCGCAATGAGGTCACGCAGATCGCCTCAAGGCTGCAGGGCCTTGAGGCGCAGCTCGCTCGGTTCGACGCGCACCACACGCAGCGCGCGACACTCCTCGAGGATCTGCGCCGGCGCGGCGAGGCGGCGCTGCGCGAGCGCGAAGCGCTCCAAGTCCAGCACGAGGAGATCGAGCGTCGGGTGAGCGCCACCGGCGAGCACGCGCAGGCGGCAGCCGCGAGGCGTCACGAGCTCACCGGCCGGCTCCACCAGGTGCGCGATCAGCTCGCCAACGAGCGGGCTCGCGTCGCCCTCCTCGAAGATCTCTGGCGGCGCTACGAAGGATTTCCGGACACCGTGAAGGCGCTGCTCACCCGCTCCATCGACGGGCTCATTGGACCATTGGCGGACCTCGTCCAGGCGGTCCCAGGGCATGAAGCGCTGGTCGAGTCGGCGCTGGGGCCGCTGAGCGAGGCGATCGTGGTGCAGGATCGCGAGGCGTTGGGCCGCTGCAGAGCGGTCCTGACGGCCGAGCAACTTGAAGGGTGCCGGTTCCTCGTGCTTGCTGACTGTCCGTCCAGGCTCACGCCAATGGCCGAGCAGGTGTCCCACCAGGAGGTGGTGGGCGCGGTGAAGCAGTACGTGCGGGCCGAACCGAAGTATCAGCCGCTCGTCGACTGGATCCTGAACGATTCGTGGGTCGTGGAGGATCTCGAGCGGCTCATGCGAGACCGCGCGGTGCCGCAGGGGCGGCTCGTGAGCCGGCGCGGGGAGCGCTGGGACCGGCGATCCTGGCGCGTTGGATCCTTGCATGCCGCGGCGCACAGCCGCGTGGGTCGCAGGCAGCGGTGGGAAGATGCTCGGCTCGCGCTCCGGTCGCGGGAAGAGGCGTTCGCGCAATTGGAGACCCAGGTCAACACAGCGGAGCAGGAGTGGCAGACGCTCATCCGCGAGCAGGAGTCCACCAAGGGGCAGCTGGCGCATATGGCTCCACACCTGCTCAAGATGGAATCGCATGCCAACCAGCTTGCGGGCGAGATCCAACGGATGGAAGAGGAGCAGCACGCACGCGAGCTGGAGGCGAAGGAGTTGGTGGCGCAGCGAGAGGAGCTGCGCTCCGTGCTCGACAGAGCCCGGCACCTCGCCGAAGAAACCACGCGCCGTCAAGACGCGTTGGGACAGTCACTGGCCGAATCGCAGACGGCGCGCGAGGCCGCCGTGCAGCGCCAGCAGCAGCTCGTGATCGCCAAGACCCAAGTCGACGCGTCGCTGCAGTCGTTGAGCGAGCGACTCGAGACCCTTCAGGCCAGGCGGCAGGAACTCGAATCGGACCGCACGCTCCTCGCGCAACAGGTGGAGGCGAAAACGCTCCAGCAGGAGGAGGCGTGCTCGCGCTCGCATGATCTCACACAGCAGCTCGAGGGTCATCAACGGGCCATCCTCGACCTGCGGGAAGGGTGCGCGCGGCTCGATGGGGAAGTCGAGGGGGTGGCTCGCTCGCTGCGTGAGGAAGAAGCCAAGCGCAACCAGGTCTTGCCGCATCTCCTCGCCGTGGAGCAGCGACTCTCAGGGCTGGCCCAGCAGATCCAAGAGCGGTCGCAGCAGCTCTCCGAGCGGACATTCCGCCGCTCGCGTCTAATCGAACGGCTTCGAGAGCTCTACCACATCGACGATGCCACCCTCGAAGCCCAGCAGCACGCCGAGGCAAGCCCATTGACTGACGAGCAGCGCGCCGCGATGTCGGCCGACGTCCAGAAACTCCGAAGCAAACTGGAAGGCATCGGCCCGGTCAGTCTCGGATCGGTGGAGGAGTACGACGAGCTCAAGCGGCGCCTGGAGTTCCTCCAGAGTCAGCAGCAGGACCTGCTCCAGGCGCGCGATGACCTCAAGACCTCCATCGCCCAGATCAACCGGACGGCCCGAACCCAGTTTCGTGAGACGTTCGAGCGCATCCGGCAGGAGTTCCAGATCTACTTCTCGCGGCTCTTCACCGGCGGCGAGGCCAACCTCAGTCTCCTCGATGAGCAGGACGTCCTGGAATCCGGCATCGACATCATCGCCCGCCCACCAGGGAAGCGGCTCCAGAGTATCAGCCTCCTCTCCGGCGGCGAGCGAGCACTCACCGCGGTTGCCCTGCTCTTCGCGCTCTTCAAGGTCCGGCCCTCGCCCCTGTGCATCCTGGATGAGATCGACGCGCCCCTCGATGAGGCCAACGTCGACCGCTTCACTCGGGTCTTGGAAGAGTTCCTGGTGCTCTCCCAGTTCATCCTCGTGACCCACAACAAGAAAACCATCACCAAGGCCGACTCCCTCTACGGCGTGACCATGGAGGAGCCTGGCATCTCGAAGATTCTCTCCGCGAAGCTCACCTCTCCTGACCGCACCCCAAGTCCTTCTCCTGTGGCTGTCAACGCCGCCTAAGGAGCGATCCGCCAACGAACTTTGGCGGAGAGCGACGGTTGACCCTTGTCGGTGAAGGGGTTATACTACCGTTTCCCCCATGGACGATCCTGTGTTCCATCCCATTCCGGAGATCCTCGAGGAAATCCGCGAAGGCCGCGTGGTCATCGTGGTCGATGACGGCGACCGCGAAAACGAAGGCGACCTCGTCATGGCCGCCTCCTTCGTGACGCCGGAGCACATCAACTTCATGGCCAAGCACGGCCGCGGCATCATCTGTGTGCCCATGGAGGGGACCGTCCTCGACCAGCTCGGCCTGCACCCGATGGTCAGTCCCTCCGAGGATCCCATGAAGACGGCGTGGACGATCTCCGTCGATGCCCGCCGGGGGATCACGACCGGCATCTCGGCCCACGACCGGGCCCACACGATCCAGGTGCTCATCAACTCGAAGACGACCGCCGAGGCGCTCGTCCGTCCCGGCCATGTCTTCCCGCTTCGGGCGAAGACGGGCGGGGTGCTGCGGCGGGCCGGCCATACCGAGGCTGGGGTCGACCTGGCGCGGCTGGCGGGTTTTCTCCCGGCCGGCGTGATCTGCGAGATCATGAAGGATGACGGCACCATGGCGCGGCGGGAAGACCTCTTCGCCTTTGCCGCGCAGCACCAGTTGAAGATCTGCACGATCGCCAGCCTCATCGAGTACCGGCGCAAATTCGAAAAGCTGGTCACCCGCGTCGTCACGACGAAGTTGCCCACCGAATTCGGCGAGTTCGAACTCGTGCTCTACGGGACCACGGTGGACGAACGGCAGCATGTGGCGCTCGTGAAGGGCGCCGTCGATGACGGATCGCCGGTCTTGGTGCGCGTCCACTCGCAATGCCTCACCGGTGATGTGTTCGCGAGCCTGCGGTGCGACTGCGGCACGCAGCTGCGCCGTTCGATGGAGCACATCGCCCAGGAAGGCCGCGGCGTCCTCCTCTACATCAACCAGGAAGGCCGCGGGATCGGTCTTGGAAACAAGCTCAAGGCGTACGCGCTCCAGGACCAGGGGCTGGATACCGTCGAGGCCAACCAGGCGCTGGGTTTTGGACCGGATCTGCGCGACTACGGGATCGGCGCGCAGATCCTCGTGGATCTGGGCCTGAAGGACCTGCGCCTGCTCACGAACAATCCGCGCAAGATCGTCGGGCTGGAAGGCTACGGCCTGCGGGTGGTCGAGCGCGTGCCGGTCGAGGTGATCCCGCGTCCGGAGAATGCGAAGTACCTCGAGACCAAGCGCGAGAAGCTCGGCCATCTCCTCGATGCCCGCCGTTCTGGCTAGTACCGTTCCAACTCTTTCGACCGAATGCTTCGGGATATGGAACCGATGGTCGTGCCGGATTGGCGCAACGTGGCCGGTAGGTGTATCAAGTTGGAACGGCACTAGCCCGCGGCGCGCCGCCACGGGCTCCTCCCTTCGTCGTCGACGTGTCCCATCGAACGCGGTCAATGGCCGATGGCGCACCAGGCGTTTCGCCATCATCGCCTCGCAGTTCAACGCCTCGATCAGCGAGGCGCTGGTGCAGGGGGCTGCCGAGACGCTGCGCCGCGCAGGCGTTCCCCACCGCAACGTCCGCCTGCTGTGGGTTCCCGGAGCGTTTGAGCTGCCGGTCGTGGCCACCCGGCTCGCTGAAAGCCGGCGGGCCCCGGATGCCATCATCGCCGTCGGGGCGCTCATCCGCGGAGCCACCCCGCAGTATGAAGTGCTCGCCCACGCCGTCGCCCAGGGCCTCTCGCAGGTTTCTGTGAAGACCGGTGTGCCCGTGACGTTTGGGATCATCGTCGCCACGACGGTGGCCCAGGCTCGAGCGCGCGCCGGCCTGCCCCGCCGGCAGGCGGGGGGAGCGATGGGCAATCGCGGCTCGGAAGCCGCGCTGGCCGCGCTGGCAACCCTTCGGCTCCTCGACGATTTAGCGGTGTCAGACACCTAAAGGTGTCAGACACCTTTCTGAAATGCGCAGCCGCACCAAAGCTCGCGAGTACGCCCTCCAGATGCTCTACCAGCTCGACCTCCGACAGGGCAGCCAGCCGGCCTCCATCCTGGAGGAGTTCTGGCAGGACCAGGAGCCGCCGGCCGAGATCAAGACGTTCGCGAACCAGCTGTTCTCCGGCACAGTGGAGCACCTGGCGTCGATCGACCCGCTCATCGCCAGCCATGCGAACAACTGGGACATGAAGCGGATGGCGGTCATCGACCGCAACATCCTCCGTCTCGGCGCCTTCGAGCTGTTGCACCTGGAGGACGTGCCGCCGAAGGTGTGCATCAACGAGGCGATCGAGCTCGCCAAGCGCTTCGGCGATACCGAGTCGAGCAAGTTCATCAACGGAATCCTGGACACGATTCACAAATCGCATGCCCGCGCGGCGAGTTGACCTCCACCTCCACACGACGCTCTCCGACGGCACCGAACGGCCCGAGCGGGTCGTCGAGCTCGCCCATCAGGCCGGGCTCGCGGCGATCGCGATCACCGACCACGACAACATCGACGCCCTGCCCGTGGCGACACCCCCGGCGCGCCAGTACGGGATCGAATTGCTCCCCGGCATTGAGATGTCGGCGAGCGCCGGGGAGATGGACGTGCACCTCTTGGGGTTCTGTTTCGATCCCACGAATCTCGCCCTGCAGCGGCATCTGACACAGCAGCAGGCGCGCCGCGTGGAGCGGGTCCACGAGATGGTCGAACGACTCCAACGGGTTGGGGTGACCATCAGGGCGGAGGAAGTCCTCGAGGTGGCCGGAGACGGCACGGTCGGCCGGCCGCATGTCGCGCGCGTCCTGATGAAGCACGGCTACGTCGCCTCGCTTCCCGAGGCGTTCTCGAAGTACATCGGCGATCACGGGCCAGGCTTCGTGCCTGGCTCGCTGTGTTCCCCGGCCCAGATTATTCGCATCATCCGGGAGGCCGGCGGGATTCCGGTTCTCGCCCACCCCAAGTACCTCAAGCGCGATGCGTTCATCGACGAATTGGTGCAGGATGGGCTCCTGGGGCTGGAGGTCTACCACTCAGACCACACGCCGAATTTGGTCCAGCACTACGGGGCGATCGCGGATCGCCTGAAGTTGCTCAAGACCGGTGGGAGCGATTTTCACGGCGACACCAAAGAGGGCGTGCCGGTCGGCGCGGCCAACGTCTCGTACGATGCCGTTGAGGCGTTAAAGCAATGGAAAGCGGCGCACAGCTCATCGGTCGCGTGAACCCCGCCGAAGGCGGGGTGAACGGCCACGCCACGCCCTCGACCTACATGGCGCGCGCGCTCGCGCTCGCCAGCCGGGCGATCGGCCAGACCTCGCCTAATCCCATGGTGGGTGCGGTGGTCGTCAACGGCGGCCGCGTCGTTGGCGAGGGCTACCATCGGCGTGCCGGTCTTGCCCATGCCGAAATTGAAGCGCTGCGCAAGGCCGGCGCACACACCCGCGGCGGGACCCTCTACGTCACCCTTGAGCCGTGCAACCACACGGGACGGACACCGCCATGCTGTGATGTGATCCTCGCGTCCGGTCTTTCGCGCGTGGTCATCGCGACGAAAGACCCCAACCCGATCACCAACGGACGCGGCATTGCGCGCTTGCGTCGCGCAGGGGTTGACGTGGTGACCGGCGTCCTCGCGCGCGAGGCTGCAGCGCTCAATGAGCCGTTTCAAAAAGCCATGACGACCGGCTTGCCCTTCGCCGTCGCCAAGGTTGGACAGAGTCTGGACGGGAAGATCGCCACCGCACGCGGCGAGTCGCGGTGGATCACGTCATCCGCCTCTCGTCGGCTTGCGCACCAATGGCGCGGGCGGGTGGACGCGATTCTCGTCGGCGTGAACACCGTCCTGGTGGACGACCCGCGGCTGACGGCGCGCGGGATGTCGCGCCAGCGAGGGCGTCCGGTCCGGGTCATCGTCGACAGCCATCTGCGGATTCCGCTGCGGGCGCGGTGCCTGTCATCCCACTCGCCGACGCTCATCGCCACGACGGTCTCTTCCGGATCGAAGCGAGTGCGGTTGGCGCGGCGCGGCATCGAGATCCTGACGTTTCCTGCGACGCGCGGACGCGTGCCGCTGCGCCGGCTCTTTCGCGAGCTAGCCCGGCGCGGCATCCAGTCCATCCTCATCGAAGGCGGCGGGGAGGTATTGGCCAGCGCCGTTGCGGAGCGGCTCGTCGATCGTCTTGTCTTCTTTATCGCCCCGATCCTCATCGGGGGCCGCGCAGCGCCCGGCTCGTTCGGCGGAACTGGCGTGAGCCGCCTCTCGCGCGCGATCCGATTGGAAGAACTCACCTGCACCCGCGTCGGCCCGGATCTGTGCGTCGAGGCGCGCGTGGTTTACCCATAAATTCCGCTTCGCGGAATTTATTCAACAGCATGATCCAGCGACGCGCATGCAAGGATAGCAGGAGACTGCGGGATTGAGATTTTGAATAAATTTTGCGGAGCAAAATTTATATGTTCACGGGAATCATTCGAGAGATCGGCACCGTGGCGCGCGTGGCGCGTTCCCACGGCGTGGTCCGCCTGACGGTGGCGGCCCCAAAGACCGTCTCTCTTGTCCAGCCGCTCGACAGCGTGTCGGTGAACGGGGTGTGCCTCAGCGTGGTACAG
>Ga0105164_10002448_pt1 | contig 11473 bp, 9 predicted proteins | sample VDWuncwatermetaG_FD_89674 | JGI IMG/M metagenome (GOLD analysis project Ga0105164, IMG submission 89674) | Wastewater microbial communities from Netherlands to study Microbial Dark Matter (Phase II) - VDW unchlorinated drinking water | ecosystem: Environmental > Aquatic > Freshwater > Drinking...
CTCCATCTTCAATATTCCAAAGAGTTATACACTAGAATCATCAATTAACACGTACATCTACCTCTCAAAATATGAAATTACATCCTCCTCCTTTCAAAAAAATTTACATATTAACATTAAACAAATAAACCTTAATATAAGATTGGGCAATATCATAATTCTCAAGTAAAAATCACTCTATTAGTTTATTGTTATATTCGGTAAGTCTCAAGGGTGCGCAATAATTATACCACTTCTACCATACTTAAAAATATTCAGCATAACTATCGACAAAGACGAATGTTTGTGTAATTTGTGTAAATTGTAAACGAAATGATTGTTTATAGAAAAAGACTACAAATGGTCATTTATAAAGTAGATCTGGTTAAAATTAAAGTTCTAACTATTTGAATACTTATAATATATGAGAAGTGACTATTTATGGACAGGGAAAGTCGTAGAAATGTCTTTTTTATAATGCTTTTTCGAATAATTGCAACTTGATCAATCTATTACGAAGTGTTGTTCTTGGAACCCCTAACAACTCTGCCATTTTTACTTGATTACCATTTGCTTTTTGATGCGCCCATTGGATGAGTTTTTTTTCAACCTCTGTAAGTGTTTCTTGCAAATTTATCATTTGCTTGTTAGATAAATCCATCGATAACAAGTCTGTGTGTATATCAATTCTTCTTAAATATTCTGGGAGCGTCTCTAATGAAATACCTTTTGATTCAGAAAATGCAACGGCGTGTTCAATAACGTTCTCAAGCTCTCTGACATTGCCAGGCCAATTATACGCGAAAAGGGCATTCAAGGTATCTTGCGAAACATCAGGCAAAGCATCTTCATATTGAGATACATACTTCTTCAAAAAATAATTTATCAGGAGTGGAATATCTTCCTTTCGTTCCCGTAGCGGCGGGATATTAATCAGTACCACATTTAATCTATAAAATAGGTCTTCTCTAAAGTATCCCTCTTTTACCTGTTCCAAAAGGTCTTTCTTCGTTGCACAGATAATCCTGACATCCACACAAAGGGTTTCCTCGCCCCCTACTCTTTCAAATGCCCTTTCTTGCAAAACTCGCAAAAGCTTGACCTGCATATCAAGCGGTATATCGTCCACGTCATCTAAAAAAATCGACCCCCCATTGGCTAACTCAAATCTTCCACGCCTTGTTTTTACCGCACCAGTAAAGGCACCCCTTTCATGTCCAAAAAGTTCACTTTCCAATATTTCTCTGTTTAATGCAGCACAACTTACCCTGATAAATGGACCTGTTCTCCTATTGCTATGATAGTGAATGGCGCCTGCTATTTTTTCCTTCCCCGTTCCACTTTCCCCTCGGAGAAGAACAGTCGTGTCTCTACCTGAAACACTCTTTACCGCTTCAAGCACCCTTTTCATTGCTTCACTATTTCCAATAATATTGCAAAATTCAAACTCAGCTTGCACTTCCCTTCTCAGACGATTTACCTCAGCGGCAGTATTTTTGTGATGTAATGCTCTCAGAAGTTTGATAATTAACTCATCGGTAGAAAATGGTTTTGCAATGTAATCATATGCTCCTTCTTTGATCGCTGATACCGCGCTTTCGAGAGTACCGTACGCTGTCATGATGACGACAATAATTTCCTGATCATATTTTTTGATTTCTTTTAGAAAATCAATCCCACTCATACCCGACAGTCTCAGATCTGTCACGACTATATCATACTCTTCAGCTTTCACTATCTTTAACCCATCTACAGCATTGTCAATTGATTTTACATAATACCCTTCCTTCTTTAATTGACTCTCTAAAGATATCCTCATGAGCTTTTCATCATCAACTATTAGTATCTTACCACCCATAAATCACTCCTAAATATTTTTCACACCAGCACCACTACTTGCCCCACCGGCAGGCAAACATAAAATGCCGTACCTTCACCCAGCTTGCTTTTAACCATTATGTTTCCATCATGATCGTCTATGATTCTCTTACTAATTGCAAGCCCTAAACCACTTCCCATTTCTTTTGTGGTAAAAAATGGATTAAATATTTTATTGAGAATTTCCTCTTGGATACCTAAGCCGGTATCGGCAATCATAACATGTATGCTTGATGGTTGATGGTCACAGTAGCCAGTCTTAATCATTAGGTTGCCGCCGTTCGGCATACTGTCCAATGCATTCACAATAATATTGATAATAACCTGTGAAATATTGCCAGCATCTCCGTAGACTTCAGGTAAATCTGGAAACAAATTCGTCTCCAAGCATATGCCCTGCTCTTTTATCCTATGATCCACAAACCGCAAGGAATTTTCGACAATCTCATTTAATTTATGATTAGACATATGTATAGAATACGGCCTGGAAAACACCATCAACTGTTTTACAATAACTTCGATCCGTTTCAGACCTTCGGTCATTAAATCGAGAAACTCTTGGTTTTGCGATACGTTTCCGGGTTCTTTCTTCATCATCTTTACGAAATTCTGTAATCCTCCTAGCGGATTATTTATTTCGTGCGCCACACCAGCGGCTAGCTCTCCCACCGCAGCTAAGCGTTCGGCCTGAATCAACTGTAACTCCATTCTTTTTCTTTCTGTAATATCCCTACAAATCCATTGAATCGTCCTCTTGTTACCATATTCAATCACACTGGCGCTAATGCTGGTAGGAGTGAGCCTTCTATCAACATGCTGACAATCTATGTTATCCAGCATACCAGAGCCTACTGCATTTATCGTTATCCATAGTTGCTTTGTCTTTTCACTATCATACTCCGGGACAATTTCCCATATCTTTTTTTTACTCAATTCATATTTCGAGCATCCCGTTAGCTCTTCGGCTTTTTTATTTGAGTCAACGATCTGCGCTGAACCAGCGTCCAGAGTAAAAATGGCGTCGTTTGCCAGATTGATAGATTCCCTGTATTTTTCTTCGGATTCTCCGAGCTGGGCAGTTCGCATACGAATCTTTTGTTCAAGCCCAGCATAAGATTCTTCCAATTTTTCGGCCATTCTATTAAACTCCGATGCGAGTACACCCACTTCATCCCGCGAGCTAATTGAAATACGATGTCCAAGGTCTCCCTTTCCAATAGCATTTGCACCCCGAACCAATTGAAGAATAGGCTGAGTAATCCCATGTGCCAAAACGAAAATAATGATTACAATAATCAATACACTCACGACCGCCAAGGTAATTACCTGATTCTTCAGCTCTATGATGGGTTTAAATGCCTCGGACGTATCCTGTTTTACAATTAATCCCCATTTCAATTGTGGTATGTAACGAAAAGCCGAGAGAACAACCACCCCTCTGTAATCAATACCTTCTATAATGCCCTCCTCTTTAGCATCTAACATAAAAGCCTCTGGCACTAGAGCCTTCACAGGAATACTCATTTTCAATGCCTCATTATCGAGATATCGAGTATTACTGAGAAATACTAATCGCTCCTCATCGCGCCGCACCAATATGGACTCACCCGTCTCTCCCCTCCCTGTCCATTCCTGTATTAATGACTCTATGACATTATTCGTATTCACACGGATAAGGACAATACCATTGACAACCTCCGTCTCCTCAAGAGTAATGGGATCGGTCCTTTTCATAGCGCCAAAGAAGGTCATTCCTATCTGTTTTGTATATCCAGAATAATGGATATCCTTAAAAGGTGTTCCACGATTTTCTAACACCGTAAGATAATACTTATAATCCCAATCTACCAATCCAATATTTGACTCAGTGGTGGATATTACAATTTCACCGTCTTCCACATCCAGGATAGATATTTCATCGCAATAAATAAATTTTTCCTTGATTTGACCTAAATACTCTGAAAGTCTCTTATAATAGACCTTACCAACTTCCGAATCTTTCATTGTGCCAATGGTACGAAATGCCTTTCTGAGGTAAAGCAAGTTAGAGAATGAAACTTCCAGGGATTTGTTTGCAGAAAGGACACCGATGTCGACAAACCTCTCCTGCAGCCAGTTGCTGATCTGCGTCTTTTTTAAATCTGCAATGGATGTTAGCTTTTCAATTACCCTTTCGTTTAACGCCTTCCTTCCGCTGTTATACGCTGTACTGCTTACAATCAGGATTGGCAATGTCGTCATGAGTATGAAATAGCAGATGAGCTTAACCTTGATGCTCTTAAAAAAACCAACAAAGTTTTTTATCCTGCTCCTGTTTTTAATCATCCTCAGATATGACTCCGTAAACGTACCTTCGGAAATTCTTTACTCTAAATTTTGAAATTCCTCAATATTTCTTCGTTTCGATTAGAATGATATTTTATTGTTGCAATATCCTTTTGAAGAAATAAGGCAAATGAAGATTTTACATTGAGATTCCTTATGTATAAATTTTAACAAACTTTATCAAAATTATATTTCCAACTTAACCCTAAATAAAGTATATTTTCTTTCTTAGTCTTAGTCGATCGGTGCTCTGCCTTATGAAACATTCACTTGTTGACATATTAAATTATTTATATTACTATCACCCGTGGCAAACCCGTGTTTCACCACAACCTTAAAGAGAATGAAGGAATAGTAAAATTTTTATAAATAAAGGGAGTTTTGTCAAATATCCCCATAGGCATTGTCTTTATTAGGAAATAACAAATAATGCGCATAAAAATTAACACCCATTTCATTACTTTTACTTTTATTATTTTTTTAGCTCTGCCACAATTCAAATCTGCACAGGCAGAAACTTCAAAAATCCCCTGGCAAATGTTTCGCGGCGATATCCAGCACACAGGCCAGAGCGCATATAAAGGGGCACAAACGAATAGTTTAAAATGGTCTTTTAATATCAACACCCGTATTACCTCTTCTCCATCTATTGGATCGGACGGTACTATTTATGTTGGATCTATTGACGGCAGATTGTATGCAATCAACCCGGACGGCACTTCAAAATGGGCATTCCAGGTGGGTAATGAAATAACGGCATCGCCTGCCATTGGAGACGATGGAACAATCTACGTCGGCTCAAGGGACAAGAAAATGTACGCGATTACCCCGGAAGGAAAGCTTAAGTGGACGTTCCCGGCAAGTGGCATCATCCTTTCCTCTGCGGCAGTCACGGCTGATACCCTTTATTTTGGGTCAGACGATAACAACCTCTACGCCCTCACGCTTGATGGGAAATTAAAATGGAAATTTGTCGCCAAAAGCAATGTAACAGCCTCGCCAGCAGTGTGGACCGATGGAACTATCTACCTCTTTGAGACAAGCGGAGCAATACACGCACTATCTCCCGACGGCGTGGAAAAATGGGTAAAACGGGTTGGCTCAGGCGTATATCAATCATATTCTTCCCCATCAATAGGATCTGATGGCACCGTTTATGTTGGTACAGATAACGGCAGGGTTGTCGCCGTCAAACCGGACGGCAATGTCAAATGGTATATCAATACCGGCAAGGCTATCCATTGTACGCCTGCTATCGCGAAGGATGGAACAATCGTCTTTGGTTCATATAACAGCTTCGTATATGCGGTCAATCCAGATTGCAAACTCAAATGGAGTTTCAAGACTAGCAATTGGGTAGAATCTTCTCCTGCGATCGACGCAGAAGGAACCGTTTATATCGGATCGAGCGACGGAAAATTCTATGCCATCAACGCAGATGGCACACTAAAATGGTCGTTTCAAACGAAAGATGCCATCGAATCATCCCCCGCCATAGGACCTGATGGCACTATCTATATCGGATCAAATGACACACACCTCTACGCTATAGGCGGCGACACAAAAACCGACGTGCCTATATTTGAAAAATAATCTTCCTTAGAAAAGCAACAAAATTGCAAACAAATATAAAATCAAATCCTCTGGAATTATGGGTTGATGCCTTTTTTAGCAATCTCCGTATTGTTGTCCTGCTAATCCCATCTTCATCTCAAATAGTTTCAATATCCATCGTGTTGCAAGACAAGGAGAAAGTTAACATCTGGGATTTTTATAAATTGATAATTGTGTGATAGCGGCTGTTAATGAGGCAGTGGCGATAAAGCCCGTTGTCTCGTTTATTTGTTCACATCCATATTCCATGAGAGATTTAAAAATAAATCACAAATCAAGATGTAATTTCTTTATATTTTCCTCTAAAGGCAATCCCTTCTAATGATTGTTCTTGTCATTTTGGATTTTACTATTCTAGCGTATCCGACTTGAAACTTACAACTTAAAGTGCTACACTTGTTTTACAATTAAGGAGATACTATGAATTTCGAGCCACCGAAAGCAGAAGAAATCAAAGCCAAATTCCCCCAATTCCAAGAAGTGTGTTTCCTTAACGCCGGCGGGTTTAAGGCTGTCTATAAAATATATGTTGTTAATGTCAGTCACGAAGCTTTTAAAATTGTTTATATCCCGGAAATGAGTGGAGTAGAACTGGAAGTCGGTAACGAGATTAGGAAAGAATCACTGGGCAGAATCGCAAGAGAAATAAAAATTCTCAACGACTGTAAATCTCCGGAAATAGTAAAGCTCGGCACCATTCAACCTACACAAGTAATTTTGAACAGTCGTGAATATGTTGCTTATTCAGAAGAATTTCTTGGCGGTAACACTCTGAGAGAGTTAATCACACAATCAGTGAAACCGTCGGAAGAAGACTTGCGATCATTGTTCATCAGTCTGCTTAAGGCAATCCGAGAACTTTGGTCTCTCATGTAATTCATCGTGACATAAAGCCTGATAATGTTATGAAGCTCAATCGTAAAGATCGTAGTTATGTATTGCTTGATTTAGGGATTGCTTTCTCCATCGTCGATACGCCTCTTACCTTTAATGCGTCAAATCGTTTGCCTCCCGGGACGTATCGATATTTGGCTCCAGAGATGTTGCAACCGGGATTCCGAGAGTCACTGGATTTTAGAAGTGACATGTATGCAGCCGCGTTGACTGTTTACGAATATGCCGCTGGGCAGCATCCCCTTGCCAAAAGTAAAGATGATCTAATTGCAACTTTATCGCGTATTGTTCGAGAGTCACCCAAATCGTTGAGGGTATACAGGGACGATCTTTCGCCCTTTTTAATAGGAACTATCGATCAAATGTTGAAGAAAATACCGGCGCTGAGGCCTTCAAACATAAATATGCTTATTGGTAAATTAGAGGAAAACACATGAAACTCTACGCACAACATGGCTACGGTGAGGGAGAAAAAATAAACCAGGGGTTGCAAAAAGGAATAATCTCTGGCGCCGTTTACAGTGCAAAGGATATAACGCCAGACCGACTTAACAATCGGCTGAGTGAAATTGCTGCATCCTCACCGTCTGCAGCCAGAATATTTGACCCTCAGTATTATGTCAGTTTGATTGGATCAGATCCAAATATCAGACTCGGAAAGCTTGAAGAATATCCCTATTTTAGCATAAGGCGGAGGAGTCAGTTAGAATCAAATCAACTGATTGCGGATGAAATACGCAAAGTAATAGAATTTCAAATCAGCCTGCCTGTCACCGCTATTATATCGCCCAATATATTAATTTCTCGATCCTTCGATTCCGTCAAGGCTGTTATAGCCAAAAATTTTATTCGCCAAGCAAAGGGAATATACGAGCAGTTTTCGGATAATAGGCCGCTTTATGTCACGCTGGCCGTATCAAGAGAAGCCCTGATTGATTTTACCGAATTAGAGGCTTTTTTGAATGATGTTACGCTCCTCAACTCGCCGCCAGACGGATTTTATCTTCTTGTCGGAGCACGGAGTATCGAAGCGAGAACAGACCTTTATCATGCCGATATCATAGCAAATTGGATGTTGCTTAACTACTCGTTAAAAATAAACGGATACCAGATTATCAATGGTTATTCCGATCTCATATCACCTTTTCTTGGCGCGGTAGGTGGAGATATCGGCTGTACTGGTTGGTGGTCCAATCTGAGGATATTTTCCATGGATCGATTTGCACCCGAAGCAACAGGGGGACGCCTGCCCGTACAAAGGTATCTCAGCACTAAATTACTTAATCGTATTACTTTTTATGAATTAGGTGCCTTACGCAGGATTATCCCGAATGTGGCAAATGGGCTACCTATGGATGAGGAGTATGAAGGTGAACCAGAGCGCGCAATAGAAGTTCTTCAGTCATGGGAGGCGTTAAGCAGTTTACTAGCAATCATCACAGCGAGTGGTGATTCGTCCAAAAATCTTGAGAAATGCGCTGAAGCAATTAAATCGGCAGAAGACTTGTATACTTCAATCAAGGCCCGTTATCGATTAGACCCCAAGTCAGACGATACACACCTCGAACCGCTTCAAGAAGGGATGAATCTATTTAAGAAACGGGCAGAGATTTAAGTTGTTGAGCAAGGAGTGTCAAAGCCTTATTATTAGCAGAATTACTTAGAGGTTTATCTTCTTTAGGGGTGTAAATCTTTTCTATAATACCCTCTTTCTTGTCAAAGGCCCACAAACCTACTTTAATTGCACGGAATGTCGGCAATGATTGCTTTGCCTTGACAGCTTCATCCGGCGGAAGAACTACGAAAACAGAATCAGCATAATACTTATACCGATACGCCTGAGCAAGAGCCTTACGCCAGTCCTTAATTTTCATTTCAAAGACATATAACGTAGTCTTCAGAGGACTGACAAAAACTGCTACAATGTCGGCTATTCCAAATCCGTGAATATACAGTTCCCTGGCAATTTCGAAAGATCGATCCTGATCAGCACGTTTGTTCAAATTTTTCTGATAAGTACGTCCAAAAGCCAGAACAAAATCGGCCTCTGTTCGTCTTTTGGAAGTATCCGCGGGCAAATTTCTGCGCGGATGTTTATTAAATGGAAGTAGATATCTCATATTTTTATATTAGCACATCATGAAAGGCACCATCAATAGTCTCTGTCATTATTTTATTCTCCCACTCGCCGACAAACTCGCTTGAAGAGTTCTTCCAAAATACTTTCACTGATAAATTTTCTATAGTCATCCCGCTCCCCTTTTTGAGAAAGTTCATCTCCTAAAACTTTACCTTTAAGAGGATGCATGGTGTCGCATCTTGATTTGTAATTTTAGCGTCTCGAATTTTTTGAATTTACAAAATTCTTCTCAATGACATTATACTATTTCGTTCCTGCTTTCAATACTTTTTTCTTAATAGTTCAGACCACCGCAGAGGCTGCTAAATCGAGGAGAAATAACGAGTAGCAGGTGTCAGGAGGTGTGTGATGGGTATCGTGTCACACATCTCATGTCACTCGACACTTTTCTGTGTTCTTTTTGCGCCCTCAGCGGTAAACTGTTACCTTTTCTTGAATTTCGTTCCTTTAATACCCCTCTTTGCTGAGGAATTTCCGCATTGGCACCAAACTCATAATTTTCTTGTAAGTAATTAAACCCCTTAAATTTCTTTTGAATTATGATTTTTATGAGTTAATTTCATATAAAAGATCCCGTACCTTTTTCATGTCATCCCACACCTTGGCCTTGTCATTCGGGTTTCTCAGGAGATAGGCGGGATGGTAGGTGACCATCATTGGTATCCCTTTATATTCGTGGAATTTGCCCCGTAACGTGCCAACGGGGGCCTTTGTGTTAAGCAGTGTCTGTGCGGCAAAGGTGCCAAGCGCACACAAGACCTTTGGCTGAATGATCTCGATCTGTTTAATGAGATGGGGCATACAAAGGACGATTTCCTCTGGAAGGGGATTACGGTTTCCGGGAGGGCGGCACTTGAGGACGTTGGCAATGTACACATCGCTCCGCTTCAAACCAATAGCCTCGATAATCTTGGTGAGCAATTGACCCGCACGGCCAACGAATGGCTCGCCCTGAAGGTCTTCGTCGCGGCCCGGCGCCTCACCCACAAACATGAGGTCTGCCATCGGATTGCCCACCCCAAAGACAAGATTCGTTCGTGTTTTACCCAGAGGACATTTGTGGCAGGTCAATGTCTTTTGTCGCAGTTCTTCTAAAAGTTGAATCCTTCGTTCTTTTTCGTTTTTGAATGTCTGATTGCCAAATGGTTCTGCCATCATATCGGGCAAACGGTTATTCGCCCCTCCCCTTGTAATGTTGGTTTGTTCATGGATTGGTTTTATTGCACCAGAGGTTTCGATAGTCTTAATTCCCTGAGGGAGCTTCGGTGAAAGCATATCTACTATTTTGGTGGGTTTAGAGAGGGTGACAGTATCTATGCCGAAACCCTTTTCAATCTCAAGCCTCGTCTTAAGAGCGCTAATTATGGAAGCCAACTCTTTTTTTATTTTATCCAAAGACATGTCGAATAATTTGAATTACGTGCATATCTATGCCTAGACACACGAACCGCTTTTTCTAAAAATTTTTTGAGCGCCGATTTACTCTTTTGGCAATAATGTCTTCTCTAGCTCGGCAAGAATGATTTGCTGGACATCCGCAATGCTGCCCTGAATCTCACAGCCAGCCGCATATTTATGACCACCGCCTCCAAATTTCCTGGCAATGGAATTCACATCGAATCCATCTCGACTTCTCAGGCTTACTTTGACCCAATTCGGTTTCGTCATCTCACGGAACAAAACACCAACGGTTACACCATCAATTGATACAGGAATATCAGAAAATTCCTGTGTATCGATGGCATTCACGTTCGTTTTTTCCAACATTTCCCTGGTCAACCAAAGTGTAGCAACCCGATCACCGGCGTGAAGCTTGATAGTATTGAGCGCCAATGCGTTTAATTGAATTAAATTGTAAGGGTTTGTATTATACACATGTTTTGAAACATCGAGATGCCTTGCCCCTTGTTCGATGAGAAACGCAGCCGCTTTTAGGACATTTGGCGTTGTATTGGAATGCATAAACCGTCCCGTATCCGTTACAATCGCCACATATAAGGCAGTTGCAATATCTGGAGTGATGTCGATATTAATCTCTTTGAGGAGGCGCAGAATAATCTCCCCCGTAGCACACATTTCCTCTGACACCCAGTTAATCTTACCAAAATGTTCATTGGAAATATGATGGTCGATATTTATAATTATTGCATCTTTGGGAATGATTTCTCGTATTTTGCCAAGCCGATCAAGGGTCGGGCAATCAAGAGTAAAAACAACCGCTGCCTGTTCTGGCGGAAGTTCGGGATGAATATACATCCCTACACCAGGAATAATGAATTTGTAACTCTTTGGAACTGGGGAGTCGTTGGCAACACTTACCGATTTCCCCATGCCCTTGAGCGCATGGAAAAGGGCTATTTCTGAGCCAATACCGTCGCCATCTGCCCGGACGTGGGTAGTAATTAAAAACTTGTGATAACGCTCTATAACGTTATGTATATCTTGTGCATGTGTCTTTATTGTGGTTTTCCCCATCTCCAAGTCCTTCTTTCTAGTAATTTTTTACCATCTGAGCGGCAATTGCCACGCCTCTTTCAGATCGTAAATGTTTTCATTCATAATAGGTTTATTATGTAAACCGTTGATTTTGAGCAGCGGCTCTGCTGTAACTTTTCCCAACAGTCCACAGGGAATATCCTTTAC
>Ga0105164_10002449_pt1 | contig 11472 bp, 11 predicted proteins | sample VDWuncwatermetaG_FD_89674 | JGI IMG/M metagenome (GOLD analysis project Ga0105164, IMG submission 89674) | Wastewater microbial communities from Netherlands to study Microbial Dark Matter (Phase II) - VDW unchlorinated drinking water | ecosystem: Environmental > Aquatic > Freshwater > Drinking...
TGAGCATGCTTAAATCCGGTGAGGACTATAATCCCTCACGTGTTTTTATGCCTGCTTGAGAAAGATCCTTTTACTGCTCTTTGACAACCTGATTTTTATCTTGACCCTTTATAGGATGTCTTTATAACTTATCCAACGCTTCCCTGACCGTTGCCACCGGAAATAGGCTTTAGTGTACGCTTTTTTGATTGTCGCTCCCGAATGCCTAAATCGGAAGCTTAGTTCATGGTTCTCCGATATGAGAACCAACTCAATTACAATTTATCTAACGCTTCTCTGACCGTCGCCACTGGAATTAACTTGATATTAGCGGGCTTAAGATCGTTTTTGTTCTTCAAATTATTTTTAGGAACAATGCAGCGGGTAAATCCAAGCTTCTGTGCTTCATTGACCCTTGGTGCGATTTGAGACACACTGCGCACCTCCGCGGAAAGGCCGACCTCTCCTAAAATGGCCATGTCATGGGGGACAACTTTGTCCAATAATGCGGACGCAACCGCCAGGCTGACACCCAAATCCGCGGCCGGGTCCATCACCTTAACACCCACCGACGACGTTTAAAAAAATATCTTTATCCCCAAGATTCAGCCCCAGCCTTTTTTCCAAAACCGCCGCTAATAGCCCTAAACGATTGGGATCAAAGCCTTGAGTTTTCTGGCGCACCATGCCAAAAGCACTGTGGCTGACCAAACCCTGGATCTCCACCAAAAATGGCCTTGTCCCCTCAAGGATTGGCACCACGACAGAACCGGAAGAATCCTGGGGCCGCTCGCAAAGGAAAATTTCCGAAGGGTTTAACACTTCTTGCAACCCCGAAGCCGTCATCTCAAAGACACCGATTTCATTGGTGGAACCAAAACGATTTTTGTTGGCCCGAAGAACACGATAGGACGAATAACGTTCGCCTTCAAAGTAAAGCACACCATCAACCATATGCTCCAACACCCGAGGGCCTGCCAACATGCCTTCCTTGGTCACATGTCCGGTGAGAAAAAGAGCTACCCCACGCGATTTAGCTAACTGTGTCAAAACCGCGGCGCTTTCCCTGACCTGCGCGACAGATCCCGGAGCGGAAGACAAATCATCTAAATGCACCACCTGAATCGAGTCAATAATCACCACTTGCGGAGTTAATTGATGGATATAGCCGGCAATCGTCTGCACATCGATCTCACTGACGATAAAAAAATTCTCATTGACCGTTTGGGCGACCCTGTCCGCGCGCATCTTGGCTTGTTTGACAGACTCCTCGCCGCTGACATACAAAACTCTTAAGCCCGTTCGGGCCAGGGCACAGCCGGCCTGTAAAACAATCGTCGATTTGCCAATGCCGGGATCTCCTCCGATCAAGGTCACGGACCCCGGAACAATGCCTCCACCCATGACCCGGTCGAATTCTCCGATAGCCGTCAGGTAACGCTTGTCCTGATAAACATCCACTTCTTTTAAAAGAACAGGTGCGGCACTTTCTGCTGCCATATTAACCCCTTCACGGCGACTAACAGAGGTTTCTTCGACATACGAATTCCACTCCTCGCAATTGGGGCATTTACCCACCCAACGCGCGGATTGGGAACCGCAATTCTGGCAGACGAATACTGTTTTGGTTTTCATTATTTAGGCTTGGGACGGTAGAGCAGTTTCCAGGGATTGCCTTTTAAATCCGAAGTGAGATCATCAAGATTGTTATAGATAGACTCATCGGTAAGCAGCTTGCCCAAAGTCCCGCGCCCCTCTTTTAAATCCGTGCCCACAACTCCGAAGCCTTCCAAGGCATCTTGCAGGGATTTTTTATTTTTATCATTTAAAATACCATTGTTGACATTATCTACCGTGACCTCCAGATTGGTCATCAGAGAATCCATTTTTTCCGTGACTTTTTCGATCGGGACAGGGTCATGACCTACGATCACACCGTCATCCTTGATCAAATCCATCGAGGAACCAGGGGTAATTTCAAGATATTTCTCCCCCAAAATCCCCAGCTGATTGATCGTAACTTTGGAATCCGCGGGGATGGCGATAGCCTCTTTGATCCAAATATTCACCCGCACCTTGGTTTTTCCGCCGTCTGCCTCATCCACAAACACCTTCAATTTTCTTACCAAACCCACTTCCACGCCTGCTAAACGCACGGGAGCGGCCTCACGTAAACCGCTGGCAAAACCGAAAACAACATGGATATGACGGCCCTTCTCAAAAATGGAAAGATCGCTGATTGAAATGATAAAAAAAGTTAAAGCCAACACAGCCAACAACACAAATGAGCCAACCTTCAATTCCAGTCCGTTATCTCGCGGCATAATCAGTTCTCCTGTACGGGGACATCCGACGTAACCTGAATTCCAACAAGAATTCGGGTTATGTTGGGTGTCCCCGAATTATTTTACATGGCCAAAAATCAGACTTTCATCCTCGGTGATGGGCCCATGCGCTTCACCGTGTATAAACTGCTGGATCACCGGATGTTTGGAATTCTTGATTTCTTCCGGCTTACCGTCGGCAATGATCTGCCCCTTGTAAAACATGGCAATCGAATCAGCTACCTGATAGGCGGAATTCATATCATGAGTCACAACAATGGAAGTGACTTTAAGTTTATCCCGCATTTCAACGATCAAATGGTTGATCGCCGCTGCAGTTATCGGGTCGACTCCGGTGGTGGGTTCATCGTACAAAATAATATGGGGCTCCATGCACAGCACGCGTGCTAAACTCACGCGTTTTCTCATCCCTCCGGAGAGCTGAGAGGGCATCATATGCTCCACGTCTTTTAAGCCCACCATCCCCAAAGCATCGCGCACCCGATCCTGAACTGTCTTTTGATCCAGGTTCAGGAATTCATTGAGAACAAAACCGACATTTTCCCCGACATTCATGGAATCAAACAACGCCCCGCCCTGAAACACCATGCCAATTTCCATGCGCAGGCGGTTGTATTCTTTTTCATCGAGATTGGTCACTTCAACCCCATTGATTTTAATCGAACCGCTGTCCGGACGCATGAGCCCCACAATATTCCTTAAAAGAACAGTTTTACCGACACCGGAACGGCCGATAACGACCTTGGTCTCTCCTCGGCGCACGGTCAGGCTCAAATTATTGAGCACCATTTGCGGACCTAAAAGCTTATATAAATTGTGTATCTCGATCATTTCATTAAACGTTCAGCAAAAAGTAAAAAACAAACGTAATAAAACAATCCGTCACAACAATCAAAATGAAGGAACGCACCACCGCGGTCGTTGTCGCCTTACCGACACCATCTGCCCCGCCTTTGACTGTAAGGCCCTGATGGCATCCGACAATGGCAATGATCATGCCAAAAAAAATCGTCTTGATCAACCCTGTCAAGATATCCTTCATCGCCAAAGCCCTAAAGGTCATCTTCCAGAACATCTCATGGCTGATATGCAATTTAAACACACAGATCACATAACCGCCCCAGATGCCGATAATGTCCGAAAGCATGGTCAAAACCGGCAGCATAAGGATAAGCCCTAAAAATCGCGGGACCACCAGATACTTGACCGGATTAACAGCAAAGGCCTTAAGCGCATCCACCTGTTCGGTAACCACCATGGAGCCTATTTCCGCGGCAATACCGGCCCCAATGCGGCCGGCAACGATCAAGGCCGTGAGTACCGGGGTCAATTCACGGGTCAATGCCACGGCAATCACGTTAGGAATATAAAGCTCGGCGGAAAGCTGTACCATCTGATAGGCCATCTGCAAAGCGATGATCATCCCCACGAAAAAACCCACCAGGGCTGAAATGATAAAAGTGCCCGGCCCGATGCGTTGGGCTTGTATCAAAGAACGAGTGCCTTTAAACGGAGGCGTAAAAACGGACACCACCGTGCGTGACAATAATAACGTCAGTTCCCCGAGATAACGGATCCATTCATTGGCAGAAATACCGATCCTTGAAGCTAAAACACCCATAGTAGAAAACTTAACCTTTCGAAGTCGAAGCAATGAGGAATTTTGGTTTAAGCAAGCACCAAATTATCATCTCGACGGACAACAGTGACCTTGCTGCCTTCTTTAAAACGTCCGGAAATAATTTCTTCGGAAAGCATATCTTCCACGTAACGCTGAATGGTCCTTTTTAAAGGCCTGGCCCCGTATAAAGGGTCATAGCCTTTTTCCATCAAGAAATCCATGGCCTCAGAAGACAAACTGATATCGATCCCCTTGGCCTTGAGGCGCTCGATAACCTCATTGACCTCCAGCTTGATGATTTCTGTCAAATTTTCTTTGGTTAAATTCCTGAACACAATAATATCGTCGATACGATTTAAAAATTCCGGCTTGAATACTTTTTTGACTTCATTAAGCAATCGGTCTTTGACGGCATTGTATGATGTATCTTCCTTATGGGCCACAAAACCCAAAGAACCGGCATTGCGGATCATCTCCGCCCCCACATTCGAGGTCATAACAATAATGGTATTGCGAAAATCCACCTTGCGTCCCAGGCTGTCGGTCAATTGCCCGTCTTCAAAGACCTGCAAAAGTAAATTAAAAACATCCGGATGGGCCTTTTCGATCTCATCTAAAAGTATGACCGAATAGGGACGACGACGCACCTTCTCGGTTAACTGCCCACCTTCTTCGTAGCCGACATATCCAGGAGGTGCCCCGATCAAGCGCGAAACATTAAATTTGTCCATATATTCGGACATGTCGATCTGAATCAAAGCATCCCGGTCGCCAAAAATAAATTCTGACAAAATACGGGCCAACAAGCTTTTACCAACACCCGTAGGTCCCAAGAAAATAAATGAACCGATGGGACGCCGCGGATTTTTGATACCCGCCCTTGAGCGGCGCACCGCGCGTGAAATGGCCGAGACCGCTTCATCCTGGCCGATAATTGCTTTTTCCATCTGCTCTTCCATTTTCAGCAGGCGATCGCTTTCTTTCTGCTCCAGACGGATCAGCGGGATCCTGGTCCACTGGGAAACCACACGGGCGATATCATCGTCGGTGATTGTCAACGAGACGTCATCGCGCTTTTGCATCCATTGTGCGCGCATGCGCTCCAGCTGCTCACGCACCTCGCGCTCCTGATCGCGCATCTTGGCCGCACGCTCGAAATCCTGGACCTTAATATAAGATTCCTTCTCTTTTTTTAACTGCTCAATTTTTTCCTCCAGCTCTTTAATATCACCGGGAATGACCATTGCCTGCAAACGGGCCTTGGCCCCGGCCTCATCTAAAATATCCACGGCCTTATCCGGCAGGAAACGGTTGGAAATATAACGGTCCGACAGGCGTGCCGCGGCTTCCAGGGATTCATCGGAATATTTGACCCTGTGATGGGCTTCGTATTTATCGCGCAGTCCTTTAAGGATCAGAATGGTTTCATCCACCGAGGGGGGCTCCACGATGATCGTCTGGAAACGGCGTTCCAGGGCCGCGTCTATTTCGATATTTTTGCGGTATTCATCCATGGTGGTCGCCCCGATGCACTGAATTTCACCTCGGGCCAGGGCCGGTTTTAAGATATTGGCCGCGTCAATGGCCCCTTCGGCCGCACCAGCACCAACGAGGGTATGGATCTCATCGATAAAAAGAACGATTTTCCCGGAACGCTTAAGCTCATCCATCACCGCCTTAATGCGCTCCTCAAACTGGCCGCGGTATTTGGTACCCGCGATCATCATGGCCAAATCCAAAACTACAATAGTTTTATCACGCAACAATTCAGGCACATCACCTGAAACAATCTGCTGGGCCAATCCCTCGACGATGGCGGTTTTACCGGTGCCTGCCTCACCTAAGAGTACGGGATTATTCTTGGTGCGTCTGGAAAGTATTTGAACAACACGCTCAATTTCAAGTTTGCGGCCGATCACCGGATCAAGCTTGCCTTCTCTGGCTAATTTATTCAAATTACGGCCATACGCGTCAATGGCCGGGGTCTTACCGGTTTTGACAGTTTCCTGCTGTTGGCCGTAACCGGGAACGCCGGAGCCCAATAGTTCCATGACTTCATTGCGCAATTTGCCTAAATCCAACCCTAAGTTTAAAAGCACGCGGTAAGCCATGCCTTCGCCTTCTTTAACCAAACCCAAAAGCAAATGCTCGGTGCCGATGTAATTATGGCCCAAAGCCCGGGCTTCCTCGGCGGAGAGCTCGAGCGCTTTTTTGGAACGCGGGGTAAAAGGAATGTCCCCTACCACCTGTGTCGCAGGCCCGGCTTGCACTAATTTTTCAACCTCAAGCCTGATGGTCTCCAGGTCCAGCCCTAGCTTTTGCAACACGGCCGCGGCTACACCTTCACCCTCGCGGATCAAACCCAGCAATAAATGTTCCGTACCAATGTAATCATGGTTAAAACGCTTAGCTTCTTCCTTAGCGTAGACAATAACTTTGCGCGCACGTTCCGTAAATCGGTTAAACATCTTTGCCTCCTAACTTCTGGCGGATAACTGCCGCTCTTTTAGTATCGCGTTCAAACGCGTTTAGTTTTTTACCTTCGATTTTTTGTAAATGGGCCGGCTGAATCATGATGAATAACTCATTAAGGGCCTTATGATCGACATGCTTAAGAATACCCATATCCAATCCCAAACGCACCATGGAAAAAAATTCAATAGCTTCCTGGCTCGAAATAATGCGCGCGGTCTTAAGCAACCCGAAGGAACGGCAAACTTTGTCCTCGAGCATCGGCTTATTCTGCAAGAGTAAGGCCTGGCGTGCCTGCTCTTCCTGCTCAATGACCTGACGGATCAATCCATTAATATTTTGAATGATGTCCAACTCACTGTGTCCTAAAGCCACTTGATTGGAAATCTGATAAAAATTCCCCGATGCCTGAGTGCCCTCGCCGTAAAATCCGCGGCTGGCAAAACTTAATTTAGAAATGGCCGCCAATACTTTATTGATCTGTTTGGTCATAACTAAGGCAGGCAAATGCATCATCACGCTCCCTCGCATGGCAGTACCTGTATTGGTCGGGCAAGCGGTCAAAAAACCACAGCTTGGGCTAAAGGCAAAGGTAAGCTCGTGTGCTAAGGCATCGTCAATGGCGTTGATAATGTCCCAGGCTTCGCTTAAATTAAGGCCGGAGCGCATCACCTGAATACGCAAATGATCTTCTTCATTGATCATGATGGAAACCACTTCTTCGGCAGCCACCAAAAGGCCCTTACCTTCCGGATTGGAGGCATGCTCATGGCTCATCAAATGCCTTTCGACCAACATTTGGCGGTCCACCTGATCAAGCTCAGTCATCTGAAACAACGTTGATCCTTTCAAAGCACTTATATGATTAACCGCTTCTTCAAAAGTCTTTAAGATTGCCTCTAAATCCTTTTTCCCGGATTTGCCGGGAAAAGTCCAAGCTTCCAAATTACGCGCGAGGCGCACGCGTGAACTCATGACAATATGAGCAGATGGGCCGGTGCCTCTGAGCCATTCTCCGGTATGATTTAATAATTCTTCGATACGCATATATCCCCAAGCGTGTCAAAAGGCCCAACATCATCGTCATTGCAAGCTCTTTTTCGAATGTCGTAGAGCTTTAGGGCGTGGCAATCTTTTTTATCTTATCCCTGATCACGGCCGCTTTCTCAAAATCTTCCGCCGCAACGGCCGAATGCAACTGCTTTTTTAAATCCAACAGGTCTTCGGACGGCAAAAATGCAATTGTACCCTCTGATAAAGGCGCCATTTGATTTTCCTGATACTTGGAGGGCGTTTTGCCCATGTATTTATTCGAGCCGTGTATCTTGCGCAAGAGCCCGTTTAAATGCTCCTTAAAGGACGTGTAGCATTCGCCGCAGCCTAATCGTCCGAACTTGCGAAAATCCTCATAAAGCAAGCCGCAGCGAGAACATTTGAGAACATTCTTTTCGCCTTCTTTGGAAGCAGGGGGCTTGCTTGTGTCCGACAGACCCGCTAATAAATCCGCCAAGCCGAATTGCTGCTCCATCTGAGTATTTTTCTGCCGGGCACATTCTTCGCATAAATGCATCTCCGACATTTGCTCATCGACAATTTCAGTTAAATGCACAGTCGCTTTTTTTTTGCCGCAAATATCACAAGTCATATTTATTTTTTCCACTGTCATTCCCGCCCCCGACAAAAACATTCGGGGGTAAACTCCAGCGGGAATCCATAATCTAAAGACTATATTTTATCCCGTCTTTCTTAGTTAATTGATGAAAAGCGCCCAACAGTTTTTTTGTCATGGGGCCTGGTTTGCCCCCGCCGATGACGCGGCCATCCACCTTTACGATGGGAATCAATTCCGCCGCGGTACCCGTCAAAAAGCATTCCTGTGCATTATACATCTCATGACGGGTGATGTAACCTTCAAACACTTTGATTTTCATCTTAAGCGCCAACTCCAGGATGGCACCGCTTGTAATGCCCTTTAAACACCCCAGATGCGGTGTCGAAAGCACCCCGTCTTTATAAATGAACACATTATCCCCGGTACACTCACCGATGTAGCCGTTGGCCTGCAGCATGATCGCCTCATTGTAGCCGCAAAGTGAAGCCTCGATCTTGGCTAAAATATTGTTAAGGTAATTAAGCGACTTAAGCTGGGGTCCAAGCGCGTTGGGATTATTTTTGCTGGTCGGCACCGTGATGATCTCCATGCCCTTTTGATAAAGCTGTGCCGGATATAAAGTGATCTTATCCGTGATGATGATCACATTGGGTTTACCGTAGCATTTGCGGGGATCAAGGCCCAAATCACCATCGCCGCGGCTGACAATCAGACGGACATAACCGTCCTTGATCTTGTTGGCACGCAATGTAGACACCACCGCGTCGGACATTTCCTTTTTGGTCATGCGGGGACCGATCATCAGCGTATGCATGGTTTCATATAAACGGTCAATATGCTCTTTTAACCGAAACACGCGGCAATTATAAGAGCGGATACCTTCAAACGCCCCGTCGCCGTAAAGAAAGCCATGATCAAACACCGATACCTTGGCCTCGGCACGATCCACCAATTTTCCGTTAATGTAAATCTTCATAATGTCCCTTTCGAATATCTGTCCATTGTCATTCCCATACTTATAAAACCTGTCATTCCCGCTTTCGCGGGAATGACAGTGTTTATAAATAATTTATTTCGCAACCACTGGCTGTTCCAGCAAGCCGTCTTTCATCATAAATATTCCCTGTTACTTGCTCGGCATGGCTGGGCTCATCATCGGGAGCTCCAATAACCCATCCTTCATAGTAATTACTCTTTGAGTACGTGCGGCGATCTTTTCATCATGCGTCACGATAACCACCGTCACCCCGTGGGTCTGATTCAAACGCAAAAGCGTATCCATCACCACCTGCCCGCTGACTGAATCCAGATTGCCGGTAGGCTCATCGCAAAAAACGACTTTCGGCCCATTGATCAAAGCGCGCGCAATAGCCACCCGCTGCTGCTCACCGCCCGAAAGCTGATTGGGCCTATGATTGCTGCGGCTGGACAATCCCAGCTGTTCTAATAATTTTAACCCGGCAAACTCAATTGCGCTTGTCTTTCTTGAATTTTTTTTGATCATGGCCGGCAAGATCACATTTTCCAAGGCGGTCAACTCCGGCAATAAATGATAAAATTGAAAAACAAATCCCATATCGCTGTTACGCGTCTGGGCTCGCTTGACATCGCTTAAACCGTACAGGTCTTGGGCCTCAAAAATCACCTGGCCTTCTTTGGGCGCATCCAGGCCGCCTAAAATATGCAGTAAGGTTGATTTCCCGGCGCCCGACGGGCCTACGATGGCCACCACCTCACCGGCCTCAATGCTCAAGCCCACCCCTTTGAGCACATGTAAAGGGCCCGGGTACAATTTGTGAATATTAACAGCCTCTATTAACATTGCTATGCGTCTAAACAGACGTTGGGATAATTTTTGTAGCCAAAACGCGTGTTTTTGCTCCTGACTTATCCAGGAATCAGTAAGTAGCAATTAGCGTTTTGGCGGAAAAAATTCATCCCAATGGCTGTTTAGTCCCTCACTATTCATACCTCAAAGCATCCACGGGTTCGAGGTTTGCCGCCTTAAGCGCCGGGTACACGGTCGCCGCGTAGGTGATCAGCATGGCGGCACCTACGATCAACCCCACATCGGACGCCTGGATCACGACCGGCAAATGGTCGATATAATAAATATCCTGGGGCAATTTGATAAACTGATATTTTTTAAGCAAGATGATAACACCCACCCCACCAACAAAACCCCAAAATGTCCCTATCGCTCCCACAGCCAGTCCTTGCCAGGTGAAAATCCGATGAATGCATGCCCGTGAGGCACCGATGGATTTGAGAATGCCGATATCCTTGACCTTATTAATCACCGTCACGATCATAGTGCTGATGATGTTAAAAGAGGCCACTAGCACAATAAGGGTAAGGATAATAAACATGGCAAATTTTTCCAAAGCCAGCGCCGCAAAAAAATTGGCATTTGTTTCCATCCAGGTGCGCACCAAATAACTAAAACCTATTCCGTCATAAATCTCATTCTTAACAATAGCTGCTCGATCCGGATCTTTTAATTTAAGGCCAATGCCGGTGACAGCTGGGCCTATGTTAAAAATTGCCTGAGCCCGGGTTAAAGTGACCAAAATTAAATTCATATCGTAATCATACATCCCTGATGTAAAGATACCGGCAACTTTAAACTGGTAACGCCAGCCGGTACCGGCAACACCCGACGCTGGAGATATAATCGTTAACGTATCCCCCACGCGATAGCCGTAATAGGAAGCTAACTGGCTGCCGATCAAGACGCCGTCTTCTTTTAAATCCGCGACCTTGGCCTTCCCGGCCAAATAACTGTTGATGCGCGTCACTGACCCTTCGCTGGCAGGATTCACCCCCCGTAAAATCAAACTCGCGGCCCTGGTACCAGCCTCTAAAAAAACGTTGCCATGAATATAAGGGGTGGTGGCAATGACCCCAGACAAACTTTTTAAACGCTTATTTAATTGCAAATAATTTTTTACGCCGGTTTCGCGTTCAACAAAAATATGCGCGTTAGCACCCACGATTTTCTCACGCAGGTCATGGTCAAAACCGGTCATCACACCGATGACGATGATCAAGGCCATCACCCCAATCGCGATACCAGCGATTGCTACAAAGTTAATAACTGAGAGGAACTTGTCTTTTTTAGCACATAAATACCGGATTGTTAGCCACCATTCAAAATTCATATAACCTTTTAATGCTCCGGTTTTAACAACGGAAATAAAATAACGTCCCTGATCGATGCTGAATCCGTCAAAAGCATGACCAATCGGTCAATGCCGATACCCAAACCACCGGCCGGCGGCATGCCGTATTCGAGTGCTCTGACAAAATCCTCATCAATGACGCGGTTTCCTGTTTCCGTATCATCCTCAAGGTCCGCCACCAGGCGCTGATACTGCTCCTGGGGATCATTAAGCTCGGAATAGGCATTGCCCACTTCCAGGCCCCCGATAAAAAATTCAAAA
>Ga0105164_10002450_pt1 | contig 11471 bp, 12 predicted proteins | sample VDWuncwatermetaG_FD_89674 | JGI IMG/M metagenome (GOLD analysis project Ga0105164, IMG submission 89674) | Wastewater microbial communities from Netherlands to study Microbial Dark Matter (Phase II) - VDW unchlorinated drinking water | ecosystem: Environmental > Aquatic > Freshwater > Drinking...
AAGTTCCTCTATACTATGGATGTCTTGCCTGATAGCTTGTGTCATACCACCCCCCGTTCTGTTGGTTAGAGAGAGCATGGCATGAAATAATTATTTTGTCACCTTATTTAGTTGTTTTGGTATTATTGGCCCAGGCCAGTGCTTGGGTCAAGCAGGTATTGATGGTCGTGGCATCCAGGCCGGGCAGTCGCTGAGTGATCTCTGAGCAGGTCAGGCCGTCACTGGTTTCCAGTGCCTCGGTGAGTTTGAGCAAGTCGCCCAGTTCGCCGCTGCGTGTTTCAAGCGCAGCACGCACGCTCCCGGGAACTTCGATGCCGCGTAGTATTTCTTTCAGGCTGACGCTCATCAGAGCGGGCAACAGCGACATGATGCCGGTCATGAAGGCCTGATCTTCGAAGTTGCCGTGACCTGCGTGCAGTTTGCTTGTTAGCAACTCCATCAGTCGCCCACGCGTTGCTGCCAGTTGCAGCAGAGGGCCGACAGCCCGGTTACCCGACGGGTCTGTGTAGAGCAGGAGTTGCAGCCAGCGCTGCAACTGACGGCGCCCGAGTATGGTAATAACGTCGCGGATCGATGTGACCTTTGTGCGCACGCCAGTAGCGGCTGAGTTGGTGAGTCGCAGTAGATTGATGATCAGTCCTGGCTGGGTTTTCAGCACCGCTTCGAACTGCGGCGTTTCTGCGTCTTCCAGCACCAGACCGAGCAACCGCAGCAGCGAGAGTTGCGTATGCCCCAGCTTTTTACCGGCGATGATGGATGGCTTGGCGAAGTAGTAGCCCTGAAAGTAGCTGTAACCCAAGGCATGACAGGTATCCGCCAGCTCGCGTGAGTCGACCTTTTCCGCCAGCAGCTTGAGCGGCCACTTCTGCAGCGCCCGCGTGGTGGCAGTCAGGCTTGCCGTATCGAGTGGCATCAGATCAACTTTGACAATTTCGACCAGTTCGAGCAGCGGCTTGAATTTGTCTTCATAGTTGACAAAGTCGTCCAGTGCCAGCGTGTAGCCGAGGGCCTTCAGTGCCTGGCAACGTTCGACTATCTCTGCCGTGATGTCGACGGTTTCCAGCACTTCCAGCACGATCTTGTCCGAGGGCAGTGCTTCCAACGCGTCAGAAAGCAGCAGTCGTGCATCACAGTTGATAAAACCTTTGTAGGTCCCCAGCGCTTGCTCCACGCCGAGATCGGCAAATGCATGGCTGAGCACGCTGGCCGAGGCTTGCAAATCATCCTGTACCGCGGCCGAATTTTTCTTGCGGCCGTTGCGAAACAGCAACTCGTAGGCAAACAGCTCCTGGTTGCGATCGAGTATGGGCTGTCGACCGATGAAAATTTCTTCGCCGCGTTCAGTCATCAGAAATCCGTGCGGATACCGGGCCACACGGCTTTAAGTGCCGCCTTGAATTCGTTCTGGATGCGAATCAGCGCTTCCTGAGTGTCCGCCTCGAAGCGCAGCACCACCACCGGCGTCGTGTTGGAGGCGCGGGCCAAGCCGAAGCCGTCAGCGTACTCGACGCGCACGCCGTCAATCGTGATCAGCTCGCGCGCATTAGGGAAACGACCCTCGCGCTGGAGTTTGGCGACCAGGTCATGCGGTTCGCCTTCCTGCATCTTCAAATTTAGTTCTGGCGTATTGAGTGAATCGGGAAGCCGCAAGAGCGTGGCGTTGGCATCGGGCGCGCGCGATAGAATTTCCAGCAGCCGTGCGCCGGCGTAGAGGCCGTCGTCGAAGCCGTACCAACGCTCCTTGAAGAAAATATGGCCGCTCATTTCACCCGCCAGCAGTGCGCCGGTTTCCCTGAGTTTGGCCTTGATCAAGGCGTGACCGGTGTTCCACATCAGTGGCACGCCGCCGTGTTCACGTATCCATGGCGCTAGGTTGCGCGTGCATTTGACGTCGTAGACAACTTGCGTACCGGGGTTGCGCGACAGCATGTCGGCGGCGAACAACATCAACTGGCGATCGGGGAAAATGATCTGACCGTCTTTGGTGACGACACCGAGGCGGTCGCCATCGCCGTCAAACGCCAGGCCGATTTCGGCATTGGTTTCGCGCAGCGCGCGCATCACGTCTTGCAGGTTTTCCGGTTTGGACGGATCGGGATGATGATTGGGAAACGTGCCGTCCACTGCGCAGAATAATTCGACCACTTCGCAACCCAGGCGGCGAAACAGTTGGGGCGCGATATTGCCCGCCACGCCGTTGCCGCAGTCGATGACGATCTTCATCGGTCGCGCGAGTTTCACATCGGCCAGGATACGTTCGAGGTAGGCGTCGCGCACATCGGCATGGCGCAGTACGCCGCTGCCGTGCGTGAGATCGTCCTGTTCGATGCGCGTCCGTAACGCCTGGATTTGCGCGCCATAAAGTGTCTCGCCGCCGAGCACCATCTTGATGCCGTTGTAGTCGGGCGGGTTATGGCTGCCGGTGACTGAGACGGCGCTATTGGTATTGAGATGAAAGGCGGCGAAATAGCTGACCGGCGTTGCCACACAGCCGATGTCGATGACATTGACACCGGCGGCGCAAATGCCTTGCGCCAACGCAGCCGACAACGCCGGCCCCGATAGGCGGCCATCGCGGCCAACGGCAATGGCGCTTTGGCCGCGGACGCGAGCTTCCGAGCCGAGGGCGTGGCCGATGGCACGCACTGCATCGACGGTCAGCGTACGGCCAACGATGCCGCGAATATCGTAGACTTTGAAAATTTCAGGCGCAGGGAGTGTGTAAGGTAAGGGCATGTTGTTTACGTAGTGTTGCCGCGATTATTTCACACTTAATTTCCGTGCGTAAAAAAATGCAGCAAGCGTCGCGGCAACCAGTCGAGGTGCCCAGGGAATGCGCCGCTGACGAAGCCGACGTGTCCGCCTTCCGCCGGATAGTCGCGCAAAACATGAGAGGAAACTTCTTGCTCTGACGGCAACGCGCTGGCAGGCAGAAATGGATCGTTGCGGGCGTTGAGCAGCAGCGTGGGCACGCGGATGCCGGCAAGTTGTGGCTTGCTGCTGGCGCGCGTCCAGTAATCATCGGCGTCGCGGTAGCCGTGCAGCGGTGCGGTGACGGCGTCGTCAAATTCGAACAGGGTGCGTGCGGCGATGATCTTGTCGTGGTCAAGCAGCTCCGGAAAACGCTCGCACTTCTCAAGCGCGCTGCGTTTTAGTGTGGCAAGGAAGTTCGCTGTATAGAGGCGGTTGAAGCCGAGCTCCAGCGCGCGCCCGGCGCTGCGCAGATCGAGCGGGGCGCAGACCGCCGCGGCAGCATCAATCACATTCAAGGCGTCTTCCGCCACCGTTCCCAGCCATTTCAGCAGCGCATTGCCGCCGAGAGAAACACCAACGGCATAAATCGGCACAGTGGAAAATTCATGGCGCAGGCGTTGCAATATCCAGCCGATTTCAGCGGCGTCGCCAGAGTGATAAGCGCGCGGCAGGCGGTTGGGTTCGCCGCTGCAGCCGCGAAAATGGACGATAACGCCATTCCAGCCGTGCAGGGTAACCGCCTGCATCAGGGCGCGTGCATAGTGGCTGCGGGCGCTGCCTTCAAGGCCGTGAAATAACACCACCAGCGGCGTTTGCGGAAAATTCGGCAACCAGTCTGTATCAATGAAATCGCCATCCGGCGTTTCCCAGCGTTGGCGTTGCAGACGCGGAGCATAACGATGACGCAGCAGCAGCGGATAGACGGTTTGCGCATGTCCGCCGCGCAGCCAGACGGGCGCACGGAAAGCGGGGAGGCGTTCGACGGTCTGATTCAATGCAAGATTTTTGGTGCGTCCCCGATCTGTTCCGCAAGCGCGGAAGACACCGAAGCGTGATGCGCCAGCATGCGCCAGCCTTGCGCGCCGCGCAGATAGACGTTGGTGGCGGCAATCGGCGGCTGTGCGGCGCCACTGCCAATGACGCTGATGTTTTCATGCAGGCTGTGCACCGACAGCAAGAGTCCTTGCAGATACACTTGATGCGAGATGCGCACTCTGAGATGCGCGCCGTTGGCGAAAATCTGCCGCCAGCTTTCGCGCACGGCGGCGTAACCGGACAGGCGCTGGCCGCCGGGATGCACGCAGATAATTTCCTCATCCTCGGCCCAGACAGTCATCATGGCTTCGAGATCGGCGCGCTCCAGCGCATCATAGAAAGCGGATTCCGCTTCCTGCGGTGTGGCGAAAAATATTTTTCGGGGGTCCATGATTCAGGATTGTACTAGCCGCGCGGACACTCGTGCCAGCACCTGCTGCGGCAGCATGTCTTTCATGCACTTGAAATGGCCGAGCGGACATTCGCGCTTAAAACAAGGACTGCATTCGAGTTGCAGTGACAGGATTTCGGCGCGCGCCGACAAGGGCGGCGTGAATTTTGGGCTGGACGAACCGTAGAGCGCGAGCATGGGGCGATCCAGCGCGGCCGCGACGTGCATCAAGCCCGAATCATTGGTGACGACGAAAGCCGCGCCTGCAATCAAATCTATCGCCTGCTCCAGCGTGGTTTTGCCGCACAGGTTAACGCAATGCGGCGCAGCCGCCGAGATTTCGGCGCATACCTCCTGATCCTTGGGCGAACCGATGAGCCAGACCGCGCGGCCCAGCGCGTGCAATCCTTGCGCCAACTCAGCGAAGTAAGCGGACGGCCAGCGTTTTGCCGGACCGTATTCGGCGCCGGGGCAGAGAATCACCGGGTCGCTGACGACGACAAGATTGAGTGATTCAAGTGTGGCGTGGTGTGCCACAGCCGGTGCTTCGAGCCGTGGCTGTGGCAGCGGGCGAGGCAGCGGCGTGCCTGGTGTCTCCGCCAATTGCGCGTAACGCTCACTGATTTTCGGCAGCGATTGGGTGTCGAGTTTGTGCGCGACGTTGAGCAGACCATAGCGCGCTTCGCCGATAAAACCGATTCTGGTTTTGATGCCGGAGAAAAACGGCAGCAGCGCGGATTTCCACGAGTTGGGCAGCACGATTGCCTGGTCATAGCTGCTGTTCGCCAGTTGGCGCCCCAAGCGCCAGCGTCCGCTCAGATTGAGTTCGCCATGCGCGAAAGGATTGCTGATGACATGCTGAACTTGCGGCATGCGCCCCAGCAACGGTGCGACATAAGGTGGCGCGAGTACGTCAAGTTGCAGGCCGGGATGTTTTTCATGCAGCCGCATGAACAGCGGCTGCGCGGCGACGGCATCGCCAATCCAGGCTGGGGCGATGACGAGGATCTTCATTGTGATTGGCCGGGGCGGTACCACCAGCGCCCGCCGGGGTGCGTCCTAAGAATGTCCTTTGGGCTTTTCGCCCTTGAACACGAAGCGTGTGCCGCAGTAAGGGCACGCCGCTTCGCCCGTGCTGACGACATCGAGAAACACGCGCGGGTGACGCGCCCACAGCGGCGCATCGGGAGGCGGGCAGTGGATTGGCAAATTTTCGGCGCTGACTTCGATGACGCGCAATTTATCTTTTGGGCTGGCTGTGGTCATCTCGGAAATCCCCCTTAAACCAAAGTCAGCCAGTCGTCGTGCGCCGGCAACTTGCCATTGACGCAATCGAAGAACAGGCTCTGAATTTTCGTCGTTACCGGGCCGCGTTTCCCCGCGCCAATGACGCGGCCATCAAGCTCGCGGATTGGTGTGACTTCGGCGGCGGTGCCGGTGAAGAAGGCTTCGTCGGCGAGATAGATATCGTCGCGCGTCAGGCGTTTGGCGGCGACTTCCATGCCGAGGTCGCGGGCGATCTGGATCACCGAGTCGCGCGTGATGCCCATCAGCGCCGAGGCGATCTCCGGCTCATAAATTTTGCCGTTCTTGACGATGAACAAATTCTCGCCCGCGCCCTCGGCGACGAAACCGTCTACATCGAGCAGCAGCGCTTCGTCGTAACCATGCTCGGTCGCTTCCAGATTGGCCAGAATCGAGTTGGCGTAGGTGCCGGAATACTTGGCGCGGCACATTGAGACATTGACATGGTGGCGGGCATAGCTCGACGTCTTGACGCGAATCCCTTTTTCAATCGCATCGGCGCCGAGATACGCGCCCCACGGCCAGGCGGCGATAGACACATGCACCGCCGCGCCCTTGGGTGAAACGCCCATTTTTTCCGAGCCGTAAAACGCGATGGGGCGGATGTAGCACGATTCAAATTTGTTGGCGCGCACCACTTCCTTCTGCGCTTCCATCAGCACTTCGTGGCTGTAGGGTATCTTCATCATGTAGATATGCGCCGAGTTCAGCAGGCGTTCGGTATGCTCCTGCAGACGGAAGATCGCCGTGCCCTTTACCGTGCTATAGGCGCGTACGCCCTCGAACACGGCCAGGCCGTAATGCAGTGAATGCGTCAGTACATGCGTGGTGGCTTCGCGCCAGGGCACGAGCTTGCCGTCGTGCCAGATAAATCCATCGCGGTCAGCCATCGACATGATTATTTTCCTTGCGGGTTGAGTGTGTAATAGGGAATTTTAGCGTATTTGCCTCTTGGAGCGAAGGTGAACGGGTAAAATAACGATTTTTTCGACTATCCCATGAACTGGAAACCCAACATCACGGTTGCCGCCGTGATCGAGCGCGCGGGGCGTTTTTTGCTGGTCGAGGAAGAGACCGATGACGGCCTGCGCTTCAACCAGCCCGCCGGCCATCTCGACGAAGGTGAATCGCTGCTGCATGCGGTAGCGCGCGAGACGCTGGAGGAGACCGCGCATCATTTCACGCCACGCTATCTCATCGGCGTTTATCAATGGCGGCAAGCGGCGAAAGACGTGACGTATCTGCGTTTCGCCTTCGGCGGCGATCTGCTCGGCCAGGAGGCCGGGCGCGCGCTGGATCAGGGTATTGTGCGCGCGGTGTGGCTGACGCCAGCGGAAATCGAGGCGGTGCGCGAACGGCATCGCAATCCTTTGTTGTCGCAATGTATCGCCGATTATGTTGCAGGCCGGCGTTACCCATTGGAATTGCTCAGGCATTACGCATGAAATCCGGTTTGCTCCTGCTGCTGTTGCTATGTGTCGCGCCTGTGCGGGCGGATATGGAAGTGAGCGTCTGCTACAACTACGGTTGCAACAGTGAGGCGCGCGTGAGTTTTTCCACCGTGCAACTGGAAAAAATTCGTGACCAGTTTGCGCTGGCGGCAAACCCGGAACGCGAGCGTTCGATTCTCGCCACCGCCGCCGGCCAGCTCCTTGCCTGGGCCGGCCAGCAATCGCCGATCTGGCGCGACCGCGCCGGCAACTATGCCGACGACTATGTGCAAGGCCGCATGGATTGCATCGACCACTCGACCACCACCACGCGCTTGTTGCACCTGATTGAGGAGAACGGCTGGTTACGCTTTCATCGCGTGTTGCCGCCGGTGCGGCGCACGAGTTTCGTGATTGGTCAGCATTTCTCCGCCAACATCGAAGAAAAAATCAGCGGTTTGCGCTATGCCGTCGATAGCTGGTTTGTCGAGCACGGACAGCCGGCGGTGGTGATGCCGCTTGAAGAATGGCTGGCAGGGGGCGGTCCTAATGTCTAAAACGGTCGTGGTCGGCATGTCCGGCGGCGTCGACTCGTCGGTCGCAGCACTGCTGCTCAAACAGCAGGGATGGAAGGTCATCGGCCTGTTCATGAAGAACTGGGAAGGCGATGACGACGACGAATATTGCTCGACGCGCCAAGACCTGATCGACGTCGCCTCGGTCGCCGACATACTCGGCATCGAACTGGAAGTGGTGAATTTCAGCGCCGAGTACAAGGATCGCGTCTTTGCTGAATTCCTGCGCGAATATCAGGCCGGACGCACGCCGAATCCCGATGTGCTGTGCAATGCCGAGATCAAGTTTAAGGCCTTCCTCGATCACGCGCTCGCCCTCGGCGCCGACAAAATCGCCACCGGCCACTATGCCCAGGTGCGTGAGATCAATGGCGAGTTTCAACTGCTCAAGGCCGAGGATGGCACCAAGGATCAGAGTTATTTTCTGTATCGCTTGAACCAGGCGCAACTCTCAAAAACATTATTTCCGCTGGCGAAAATATATAAACGTGACGTAAGAAAAATGGCCGAAGCGGCTGGCTTGCCGAATTTCGCCAAGAAGGATTCCACCGGCATTTGTTTCATCGGCGAACGGCCGTTCCGTGAATTTCTCAATCGCTATCTGCCGCATCAGCCCGGTGAAATTCGCACGCTTGAGGGACAGGTCATTGGCCGCCACCTCGGTCTCATGTATCACACGCTGGGACAGCGCAAGGGACTCGGAATCGGTGGAATAGGCGGGCAAAAGGACGCGGAGCATGAGGCCTGGTATGTTTGTGCCAAGGGTATGCAGGAAAACGTGCTGTATGTGGTACAAGGACACGACCACCCGGCGCTGTTGCGCGAGCGCTTGATGGCGGCTGACCTGACCTGGATCAGCGACCGCGCGCCGCATACGCATTGGGTATACACAGCAAAGACGCGCTATCGCCAGCCGGATGCGGCGTGCGAGATTGAGGCAGTCGATGCGCAACACTGCGAAATCGCATTCGCCGAAGCGCAATGGGCGGTGACGCCGGGACAGTCGGTGGTGGTCTACGAGAGCCGCGTGTGTCTCGGCGGCGGGATTATTGTTTGAAGGGGCTGGGCATTGTCATTCAGAATGAAGCGCGGAATCTGCTTTTAGTACCTGGAAAAATCAACAGCAGGTTCCCCGCGCTTCGCCCCTCGGAATAACAGGCAGAATCAGCGTTATCTTTAGCCTTGCGGCACGGTGTCGATGAAAGACTGCCGCAACATCAACTTGTCAAACAGCCGTCCCAGATTGGGATGCTGGTTTTGCCAGTCGATGTCCGAGAAGCGCAGCTTGAGATAGCCCAGCGCGCAGCCGACGGCGACATCGGCCAGCGACATCGTGTTGCCATGGCACCAGGGTTGTTCGCCCAACTCCTCGGCAATGGCCTCCAGCGCGCGCAGAATTTTTTCACGCTGACGGTCTATCCACGCCTGGCAGCGCTCTGCTTTGGCTCGCTTGTTTTCCAGGAATGAGGCCGCTGCTGCGTCGCATATGCCGTCAGCCAGGGCTTCCCAGCGTTTGACCTGAATGCGCTCGCGGTTAGGCACGGGCAGCAGGCGGTTGTTGGGGGTGGCGTGATCCAGGTATTCAACAATGACGCGAGAGTCGAAAAGGGTGGACGCGTCGTCCAGCACCAGCACCGGAATTTTGCCCAGCGGGTTTAATTTGGGCACAGTGCTGTTGGATTCCCAGGGTGAGTCGACTACAAACTCGTAATCGATCTTTTTCTCGGCGAGTACAACGCGCACTTTGCGAGCATAAGGACTGGTGAATGAGCCGATGAGTTTCATGGATTTCCTACAGATAAATAACAGGATAATTATAGCATTCGGGTTTTCGCCAAGCGGCCGCCGTTATCCTTAAATACAATTTCACAAATTTATACAATTGCTTATCCCCGTTGTCCTGCAAACCAGTATTATCAGTCTAAATAGCTTGTAATTTTAACCACTTCTCCCGGAGAGCCCCTCATGATTGCCCCGATTCTTGCCGCAAAAAACGGCGATATTGAATGTCATCTGCTGCCAGGTCTTGCCAACCGCCACGGCCTCATCACGGGCGCCACCGGTACCGGCAAAACCATCACCCTGCAAACGCTGGCGGAAAGCTTCAGCAAGCTTGGCGTGCCAGTCTTCATGGCCGACGTGAAGGGCGATCTCACCGGCATCAGCCAGCAAGGCGCGCTGCCCGCCAAGGTGGCGGCGATCCTTGCCGAGCGCGGCCTGCCCACGCCAGAAGCGCAAGCCTGCCCCACCACGCTATGGGATGTATTCGGCGTTGCCGGACATCCGGTGCGCGCCACGGTTTCCGATATGGGGCCGCTGTTGTTGTCGCGCATGCTGGCGCTCAATGAAACCCAAGCCGGGGTGTTGAACCTGGTATTCAGGATTGCCGACGATAACGGGATGTTGTTGCTCGACATGAAGGATTTGCGCGCGATGCTGCAATACGTCGGCGACAACGCCAAGGACTTCACTACTGAATACGGCAATGTCAGCGCCGCCAGCGTTGGCGCTATCCAGCGCGGACTGATGCAGATCGAGGAACAGGGCGGTGACAAATTCTTCGGCGAGCCGATGCTTGATATTTCCGATTTCATGCAGACCGTGGACGGGCGTGGCGTGATCAATGTGCTGACTGCCGATCAATTAATGAACGCGCCGCGTTTGTACGCCACATTCCTGCTGTGGATGCTCTCCGAATTATTTGAAATGCTGCCTGAAATTGGCGATCCCGAAAAACCCAAGCTGGTGTTTTTCTTTGATGAGGCGCACCTCTTGTTCAATGATGCCCCCGCCGTGTTGATCGAGCGCATTGAACTCGTGGTGCGCCTGGTGCGCAGCAAAGGCGTCGGTGTTTATTTCGTTACGCAAAATCCGCTCGACATCCCGGATACGGTGTTGGCACAGCTCGGCAACCGCGTACAGCACGCGCTGCGTGCATTCACCCCGCGCGATCAGAAGGCAGTCAAGTCGGCGGCGAGTACCATGCGCGCCAACCCGAAAGTGGATATCGAAACGGCGATTACGGAGCTGGCGGTAGGTGAGGCGCTGGTAAGTTTCCTCGACAGCAAAGGCCGCCCCAGCGTGACCGAGCGCGTCTTTGTGCTGCCACCGGGCAGCCAGATCGGCCCCATCAGCCCGGAGCAGCGCAAGGAATTACTGGCGAATTCCCTGGTAGCTGGCGCATACGAAAAAACCATAGACCGCGAATCGGCCTACGAAAAAATCAAAAGCCGCGCCGAGGCTGGCGCCGTGGCGGCGGGAAACATGACAAACGAAGCTCAGACGACACAGGCAAGCGGCGGAATGTTAGGTGGTTTGTCCGGTATGTTGTTTGGCAGCACGGGCCCGCGCGGCGGCAAACGCGAAGGTTTGGCGGAATCCGCCGCCCGTAGCGCCATGCGCAGCGTAGGCTCGGCGGTGGGACGCGAGATTATTCGTGGCGTGCTCGGTTCAATCCTGGGTGGCGGCAGAAGACGCTGATTGATAGTCGTTGACTGCTAGGGCGTGCTCCCGTTCGTTTTGCCGGTGCGAACGAATGAGAACACGCCCTAAGGGCGGATACATTCGCCGTGATAAAATTCAAGCTGGCTAAATTTCTCTGACAGCGATGAACCTCTCCGCACTTTCAGCCCTTTCCCCGCTCGATGGCCGCTACCACGACAAGGTAGCGGCGCTGAGCGCCTATTTCAGCGAATACGGTCTGATTCGCTATCGCGTTCGCGTCGAAATCGAATGGCTCAAAGCATTGGCTTTGTCACCGGCTATCGCCGAAGTTGCGCCATTCCCGGCAGCGACGCTGTCGGAGCTGGATGCAGCGGCGGCGAATTTCTCCGAGGCCGACGCGCAAGCGGTGAAAGAGATTGAAGCGCGCACCAATCACGACGTCAAGGCGATCGAGTATTTTCTCAAGGACAAGCTCGAAGCCAACGCCGAAGTCGCCAGGGTCGCCGAGTTCATCCATTTCGCGTGCACCTCGGAAGA
>Ga0105164_10002451_pt1 | contig 11470 bp, 11 predicted proteins | sample VDWuncwatermetaG_FD_89674 | JGI IMG/M metagenome (GOLD analysis project Ga0105164, IMG submission 89674) | Wastewater microbial communities from Netherlands to study Microbial Dark Matter (Phase II) - VDW unchlorinated drinking water | ecosystem: Environmental > Aquatic > Freshwater > Drinking...
GCCGAAATAGGGGTGACTTGTGGATCGCCCACACCAGCCGCAGTTGCACCAATTAAAACAATCTTGTCACGATATTTCTCTACTGGTATTTTCCCGCTCAGTACATCGTAAAATGAGTCCACTTGAAATGCGGGCTTGCCATCGCGATCTGAATAAAAGTAAGTATTCATGCTCAAACTGGTATCCGTGGTGATATTCAAATTTCCCACGCGCACACCCTGCCCCAGATTTACTTTAATGTCCTTGGCTTCCAAATTTAAACTCTTGGCTGCCAACAGCAAAGACAGTGAAGGATAGTATTGATCGAAATAACTGACCACCAGCGGTTCGGTGCGAATCGCACCATCTATATCAGGATTGACATTTAAATGTCCGATCGCCAGCGCATGAACGCCCAGTTCGGGAATAGGAATATGCACACCCATGGTTGACAGCGACTGATTGCCCGCCTCTGCCTCACCATCTTGTACATTGAGTAAATTGTTAGCCAGCACATAATCCGGCAACGGTTGATCAGGCTTCCCCTGCGGCTCACCCAAATCAAAAAACATCGCCAGCAAAACTATTTTGGCCTTTTCTAAACTGTTACCAAGCTTGTGATCGTTCGCCAGATTATCAACTGCCTCGAACAACAGCGAGTTCACCTCAGCCAAATCTTTTTGGTGTTCAGGATTAGTGCTTTTTTGGAGTGATGATGTTTCGAGAAATGAGCCGATTTTGACAATGTATTCCAAACCAGCATCAACCTGCGGCTCAAGGAACAGCACCGTACTGCCGATAATTTTGGGCTGTACCGCAGCCAGGACATCCACCATCTCGGCGTGCATCGCACGCGGCCACGGCCAACGCCCGAGGTTAGCGATGCTCTGATCGTCAATCGCAATGACCGCAATTTTATCGCTGGGTACGCGCTTGGTGGCCTGCATACCCAAGTCATAAGCCTTGCGCTCCAGGCTTTGCATCAGCTCACTGTTTGCGCCCAACAAAAATGCCAGTACAACTAGCGCTCCAACAAACCAATCTGCTTTCCAGGATAATTTATTTGCCATGCTGTAGCGTTATGCTTCTTATAGTCAAATCTCAGGATATTTGCTGTATATCATACGGATACTAAAACATTTTAAGAGATTACGCTATCCTTTGTCTTCCGCAAAACATATGGCACTGATGAAACAACTAGCCATTCGACTATGTTGTCAAAAGACGACAACCAAGTCGCTGGCACTGATGATTAATTCTCAAATACTCATCAGGTGATAATAACCCAAGATCATAATGAGGTCGCTCGGTGTTAAACCACACCAGGTAATCAAGCAGTTTGTCGTTGAACAAATCAATGTACTCCATTTCTCATTAGAAACAACATGTATGTAGGAGCGGCTTTAGCCGCGAAACCCAAATAAATCGCGGCTAAAGCCGCTCCTACACCCGATAAATTATTGTCGTTTTTAACGAAAATGGAATTAAAACTTTATTTGGCAACGCATTTGGAATATCCTCGCATTGCCATACACACTTTCTTTTTTGTGATTGACATACACATAATTCGCCATCAGACGAGCTTTTTTGTTTATATACCAGTTGAGCCCCAAGGTGATATCACTCAATTTTTCACCGCTGTCAATCTTATGGTTAATCGCGCTTTTGCGCACCGCCACTTCCCAGGCTCCACCATCATTTTTAGGTTTGATCGAGTCGAAACTGCCTTTTTTGTAAGGACGAGATTCTCCGGTCAAGAACCAACTGGCATAAACATAATAACCGTCGATTCTCCGCCTCTGATCGCCATCACCAAGGCTGATATCAGCTCGCTCATATTCCGCCTGTACGGAAACACTCCCCAAGACGGTGGCAGTTTCTAAACCAGTTAGCACAACTTTATCGACATCTTTGATCGTCCCCGTTGTAAACCAGGCAGGTGTCAAACTAGACTCGGCGCGGGAACGGTAGCGTTGTCTGTGATCTTTAAGCAGACGATAACTGCCCATTGTGCCAAAATGCAGTGTCCAGTTTTTTGTATTGATGGGAGCATAAGCTACACGTCCGGTGAATGATCTTTTAAGGTTGTTGAGGTTTTTATGATCTTCCGTGAACCCCCCTCCTTCCAGATAAAATTCTTTTGCGGGAGCGGCGGAAATACGGATACCTAGATTGCGTGAGGGGGAAAATGCGTTTGGCAAGCCGCGTTCCATAAAAGTAGTATCGCTGGAGCTGGTAGCTCTTTCCAAGCTGAAGGGTTCTGAGATCTGCCCACCCGCAATCTCTACATTACTAAAGCCAGAATAAGATATGGAATAGGATGGCCTAAAAACCTGGCCAGTAGCACTCCGCCCCAACAAATTGATAGAATCGGTGAAATTCAGACCCACACCAATATCCCAAACCCCATATAAAGTTCCAGTTAGCCCAAGGCTTGCGCGGCGAAATTCATTTTCATAAGTATAGCCCTTTGTTAATCCCTGCAACGAGTGATAACCCTGATACAAAACAGTATCGTATGCAAGCTTTCCGCCGACATCGTAAGTGAATTGTGGGGGGGGAGGGGATATAGCAATTTTATTAATATTGGGTTGGGGGTCAATATTTGGTTGGGAGCCAATTTTAGGTTTGGGGCCAATAATAATTCGTATGGGGTGGGTCTCATCCCCCTCCAGTGTTGCCGCTTGCGGCTGACCTAAGGCAAAAATCGCACTGACAACCAGTACAATAAGCATTAGTTCTGATGAAAAATATCGGTACTGTCGCATTATCAGATTACATTTAGATTTTGCACTAATTTCCCACGCACGCAGTGACACTGAACGAATGAATCGGCAAGCGCATAAAATTGCTCCGAGAATGTACGTTTCACCATCTCAATAATGATCAATCAGTTTTTGCGGATCATGTGCAACGATATGATTGAGATGCTTGACCGTTCGAACCTTGATCGGCACATCTTGATCCCGATTGGTTTCATCAATGGTCACTTTATTGGCACCAATCTTGTCCATCCGCCATTTGCCTCTCACAGATCGCTGTACCCTTGAAATATCTTTTCCAACAAGGGCAGGCCCTATGTTACGCACCAGAATAATTTCTCTGGAAAATCTCAGGTTTCGCCCAGTCGAAGTTTCGATTTCATACAGGAAAGTTGCACGATTCTGCTTGCGATATCGAAACCTCTCAATACGGCATGACGCAATGGAGCCAAGGGTTGGCATATGTAATTCCAGCGCATCACGCATGAAATTCATATCGAATGCCTGGACAAATCCGTGGAGAGTTTCATCAGCGGGAATCATGGGTTATTTTTAAGCACCATTGCGACGAGACGCGACCATAAACGATTATGTTTTGTGGAAAAAATATATAGGAGTGGGTTGATATTTAGCGCTAATCTACTTCAGCCCCAAAGTATGTATTAAACTCAGATTATCCATTAGCCGTAAGTCTGGGTATAACGGAGCATCCCTCCCCTTTGAAAACAATGGGGGGAAAGGGGGATTTGAACATCGCACAAATATGAAAATCCCCCTTTTACAAAGGGGGAAGTGTGTTGAATTTTCCAATGGATTATTTGTATTAAAACCTTCATATCAGTCTGTCCCAAATAAATCACGGCTGTATATTTTTTCGGTTACATCCCGAATTTCATCGGTGATGCGGTTTACAGCTATTACGTCAGACTCTTTCTTGAATTGTGCCAGATCATTCACCACTCTGGAATGAAAGAACTCTTTCTCTTTTAGGGCCGGTTCGTAGACGATGACTTCGATGCCTTTGGCTTTGATACGCTTCATTATGCCTTGGATGCTGGAGGCACGGAAGTTGTCTGAACCAGCTTTCATAATGAGCCGGTAGATGCCGACGATCTTGGGATTGCGCATAAGTATACTGTTGGCAACAAAATCCTTGCGCGTAGTATTGGCTTCTACAATGGCGTGGATGAGGTTTTGCGGAACATCCTGATAATTGGCGAGCAGTTGTTTAGTGTCTTTGGGCAGACAGTAACCACCGTAACCAAAAGAGGGATTGTTGTAGTGGCTGCCGATGCGGGGATCCAAGCTGACACCTTGAATAATCTGTTTGGCATCCAGCCCGTGGGTAGCTGCATAGGTGTCCAACTCATTGAAATAAGCTACACGCATCGCAAGGTAGGTATTAGCAAAAAGTTTGATCGCCTCGGCCTCGGTTGAGTCAGTGAATAGAACTGCGATATCCTGTTTGACCGCACCTTGTTTTAGCAGGTTGGCAAAGTTCTCGGCGCGCTTGGAACGTTCGCCAATAACAATGCGCGACGGATGCAGATTATCGTGCAAGGCACGACCTTCGCGCAGAAATTCGGGCGAGAAAATGAGATTATCGCAGTTAAATCGTGCACGGGTTTTAACAGTATAGCCCACAGGAACAGTGGATTTAACTATCATCACTGCCTGCGAATTGATACTGAGTACATCTTGAATTACTGACTCGATAGAGTAAGTATTAAAATAGTTGGTTTCTGGATCGTAATCGGTTGGAGTCGCGATGATGACGTAATCCGCGCCGATGTAGGCTTCGCGTTTGTTCAGCGTGGCCTTGAAGTTAAGAGGCTTGTGCTGCAAGTAGTCTTCAATCTCGACATCTTCGATAGGCGAGTGCTTGCGGTTGATCATCTCGACCTTTTCAGGATCGATATCGAGCGCGACTACTTCATTGTGTTGGGCCAGCAAAATAGCATTTGAGAGGCCGACATAGCCGACACCGACGATTGCAATCTTCATAATTTAAGGATAAAAATAATAAATAAAGTGGAGAAAATTTAACCACACAAAGCGAGGTATCCATGACTACCTCATTTCGATCAATAGTGGAACACGCACATAAACTGAATCATGAGCCTGTCACAACTCAAGCTCGTCAGAACTTAGAGAATTGCCTACCTTTGGTGCAACTCGTCCCATATATGCTCCTGCGGGTTGAGTTCATGCGCATAGGGTGGCAGAAATACCGTGCGTACATTCTCCGCCAACTTGATTTCCTAGTTTCCCCAACCGATAAACGCAATGAACCGCATCAATCGTGCTATACATTAGTCTATGGGACAGGTTGACCATTTACATTGGATGGGTACAGTGGAACACGGCATTCCCATACAACCCGCCATTGTTCGCATCCGTGTTCAAGCCCATGATTTTGGCTTCTTCAGCCGAAGCAAGATCACTGACGCTAAGTTCCTGGCAATGAAATCCTGATTCGGTTACCCGGTCGATAAAATCCCGCCCGTAGCGGCGTACGTGTTCGGGATGGCCGAACAGGCGGTCACGTTCTTCTGGGTCGGTCACTGAAAAGTCTTCGTAAGTTTTTTCCAGCTTCATAGGGATCATTAACAATGCCCAGCCGTCTGGTTTGAGCACACGAGCCAGTTCGCGCATCGCCTTGCGGTCATCGGGGACGTGCTCCAACACATGACTGCACACGATGCTGTCAAAACTGGCATCGCCGTACTGGATATTGGTGACATCAAGTTGGATCATTGCTTTTTCAGGGTCAAGGTCTGCGGTCAGGTAATGTAAATGCGATACCTGCGGCAAGCGTCGCGCCAAGGCATATTCGGGGGCTATATGCAGCATATTTTTGGCTTTTCCGTCCAGCAAATCAGTTTTGCGGGAAAAAAACAACCACGCCAAGCGGCTTCTGGCGTTGGACTTACAAACAGGGCATTTCACCCCAGGTCGGTTACTGTGACCGCCGGGCTTGAATTCTTCTAAATCGGATTCGCAGATGGGGCAATAATGTTTAGCAGTCATAAATATCCTAATATAGGTGTATTACATACGATTATTAACTTATTAGTAATCAATGAGCAGGCAATAAGCTGATAATTTGTTGAGGATTGCAGATGGCGTGTTCCGCCGACAATAAGCGCCATTGAACCTTGGCTATCTGTTCAAAATCGTAAGGTGAACTGACCAAGCTACGTTCCATCGCCTTCAACCAATGGAACAATAATGTTTGCGCCAAATATGCGGGGATGGCTTCGGCTTCAGCAGACTCAATGGGAAGTATGGCTTCATAAGCATTAAGGAAGCTGTTAGCCATAATAGCATCAACTGCCGCCGTACCCGTGCGGCATTTGGCAAACGAAGCCAAGGCAATGGCGATGTCCTCAGCGTGCGAACCGCAACGCGCACTATCCATGTCCAGCAAGGCAACGATCTGGTTGTCCTGCATGAGCAAGCTTGTCAAACGGCAACTGCCGTGAATGACAGTTTTGGGTAAGCCTTTGGCGCTAAGCTCTAGCATTTCTGCAGTTTTTTGCGTAGCCTGCCGGCTACGCAAAATTAGTGATGAGAATTCCGCCTTCAGTGCAGGATGGTCTTCACAAGCAGCCAAGATACTTTGAATTTCTACGATACGATTGAATTTTGGCAGTACACTTATATCGGGTTTAAAAACCGCCATTGCCACATGAAAGCGCGCTAAGATTGCCCCGGCCAAGGTGGCTGATTTTTCATCACGTATTAGTTGGTCGCCGACGATAAACCGGCTGACCATCCACAAACGTCCACCGCAGCTTTCCCACGTCAACCCGGCAAGGCTTAGGATGATTTCTGGGATGGGGAAACCTTGCTGTCGTAAGTGGGCAATCAAGCCGTGTTCAAAGGCCAAGGCTTCAGTAGTTTTGCTGGCGCGGGATCGGCGCAAGACATAATCACCTTCTGTAGTCCGCAAGTGAATGCTTTCGTTATTGCGGCCAGCGGTCAATCGCTTACTGTGTAAGTAAGAGCCTAAAGGCCACAAGCGCAAAACTTGTGTAAATTCTGGAATTTCATTGACCAAATCGTGGCAAGGCATAATTTCCGTTGTTTCTGGTATCGACATGAATCACGACAACTCACTAATTTTCTGATTATGACGCAGCCACATGGCATAACGAGTTAAGTCTGGGGCTGAAGTGGTTTAGTTTTTGATCACTCCGTACGCGCACCCGATTGCTGATGAAGATATAGATCATAATAATGACCCTTCATTGCTATCAACTCACTCTCCCGTCCCTGCTCTACAATTTCTCCCTGCTTGAGTACAAGAATATGGTCATCATCCCTTATATAACGGAAGTGGTGCACAATTAGAATGGTGGTCTTGCCCTTTTGCAAACGCCCTATTACCTCTTGAACCAGCGCCTCAGCCTCGGCATCAAGTGCCGAGGTCGGCTCATCCAGGATCAGGATAGACGGGCGTTTGACCATAGCCCGTGCCAGGCCGATACGCTGGCGCTGTCCACCGGAAAGGGTTGTTCCCCGTTCACCCACTTCTGTTTCGTAACCATCGGGCAAAGCCTCAATAAACTCATGGGCATGAGCAGCACGAGCGGCGGCCTCAATCTCTTCCGAAGTCGCATGGAGCTTACCGTAAGCAATATTTTCACGAATGCTGGCACCAAAGAGCAGATTGTCCTGCAAAACGATCCCAATTTCATGCCGAAGTGATTCACGTTGATAGTCACGGATATCATGACCATCGACATAGATACTGCCACTGCTTGGCTCGTACAGCCGCAACAATAAGTTAACAAGTGTAGATTTACCCGCTCCGGAGCCACCAACCAGCACTAACCGTTGCCCCGGAGCGACGCTGAAACTGATATCTTTTAATACCTTATTTTCTTCGCCGTAGTCAAACGACACATGATCAAACCTGATCTCCCCTCTTAACTCCTGAGCCTCAATTGCATCAGGCCGGTCTGGAAGCTCTGGCTCTTCATTGAAAATTTCACTCAATCGATCTGCACTGACTGCAGCCTTATTAAATTTAAGTAAGAGCTTGGCTACTTGCCGCACCGGGGTGTACATACCGGAGATATAAGCGGTAAACACCAACAGATCGCCGGGAGTCATCCTTCCATCAATGGTCAAAATCGCACCGTAAAAAACCGTGGTACCCAAACCCAATGCACTGATAATTTCAGTGACGCGTATCGCTGCAGCCTCTAACCTCAAAGCGCGCACCCCCTCTTCCAGATGCTTTACACTCTCCACCTCAAACTGTTCAATTTCATAACGCTCTCGCCCAAAAGCGCGTACCAGCTGTGCTGTGGCAAACACCTCACCAAGTCGCGCAGCTATCTTGCCCTCCTGTCGCCGCTGACTTTTGGCTATGATTTTAATACGCCTATAGAAGATTGTAAGAAACAACAGCAGTAGGGGAAATGTCACGGCAGCAATTAATGCCAACTGCCAATTGAGCATGAACATCACCACAAGCATGCCGACAATAGTTAGCAGATGTGTACCAAAAGCAAGCGCTGACTCGGTAAAAGTATCCCGTAAATTTTTAGTGTCACCAGTAATCCTGTTCAGCAACTCTCCGGCACGAGTTCGGTTTTGATAGGAAAGCGACAATACCTGAAGATGCTGAAACAACTTCCGCCGCAACTCGAATACCAACTGATACCCAATACGAGAAGTCTGAAAAAGTTGGAAGTATGAGCAGGTAGCTTTGCTTAGTGCTATTAATATAATAAACAGCGCAAGTATCGCAATTACTGTCACTGTCCCGTATCCCAGCAGGCTCTCAAGAAATGATAACCCCGGAGTCAGTGGTTTCTTAAGCAGGACATGGTCAAACAATACCTTTATAGGCCAAGGAGCAGCCAGCTCCAAGAGCACCACGCCCAGCGTACAGGTAACCGCCAGTGTCAGCCTCCCCTTCATGCGGCTGAGATGCCCAACTACCATACGCGTCAAGCGCTCTCTTTTTTTCATGATCACGCTATCCTGCAAGGCTGCAATCCCAGTCTCTGTCCACATAACCCCAGCAACCTGTCAGTCAATAGACGCCTCTCAGGAAAGAGTGTGCTTAAGTAAATATAGCGAACCAATGTCAGAGTGGTATATACGGCGACCGCTTGGCGCGATGCCGAACCAACCAATTTATTACAACCGTCAATTAAAGCCAGCTTGAAGAACAAGTGAGGTGATTCACCGTCCGACAAACGCTGTCTTTGTCCTATTAATCTGTATAACAAAATCAACAATATCTTGCACCAGTCCACCCACACGGTGCAGATCAAAAACAAACATTTTATCAATGTGATAACTCCACTCAGGAAACCTCGGTAACGGTAGCTGGTGCTCATGCAAAATCTGCGACTAATCACCCATCGTAAGATGCAGTTTAATTGTGACATTGGGGACATTCTGAGTATATATTTCATAAAATTGCCTAAAGAAAACATCTGCACACACCTTGATTGCGACAATAATGCCTTAATATCGTCATCGCTTGCATTGGAGCTCTATGGAGTCCATTGAGTAAAACCCAACATGCTCAATAACGCAATGATCAAACTGCCATTCCTCTGTATCAACCATGATAAATACAATTTTTTACAGCGTACAACTTCACTCAACTATATCCCCTCGAAAGCGCCCATGCTCAAGACTATCCTCGGCCCAGTGTAGATGTTTCTTAGATTCACTAATATCAAATTGCAAACTATCTTTTTTTATGGCTTGTCGATTTCGATTCCATAGCAAGTTCATGGTAATACCTCTTGATTTAAAGAATGCCAATTTTCTTAAGCCAATGGATCCAGATAGCCCTGTGTCAAACACTCCATTTTTCCATATTTATCAACATGATACTGCACTTCGTAAATACTGCCATTCGCTGGCTTATATCCGCCTTGAATAAAAATCGAATCGAAACTCAACCCTTGCAAAATCCCCAAGAGCATGCGGATACTCCAGAAATGGGCAATAACAGCAATAGGCTTATTTCTTATAAATGACTCAGCTATGCCATTCTTGAATTGCCCAATCCGTTTATAAACATCATACAGACTCTCTCCGCCGGGTAACGGTTCATAACGATAATCTTTCCTTAATTTAAGATTCAGTTCCGATTTTAATCGGCCTTGGTATTCGCCGTAGTTGATTTCCTTCAGGTTGTCATAGCACATTAACTCCAATCCCTTCGACTCGGAAAGTGGTCGTGCTGTGGCGACTGCACGCATCAACGAACTACAATATATTTCCGAAATATGTATGGATTCAAATTGTACGGCGATTCGATTAGCTTGTTGTACGCCGGTCTCATTCAAGGGCAAATCATCCCAGCCAACGTAATGATTGCCGTTGCCCGCAGTCTGACCATGACGAATAAGATATATACGGCCTATCGTCATATCCGCTTTTCCTCTTTATAGCCAGACAGGAGTTGTTGATATTTCTGGTGGACTTGCTGACCTATACGATGGGATGAAAATTGTTCTGCACGTTTTTTGCCGGCCTGCCCCATTTTAAAACGTAATGCTTGATCTTCTAGCAATCTTGTCAAGGCATCGGCGACCTGCCCGGGGCTTTCAGTCGCCACTAACAGCGCTGTTTCATTCGAAATGACAACTTCAGGTATACCGCCCACCCCGGTACAAACAATTGGCAGCCCCATAGCCATTGCTTCTACTAAAACAAGACCAAAACCTTCCCAGCGTGAAGGCATGACCAAAATATCTATTATGCTGTAAATGCTGGGGATATCGTCTCTATAGCCAAGAAACCTGACTTTCTCTTGTAGGCCCAAAGACACCGACAAAGCCTGCATCTTGTCTAACATTGCCGGTTCATCGGCAGCACCCACTATAAGGAATAAGGTTTTTGGTAATCTTTGATGTATTTTTGCCGCGGCTTCGAGAAAAATATCCTGTGCTTTCTGTTGGGAAATTCGCCCGACAATACCCACGATATTGAATTCTTCGGGTATGCCAAGAGATAATTTGATTGCAGTCCGATCAGCTTTTATTTTGAACCGGTCAAGATCAATCCCGTTCAAGATCACTTCGAAAGATTGCTTGGTTAAGCCTATTTTTTCCGCCGCATGTTTTGCCACTGAACATGAACAGGCAAGAAAGCTATCCGTTGTCTCGGCAAGGAACTGCTCGTAAACCAAACTATCGTCCTCAGCCCATTTGTTATCGTAAAAATTGTGATAATGCGCCACGGTTTTAAGTCCTTGAGACCGTCTCATCATCGTCGCAGCCAGACGGCCGTAAATATTAGGCTTATATGAATGCGTATGGATTATTTCTATTCGATCATCTTTAAGCCAGTGACAGAGTTGGCTGACAACATAAAATTTCTTTTCGTCACGGTCGGGACAGCGAACGATAACGCCCATATCCCTGAAGTAGTCCCCCAATTGTTGCCTGGCTGTTTCATTATCAAAATAACTTTTCAATACATAAAGATATAGCTCATAGGTATCACTGGGCAAAGACCTCAACAATTGATAAACAACCTGAGGCACTCCGCCAAGACCTAAGCTATTAATCACATGGGCTATCCTCGGCTTCATCCCTCTAAATTCTCCAATGACAACTTGTTTTCAGATTGAGTCAAGTGCTGATCGACACGGACCTCCCAATCTTGAAGTTGAAGCCGATACGCTTTGCATGCCAATCTAAGATAGGTTAAACCTTCATAAAGTCTAATATTAGCTTCACTAA
>Ga0105164_10002453_pt1 | contig 11468 bp, 10 predicted proteins | sample VDWuncwatermetaG_FD_89674 | JGI IMG/M metagenome (GOLD analysis project Ga0105164, IMG submission 89674) | Wastewater microbial communities from Netherlands to study Microbial Dark Matter (Phase II) - VDW unchlorinated drinking water | ecosystem: Environmental > Aquatic > Freshwater > Drinking...
ATATTAAAATAAGTTTTTTAAAAATTTATTTATCGTCGGTTGGAAGTTTTTGGTTTTTATAATTATATTATGTATTGAAGTGTTACGTAAATTGTGATTACGTGCCAAAAACATTTTGTAGATAGGTGGGTCTTTTTTTTTGACACACATAAATCGTTCTGCTAATATCGCCCTCCTTCAAATATAACTTCAACCATTTCCAAAAAAATTTCTTCTTATAATAGGAATAGTAATGGAGCCTTGTTTAAAGATCTGGGATAATGTCCTTCAGGATATTCGTGAAAGGGTGGGTCCATTACGATTTAACCTATGGTTTAAAAACACTCGGCTCGAATCTTTTGATGATAATTATGCGAATATCATAGTACCAAATGTTTTTACTCAAGTATGGTTACAAGAAAATTTTGCAAATGTTTTAAGGGAAGGTATTGGAAAGTTAATAAATAAAGACCTGAGCGTAAGATTTTCTATTTTAAAAAACGGTGAGGAGGGAAATATTTCAACGTCAACAAATATCTCTTTGCCTCGGGGAAAAACAGATAACAAAAACTATGTACAATTAAATAGAATTCTAAAGTTAGAAGATTTTGTAGTTGGTCCTAATAATAGACTTGCTTATACTGCTACCCTTGAAATGATTAAGGGTAAATGCCTCCCCTTTAATCCCCTTTTTATTCACGGTACTGTTGGTGTTGGTAAAACACATCTCTTACAAGGCATTTTCAATAGCGTCAAAGAAGAACAGAATATAAATGCTGTATATATGCCGGCTGAGAAATGGACAAATGAATTCATTTATTCACTACAAAAAGGGAAAATGGAAGCATTTAGGCAAAAATTTAGAAATGTGGACATGTTTCTCATAGACGATGTTCATTTTCTTTCTAATAAGCAAGGTGTGCAAGAAGAGTTTTTGCATACTTTTAATGCATTATATGAATTATCTAAGAGAATTATTTTGGCCAGCGATGCACATCCCAAAATGATTGGACAGTTAAAAGAAACCCTTGCGAGTCGGTTTATGTCTGGTATGGTTACAAAAATAGATAAGCCTGAGTATGCCACGAGGCTTTTAATTTTGAGATCAAAAGCTGCAAAGTTCGATGTACATTTTCCAGAAGAAGTTTTGGAATTCGTTGCTGAAAAATTTGATGATAGTGTGAGAGAAATTGAAAGTGCATTGACAACACTATCCGCGCATGCCAAATTTAATGAGAAGAAGATGGATCTCCAACTGGCAAATGAGGTTTTTCGTGAAGTTTTCTACGACGAAGGAAAGATTATTAAAATTAATGAGATTGAAGAGGTAGTGTTAAACTATTTCAATATATCACGCAATGAACTTCACTCAATTAAAAAAACAAAATCTATCTCATTTCCACGTCAAATATGTATGTATCTGATAAAAACACTTATTAATTGGTCGTATCAACAAATTGGGGATTATTTTAATAGTAAGAAACATTCTACGGTTATGTTCGCTATAAAGAAGGTGAAAGAACAAATAGATAGGGATAAACAATTTAAAACGTTTATAGAAATGTTAATAGAAAAAATTAAGCGAGAAAAAAAGATAGCGTGAGTATATTTGCGGTTATAAAAATGTGCGGTTGTTACGGTTGTAAGTAATAATCATTATGCTGGTTTTATTATATCTGTAAACTTGCTATGTCATGAGTTGTTTAATCAAATTAAAAGAAAATTTACGGAAAGATGGAGTAGATGGTTTTTTAATTACAAATGAAGTAAATATTCGTTACGTGATAAATTTTACGGGCTCGGAAAGTATTCTTTTAATTACACCGGATACTGATTGTTTGTTTACGGATTTTAGGTATGTTGAGCAAGCCCAACACGATGTTCCATGGATCAAGATTGTTGAAAGAAAAGTTTCTTTAATAAAAACAATTTGTGGGAGACTAAAACTCTTAAAGATTAAAAAACTGTATGTTGAATCTTTATATTTTACGTTTAGTCAATATCTAGAAATTAAAAAAAATGTACAGGGAATTGAGACTATAGCCACTCAAGGAATTATTGAAAAGTATAGAAAACGGAAAACACAGGAAGAAATAAAAAAAATAAAGACAGCCATTGATATTGCCGAAAGGGCATATCAGGGAGTCTTAAAGAAAATAACGGTAGGTGTTTCAGAAAAGAATGTGGCGGATCTTTTAGAATTTGAAATAAGAAACCACGGTGGTGCGAGAAGCTCTTTTGAAATAATTTGTGCCACAGGTAAACGTGCTTCCCATCCCCATGCTCGTGCAACATATGAAAAAGTAAAAGAGAATGACGCAATCTTAATAGACTGGGGTGCGAGTTTTCAGTTTTATAATTCCGACTTGACAAGAATTAGCGTCATAGATAGAATATCTCCACAATTGAAAAAGATATACCAAATAGTATTGGATGCACAATGTTTTGCTATCGAGAGTATAAGTCCTGGTCTAACGGCTAAAGATATTGATAGTGTAGCAAGGGTTTATATAGAGAAAAAAGGATTTGGAAAATGCTTTGGGCATGGACTAGGGCACGGCATCGGGCTTGAAGTTCACGAAGGTCCCGGTATTAATAGAAGAAGCAAAGAAGTAATAGAAGAGGGTATGGTATTTACAATAGAACCGGGTATTTATATTCCAGGATGGGGGGGTGTTCGTATCGAAGATATCGTTTTGGTGACTGCCGATGGATGTGCTATTTTAAGTCGGGCACCAAAAAAGTTAACAGAAATAGTGATATAATATGGAAATTAAAGTAAAAAGAATTACATTAGAATGCCTTTGCAAAAAATAAAAATACGTATTAAAAAAATTAATCAGAATAACCCTTCGTTCCGTTCCAATCTTTTTTCTTTTCATATTTCTACGTTCTTCTGTACGGTAATCACTGTATCCTCTTAGGTAATTACTGTTTGGTTGGCTTCCTGTTATTGATAAATAAAGGGTAAACTCCACAAAGGATTAGATTATGGATATTATAGACAAGGTGAAGCAATTAATTTCAATCATGAATGAAAATGATTTGTCTGAGATTGAAATTCATGAGGATGTCGCTAAAATAAGGATTAAAAAAAGTGAGATTGGATACACCCCCACGATATCACCATCGGCTGTTTCTTCAATACCCCATCCTTCAAAGCCACAACAAGTACCTCCCCCGCAGGTATTGGCAAAAGAGACAGAAAACTTGGTCGAGATTGTTTCGCCTATGGTAGGAACTTTTTATAGGGCAAATGCCCCAGGGGCTGATCCATGCGTTAATGTAGGAGATATTGTAAATGAAGAAACAGTTGTTTGTATTATCGAGGCAATGAAAATAATGAACGAGGTGAAGGCTGAAACTACAGGCGAAATTATTGATGTTTATGTGAATGATGGAGAGGCGGTAGAATTTGGTCAGCCGCTATTTCGTGTTAGGCCTTCACAAAAATGATAATAACTGAATTTGTTAGATTTTATAAAACTAATAGAATAGCGATTAGCAAATACACTTAACTATGTTTTCCAGGATAATGGTTGCAAATAGAGGCGAGATTGCTTTAAGAATTATTAGGGCATGTCGCGAAATGGGTATTGAAACCGTCGCCGTTTGTTCAAAGGCGGACGAAAATGCAAGGTATTTAAAACAAGCAGACTTTACGGTGTGTGTCGGTCCTTCCGAGGCAGAAGGAAGTTATATGAATATTCCAAGTTTAATCAGTGCAGCGGAGATAACCGATATTGAAGCTGTTCATCCGGGATACGGTTTTTTATCAGAGGTTGGTCATTTTGCAGAAGTATGCGAATCGTCTAATATAGTGTTCATCGGTCCCGGGTCAGAGGTATTGAAAAAACTTGGAAATAAGACTGAGGCAAGGAAGATCGCTATTGCTAATAAAATTCCTGTTGTTCTAGGTAGTGAGTCAGTTATAAAAAATCAGCAACAAGCATTGGATGTAGCGCACAAGATCGGGTATCCCGTTATTATTAAAGCCTCATCGGGTGGTGGTGGGCGTGGGATGCGGATTGCGCATAATGATATAACACTTGTAAATTCATTATCAATTGCACAACGGGAAGCAGAAGCCGCCTTTAAAGACTCATCTATTTATATTGAGAAATACATAGAGGATACACGTCATGTAGAAGTGCAAATATTTGGTGATGCTTACGGTAATATAATTCATTTAGGCGAGAGGGACTGCACATTGCAGCGGAGGCACCAAAAACTTATTGAAGAGTCACCTTCTCCTACGATTTCTGAGCGCTTGCGTGATGAAATATGTAAGGCGGCAATCAAGATTGCAAGGGCTGTAAATTATACAAATGCGGGTACTGTCGAATTTTTAGTGGACAAAGAAAACAATTTTTACTTTATAGAAGTAAATACTAGGTTACAAGTAGAGCATCCTGTTACAGAAATGGTTACTGGTATTGATCTCGTTAAACAACAAATAAGAATTGCTTATGGTGAACGATTAAATTTAAAACAGAAAAAAATTGTGAATCAGGGAGTTTCAATAGAATGCCGAGTTTATGCAGAAGATCCTCATAATGGGTTTAGGCCTCAACCTGGGAAAATTACCATGTACAATCCTCCCGGTGGACGAGGGGTGAGAGTCGATTCCCATGTGTATTCTGGATATGAAATATCTCCTTATTATGATTCTTTAATATCAAAATTGATTGTTCACCAAAAAACAAGAGAGGAAGCCATTGCTTGTATGAGGGGGGCATTGAGGGAGTATGTTATTGAAGGTATTAAAACGACAATCTCGCTAAATTTGGAATTAATTGCGCACCCACAATTCGCAAGTGGGAATATTAATACTAATTTTGTTGAGAATTTTTTATCAAAAAATTAATAATATTTAACTGTAAAAGAATTTTTTCTTGACACCATTAATAAAGCATGCTAATTTGTTAAGCCCTAATGTTGTATCATTAAATTTTTGGAAATCAGATAGTTAGGTTATTCCCAGCATGTGAGGCTTGTTTTTGGAATGGCCTAAATATCTATAAAATTGTTTCCTGTAATAGTTTCCCAAGTTTTGGGAAAACAATATTCAATAGTAGTTATTATTGCAGATAAGCTTGTAATTTGTGTTAATTGTTTCGTCGAAATGGGAAAGGAGATTTTAAATGTTTGGTGGTAAGAAGGCTGTGTGTTTTTTAGGAGGGGTTGTAGTTTCTGCTTGTTCGTTGGCTTTTACATTACCAAGTGTAGTAGTTGGGGCAGAGTATGTTGGTAACAGTGGTTGCAAATGCCATATGGGAAAAGGCTGTTTTGAAGGAGAAGAATATAAAGAGAGATTACATTCTAACACTTGGGAAAAAAGGCTGAAGGGTACCCCAGATGCCGAAAATCCTGATTGCTTAAAATGTCACGCAACCGCTCTTGGTGAGAAGATTGCGGAAGCGGGTAAAAAATATTTACCTAATGTGCAATGCGAAGCCTGTCACGGAGCAGGTTCTGAGTATAAAAAATTAAAAGAAAATTATTTAGGCAAGGGCAAGGATGCCTTCAAGGAGTTATTAAAGAAAGACCCTCTCACGGCAAGGAAAGTACAATATGATACTGGTTTGATTGTTGCTGGAATTAACGGTCCTGCGACGGTAAAAGAACAATGCCTGAAATGTCATTGGGAAAATAAGGACGATAAGAATAAATGCCCGAAAACTGATAAAGTAATGGATTACAAGGATTATTTTAAGAAAGACGACCATCGTGATAATGATGAAGTTGATGATGTGATTAAAAAACTTTCTCCAGAGGATAAGAAAAAGTGGGCGGCCATATTGCCAAAAGATGAGATTCTTAATTCACCTTTAAAACCAAAGAAAAAGGAATAACTTTTTGAGCTCAAGAGTTATATAGTTGGGAGGATTCCATAAAGATGGGGTATATTTCAGGAAAAAATATGATAGGTAGACTTTCGTCAGGCTTTGGCAAATTTAAGCTATTGGCGTCTTTCACAATATTTGTGTTAATGATTGCTGTTTCGCCGACACTACTAACTGCAGGCGATAATGGGCATTGTCTTGAGTGTCACACCAGACCTGACAAGTTGAAAGTCTCGGAGAAGGCAAAAATAGACCCTGTAACAGCAGAAATTAAGGTGGCTTCGATGTTGATTGATGAAGCCGCCTTTAAAGCATCTGCGCATGGTGGTCAAGATTTTTTCTGTATAGATTGTCATCCAGATTTAGATGGAGTGGATTTAACAGAGGGTCACAAACCGAATTTGAAACCGGTGGATTGTATAACTTTTTGTCATGATGATCCGGCTGAGGAGTATTTAAACAGCACTCATGTTAAATTAATGAAGCAGAATAATAAAGATGTGCCTACATGTAAGGATTGCCATGCTGGTTTAACATATCATTATACCCCCTTGGGTGAGAAATCTCCCAGAGACGTACCGAGAGGTACTGATCCTCTTCATAGGAAATTAACGATTGAATCTTGTGGTTCGTGCCATCAGGACTATTTTGATAGCTATAGGAACAATGCGCACGGACAAGTTACGGCACTTGGACATACAACGACAGATGTTCCCGTCTGTTTTGATTGCCATGGCAAACACAAAATATTGAATTCGTCTGAGCCAGAATCTAAGGTTGGGAAAGATAAAATTTTGGAAACGTGCGGGAAATGTCATGCAAACGCAAATGCAAGTTTTGTTAAACATGTTGAACATCCTCAGATAAAGAATGTGGGATATTATAAAACATTGCTTGCTGCTGTAAAAAATGCACGTAATAATCCAGAAGGTCTTAAAAAAGTTATCAAAAATCCCCAGACAATTTTGTGTATTGTGTTTGTAATGTATATAGGTATTCTAGCTTTTACTTTTTCGTCTTTCGGACTTCACTCTTTGTTAACTTGGCTTGCAACAGTTCGAGATGAGTTCAAAAGAAAGGGACACGCTGATGAAGAGCACCATTAACTATATAAGGTTTAGTCTTTTTCATAGATTTTGCCACTTTTTAATTATTATCAGCTTTTTTGGCCTTGTCTTAACTGGCGTACCATTGGCGTTTAGAAGTTATGCATGGGCGAGATGGTTATACGAATTGTTTGGAGGATATCCAACGGCTGGGTATATACATCGAATTTGTGCATTAATAACTTTTTTTGCTGCGTTCATTCATTTTGTTTATCTCTTCTATAATATATCGGTAAGAAAGAAAAGGGGATTTTTTTGGGGTCCCAATTCATTACTTATTCAGCCAAGGGATATTTTTGACATAATTGGTGACATTAAGTGGTTCCTCGGTATTGGTAAACGCCCCGATTTTGACCGTTGGATTTATTGGGAAAAATTTGAATATTTATCACTTATGTGGGGAACACTTGTAATGGCCGTTACAGGGTTGATTCTTTGGTTCCCCGTGCAGTTCACAAAGATTATACCAGTTTCTGTTGCTGGTATTATTGACCTTCCAAGTATCGCATTAATTGTTCATAGATACGAGGCAATTCTCGCAGCTGGGTTTATCTTTACGATCCACTTTTTCCATACTCATTTACTTCCTGAAAAAATGCCTGCTGATGAAGTTATCTTCACTGGTAAGATAACGGAGGAAGAATTTAAACATGAGCGCCTAAATCAGTTCAAGAGACTTGAAAGTCAGCGACAATTGGAAAATTATAAAGTTGCCCCACCATCTCTTTTTGTAACTTTTCTAGCCAGGCTCTTTGCAGTTCCTATGCTGATTATAGGCCTAATTATGGTAGGTTTTATGTTTTCGGCACTTCTTGTTTGGGCTATTTAGCCTTTTTGTTATAAAGCTTGCGTACGCAAATTATTGCTGTTAAGTCTATTTTAATCTTGCCATAAAGAATTAAAAGTTTCTTAGGGTGTAAAGTGACTTACAGAGTTTTAATTGCTGATGACGAAGAACGCATGAGAAGAGTGCTTGCGATGGTGTTTGAAGAAATGAGAGACGTGAAGGTCGTTACCGCAAGCAATTGTGTAACAACTTTAGATTGTTTGGATAGAGAAAGGTTTCACCTTATAATTACCGACCTAAAAGTGCCAGAAATGGGAAGGCTTGAGTTCCTTCGAGCAATCAAAAGTAAGGCGTCCGATATTCCTATTATTGTACTTACCGCCTATGGCTCTGTAGTATCAGCAATCGATGTTATGAAGGAGGGTGTCTTTGATTATCTTACAACACCTTTTGAAAATGACATCCTTAATTTGGCAGTAAAAAGAGCTTTGAAAATGAGCTCTTTAACGATTGAAAATAAATACCTGCGACAAGCGCTTGAATCCCAATATAATTTTGGAAATATAATTGGTAATGCACCGCAAGTGGTTGAAGTATTAAGACTGGTTGGAGAGGTATCTAAAACGGATTCGACTGTTTTAATAACGGGAGAAAGTGGTACGGGGAAAGAATTAATTGCTCGTGCTATTCACTATAATAGTAATAGGTCATGTGGTCCTCTCATCGTCTTGAATTGTGCTGCAATTCCTGAAAATTTATTAGAAAGTGAATTGTTTGGTTACGAAAAGGGCGCTTTTACGAGCGCGGAAAAAACTAAAAAAGGACGTTTTGAGTTAGCCGCAAGCGGTACTTTTTTTTTGGATGAAATTTCTGAAATGAGCGCAGCAATTCAGTCAAAGATGTTACGTGTTGTTGAATCCAAAGAGTTAGAACGCCTTGGTGGTACTGAAACGATTAAGGTTGATGCAAGAATTATTTGTGCAACTAATAAAAATCTTGAAGATTGGGTAAAAGCGGGAAAGTTTAGGGAAGACCTATATTACAGAATAAGTGTATTTCCTGTTATGTTGCCACCATTAAGAGAGAGAAGAGAAGATATTATTCCTTTGGCTAAACACTTTTTAAAACGTTTTTCGGTGAAAATGGGAAAAGCGCCAATTACCTTGAGTAAAGAAGTAGAGAAGTTGTTTATGGCGCACAAGTGGGAAGGGAATATTCGGGAATTACAAAATGTTATTGAGCGTGCTGTAATTTTATGTAAAGGTAATGTTATTACCTCCGAACACTTACCAGTACCAATCGTTAGGGGTTCTTACACGGTTGAAAAAGACAAATATCAAACGTTAGGTACCTCTGTACAGTTTGATATTCCTCCTCATGGATTGTCGTTGGATGCTTTAGAAAAACAATTGGTTACCCAAGCATTGGAAAAAAGCAAAAATAATAAAACAAAGGCTGCTAAGTTGTTAGGATTAACAAGAGGAACCTTTAGATATAGATTACAAAAATATGGTTTATCCAATTAATGAAAGCAAAAGGATATTCGCAGCTAATTAGTGCGGTTTGTAGACGTTTTTTTAGAGTGTTAATTTCTCGGTGTTAATAAGAAAATTGGGAACTGGTTGATTACAGCCAGTTCCCAGAAAATATACATAATGCAAAGTGGTTCGAGATGCATGTAATAGTTTATATATAGCGTACTTAGTATAAAAAATATACGTTAATATTTTTCGGTATAACTTGTGCTAAGTTTCTCTTTAATGTGACGGTATCCTTAAGTGTAAAGAAATGAATTTATGAAGGGAGGTGGAAAAGTTATGAAGAGGGCCATTTGTGTTGTGGTGGGTATTATTAGTATGTTTGTTTTTACAACCCAATCTGTTTTTGCTGCTTGGGACAAACCTTGTGACAAAAGGCAGATTTTGGAAGCATACTGGTGTGATGCTTGTAAAGAAGTTAGAGAGTTTACCGAGTGTTCTGAGATTGGATACATTTGGGACTTTGCAAAGCATCGTGCTGCGGGTGACAAAACCCATATTGATTTACCTACGTGTTGGGCATGCCAAAAGGTTGCATATAGTTGTGTAAATACGGGCTGTAAGAAATATGGTGTCTGTCTGCCTGCTCCAAGTGCTTGTGCTGAGTGTGGAGACGACATCACAAGTAAAAAGGTTTGGGCAAGAGTGCTGTTTAAATGTCCAAAGTGTAGCAAGGAAAGTCCAGAACCAGGCAAGGGTTACACCAAAGTAAAAGGTGCTTACTCGCCGCAAATTGAAAAAGCCGGAGATTGTGAAACCTGCGGGGTGCCTTTAGAGATAATTTGTACAAAATCTGGTACTTGCCCACATGTCAGCAGGTAGTGTATTTTATTTTGCGCTTAATGATTAACTGAATTAGGAGGTAAGGTACTGATATGAAAGGAAAGGGACTAATAGGGGCGTTGGTGGTAGGTGCGTCAATACTGGTGGGAGGGGTAGCGAGTGCGGGGTTTATCCAGGGTACGCATGTAAAGACGGAGATGCCATCGCCGTTTTTTGTCACGACGTCGCCGGATGGTAGCATGTTGTATATTTGTAATCAGTCCGGGCACAGCGTGACGTTTGTTGATGTGAAGAGTCAGAAGGTAGTGGGAGAGGTAGCGGTGCAGGTGCAGCCGGAGGCGGCGGCTCCGACGCCGGATAATGCGTTTTTGTATGTATGCAATGCGGAGAGTGACAGCGTATCGGTGATAGACATAGCCAGGAAGCAGGCCATTAAGGAGATCAAGGTAGGCGACTGGCCGAGCGGGATAAAGATTTCAAAGGATGGTAAGACGGCGTATGTAGCGTGTTCAGGGAACATGTGGAACACGGTAGATGTGATCGATACGGGTAGGATGGAGAAGGTCAGGTCTATTTATACGAGTGATTACGGTCCAAGGACATTGGACATATCACCGGATGGCAAGACGCTGGCAGTAGTCAATGACACGGTAGGTTCGATCAACAGGAGCGTCAACTTTATTGATGTAGCCAGTGGTAAGGTAACAGAGAAGAGGGTGATCAGGGAGAGTTCCAATTTAAGAGATGTTGTGTACACGCCGGATGGTCAGTATGTGGTAGTGACCTATGAGAGCCCGAAGAACTGGTTGCCTGTGTGCGAGGCTGAGAATGGCCAGGTATTTACGAACAACATAGCGGTATTGGAGACCAAGGCGGGTGGTAAGGTAGCAAGGTTGCCATTAGATGAGCTCAACAATTATGATGGTAATCCTTATGGTTTGGCGATGGACCCGAAGGGGAGGTATTTGTATATTGGTGTAAGGGGCATGCATCGGGTAACGATATTGGATATGAACAAGGTATTGAATATCGTTCGTGGGAATTCACAGGCGGAGCTCGATTATCTGAGAGATGACCTTGGGTTAGTAAGGGATTATTTAGTAGCCAGGGTGCCAACAGGTCTTGGTCCTAGCTCAGTATGTTTATCGCCGGATGGCAAGTTCTGCTATGCAGCCAACTATTTTTCTAACAACGTGACGGTTATAAGGACACCGGTAGATTAATAAGGAAGAGGTTGCGAACGATAGGAATTGTACTATTATGAGTATATCTAGATTATAGGAGGATAGAGAAGATGAAAAAAGGGTTAAAATTAGGTTTGATAGCTGCCCTTGGTATAGGGGGGATAGTGACGACGGGGCAGTTAATGGCGGGGACGCCGCAGGTCGTAGCGACGATCCAGACGGGGCCTGAGTGGGAGCCGCTTCCA
>Ga0105164_10002454_pt1 | contig 11464 bp, 8 predicted proteins | sample VDWuncwatermetaG_FD_89674 | JGI IMG/M metagenome (GOLD analysis project Ga0105164, IMG submission 89674) | Wastewater microbial communities from Netherlands to study Microbial Dark Matter (Phase II) - VDW unchlorinated drinking water | ecosystem: Environmental > Aquatic > Freshwater > Drinking...
CTTGACAGTTATTTTAAACCCAACATCACCAAAATCATTTCTTTTTTTCTTAACTGAAAGAATGTCAACTTTCAAATCTTTAGGAATTTTCTTATTAACCAATTTGTCATCGATTGAATTACAAGAGATTTGTTGTAATTCCCCCAGCCCAGTCTCACTTGCAGGCAAAATATCTAATTCATCTCCAGGCTCTACTCTTGCAGACTTTCCTTTTGATGCAAACCCTGCTATCGAACCAATCAACCCACCTGCTGCTGCTGCTCCTGCAAGCGAATATCCATGCGATGCTGCAATAAGTGGAATACCACCCAATTGATAAGACAATAAAGCTCCAGCAACAGCACCACCTAAAAGCCCTAAAGTTGTTTTTCCAATTTGACCAGCTGGAGCATATGCCATCATTTTTGATTTTGAAGTTATTGAAGACTCTAAAGATATTGTTTCGTTATTAGGACAAATCACTTTATCTATTTTTACTTTAAAAAATCCTCGCCTATTAAAACTTTTTTCAGGTACAATTTCACTAATGTGTCCTAAGAACTTCGTACCCTTTGGGATAAAAACTACAATGCCAGAAGAATTTAAATTATAATCTTCTGGAAGTTCAGCTTTCATCATCAGATTCACATAGGGGGAGATCGAATTGTCTTCCAAATTTCTTTCAGTTAGATAAAATGATTCTTCATCAATGTTAAGCACCTGAAGTTTAATTGGTAGTATTCTTTTATTAGATATATATCCTTTTAAAGATAAATCCTGGTCTTTAACATTTTTTTCAAAACTTGCATAAGAAATATTTCCTGTAAAAAAAAGGATAAAAGTACAAAATATTAGAATTATTAATTTATTATTCATAAACATAATAATATTGACGTAAGATCTTTAACTTATTTCCTCAGTTAAGAGAATTACGACATAAATGAAGGGGTTTCACTACTTTAGTATTTACCCTAAGAGCTAACCTAAAAAAGATGGTCTATTAAGCCTAGCGGATACCCCTTATTTTTCCTCAAAAGGAATTTATCAAAACTATTGTTTACTTAGTGTTGGACGAATAAGAATATAGGGAAAATAAATAATGTTAGGTTGGGATACCCTCAAGAGGTTAATTTATGCTTAAAGTATCAATCATCACGCAACAATTAAATGAAGGACAATATTGGCAAGAGACTTTTTCAAATGCATGGTCAGGCCAGCTTGAATTAACTTTACAAAAAGAATTCGTTGTAAAAAAAGAGGCGGATTTAATAGTTTTAGATTTTACTGGACATGAAAAAGCTCATGAAACACTTACAGATATAGCTTCTATGTTAGTAGGAAAACATTTTATAATTGTCTCTGACCAAAAAGATGTAGATCTTGCAATGGATGCAATGAAATTTGGAGCTATTGGATTTCTTGTAAAACCATTTAAAAGATCAGAATTGCTTGCAGCATTAGAACGTTTACGCCATGTTCCTGCAGGAGGAGCTTCACTTCAAAAAAGCGCAAAAGTAATTGCTATGCTGAGCTATAAAGGTGGTACAGGTGTTAGCACAGGAGTAGTTAACCTGGCCTATGCATTATCACATGTATATCAAAAGAAAACCTTAGTTATTGATGCTGCAGGTTTTTCAAATCACGTAACAGTCCTTTTAAATGTAATTCCAAAATGTACCCTAGCAGATGTTTGTAGGCAAGGTGAAGTTGATGAACAATATTTAAATAGTGCTGTAAGTAACGTTGGTAAAAACCTATCAATAATTGGTGGCTTGATTAAACCTAGTGATTACAATGATGTAAATATTGATGTTTTAAATAAATTGATTGAAGTTGCTTCAGAAAATTATGACTTTATTATTATTGATACTTCGGCTCATTCACTTGATGAGATGACAATGTTCTTTATTAATAAAGCTACGGACTTACTTCTATTAACAACTTTTGATTTGCTTGCAATTAGAGATAACAGATTTTACATTCAGACTCTTAAAGAGCTAGGAATTTCTGAACATAAAATCAAGCCAATAATAAACAGACAAAACTGGTATATAGGAAGCTTAGAGCCTGAATTAGTTCAAAAACAAATAAACCACAATATATTTCATGCATTACCAAATGATTGGCAATTATGTGTAGAATCTTCAAACTATGGAAGGCCGGTTTTAGAACTAGCTCCTGATTCCCAGCTTTCAACCTCATATAAGATTCTTGCAAGTAAATTTGTAAAGAGTGATTCTCCAGAAACAAATCTTGAATTGCCTACAAAAGAAGCGATTCAAACAGAAGAAAAAAAGCAAAAGAAAAAAGGTATTCTCGGCTGGTTTTAAAAGAAAAGGATAAAAAATTATGGATCCAAACGGTCAACACTTCTTTAAAAGCATGTTCGCAAAGCCAGCAGAAGAAGCTACAACTCAATCACAGCAAGCTACCATTCAAGAAAAGCCAACTACACAAGTCACCGTGCAGATAGAAACCCCAACTGAATCAAAGGTTGAGGAAACTCCTACAATAAATACAGAAGTCAAAAAAGAAGATGTTGCTGTTGAGCCAAAAGCTGAACAAAAGATTGAACAAAAAGTCGAGTCCAAGCCTGAAAAAAAATTAGAACCTGTTGTAAGTAAGCCTCAAGAAAAGCTACAAAATCCTTTAGCTCAAAAAAAACCTGCTCTTAGAGGTGGAATTAACTATAAAGAATTAAAGAAAAAGCTACACACTAAATTAATCGCAGAAATAGATACGACAAAACTCGGCGATGACTTACAAAACAAAGAAGTCAGAACACAAATTACATCTTTAATAGAAGCTCTTCTTCAAGAAGAAGGACTTCCAATGCCTACTAATGAAAAGAAATTACTTACTGAAGAATTAATAGCTGATATTTTAGGGCTTGGGCCTCTTGAACCTTTACTTAGAGATCCATCTGTAAATGATATTTTAGTAAATGGTCCTCAAAAAATATATGTTGAGCGTAAAGGGGTACTTGAAAAAGAAGCTCTTTCATTTGATGATGAAGCTCATTTAATGAGAGTCATCACTCGTATTACCAGTGCAGTTGGTAGAAGAGTTGATGAATCATCTCCTCTAGTTGATGCAAGATTAAAAGACGGTTCACGTGTTAACGCAGTAATCCTTCCTATATCAATTGATGGGGCAGCTCTTTCAATAAGAAAGTTTTCAGAAAAGAAAATTGTAATTGACGATCTTGTAGGTTTTGGAGCACTCACTCAATGCATGGCTGACATCCTTAAGTCGGCAGTAACTTGCAGAATGAATATAGTCGTATCTGGAGGTACTGGTTCAGGTAAAACCACTTTCTTAAATGCTCTTTCACGATACATTCCTGACCATGAAAGAGTTGTAACAATTGAAGATGCTGCAGAACTTCAACTTCAAAGAGATCATGTGGTGAGACTTGAAACAAGACCACCAAACCTTGAAGGAAAAGGTGAAATTACACAAAGAGATCTTGTAAAGAACGCACTACGTATGAGACCAGAAAGAGTAATACTGGGTGAAATTCGTTCTGGTGAAGCCTTAGATCTTTTACAAGCTATGAACACTGGTCACGATGGCTGTATGGGAACACTCCACGCAAATACTTCAAGAGATGCTTTTTCAAGACTTGAGACCATGTGTCTCATGTCAGGGATAGACCTACCTCAAAAAGCAATTAGAGAACAAATAGCAACTGCAGTAAATATTATTTGCCAATTAAACAGGTTCTCTGATGGTTCTAGAAGAATTACACAGATAACAGAAATCACTGGAATGGAAAACGGTATTATCACTGCTCAAGATATATTCTTTTTCGAACAAAAAAGTGTAGATGAAAATGGTAAAGTTAAGGGTATATTTAAAGCATCAGGGGTAAGACCAAAGTTTGCATCTAAGCTTGAATCAATGGGACATAAGTTGCCAAATCAATGGTTTACTCCTGGACAAATAACTTAAAAAAGTTATAGAAGGGATAATAATGGGGCCTATATTTTTCTCAATATTTGTTTTCTTTGCAGTAATTACACTGTGCTTTCTTGGATACTTTATGTATACAAAAGCACAAACTCGTAAAGAACAAAGTCAAAGAATTAATCAGGTTGTAAACTACTCTGGACCTACAGGAATACTTCAGGATACAAGGGTTCAAACAGCCAGCGTAAAAATTGAAGAGGGTAAAAAAGATGAGAATAGTGAAAAATCACAAGCCTCAGGTGGCATTCGACGTGACTCGAGAATAAGTAATATTCATATATTAAATGTAATTCTTTCAAAAATATCTAGTGAAAAAGTAGGATCATTAAAAGTATTAATAGAACAAACTGGGCTAAAAGTTAAAACGGGAGAGTTCTTACTTTTTGTATGTTGCCTATCTGTAATAGGTATGCTTCTTGTAGATTTATTCCTTAAAATCCCTTTTGCAGGATTAGCTATAGGATTTATTCCTTTCTTGGTTCTTAATATTTTAAAACAAAAAAGACTTGATACATTTATAACGCAACTACCAGAAGCTTTAGACATGCTTTCAGGAGATCTCAGAGCAGGATTAGATGTTCAAGCTGGTATTAGACATATTGCAGATGAATTTTCTGCTCCCATTGGAGAAGAATTTGCAAAGGTCAACGTTGAAATTGGACTAGGCTTACCTATAAGTGAGGCTTTAGGTAATCTTGTAAAAAGAATGAATACAATGGATGTTCAAATTCTTTGTACGGGAATAATAATCAATAGAGAACTTGGGGGGAACCTCGGTGAGTTAGTAAGAAGTGTAGCTGTCACCATAAAAGAAAGATTTAAGTTGAAAGGTATGATTAAAACACTAACTGCAGAAAATTCAGCATCAGCATATCTCTTAATGGGATTACCAGTTGGTTTATTTTTTCTATTAAGTGGCATGGCTCCAGATACCTATAAAAGCTTCATGGCTGATCCAATGGGTAGAGGTGCTATTTATGGATGTATTGGTTCTATGACGGTTGGGTTCTTAATAATTAAAAAAGTTACGAAATTAGAGGTATAGCATGTCACCCATATTAATAATAAGTCTTTGTGCTTTTTTAGCTATTTGTACACTGTGTCTAGTGATCTTTAGAATGGCACAGATTTCTAGAGAATCTCAGACAATAAATAAAAGATTAGAGTTTTGGTTATCCGAACAAAGCTCTACTGCAAGAAGATCTGAAACAAAAGAATCAGAAGATAATGAAGATGATTTTACTAAAAGAGTTTTAATGCCAATTGGAGAACAAGTTGGTCAATGGATGTCTGACAAAGTATCATTCGCTCAACAATCAAATATAAAGAAACAACTTATTGCAGCTGGTTTTAGAGACAAAAAGTCTACACAAATGTTTTATTCAGTAAAAATTCTTGCCTCAATTGGTCTAGCAATAGGCGCATTTTTTGCTTTGGGCATTATAGGTAAAGACCCAGCAGGCGGCATGCTCTTAGGATTAATGGGTTTAGGTGCAGGGTTTATTCTTCCTCAAATATTTCTTGAAGGTATTGCCTCAGGTAGAAGAAAAAAAATAGACTTAATTCTTTCCGATGCTTTAGATCTTTTAGTTATTTGTACTGAAGCTGGTATGAGTGTTGATCAGTCATTATTAAGAGTCGCTGCAAATTTAGGTATGTCAGGAAAAGATTTAGCTGAAGAAATTATAATTACAAATAGAGAAATTAGTCTTGGTTTACCTAGAGACGATTGCTGGAACAATTTAGGTGAAAGAACTGGCTCAGAAGATTTAAAGAACTTATCAAGAGTTATTTACCAATCTGAAAAAGTAGGTGCGAGTATTGGTGAGGTTCTTAGAGGACAATCAGACTATATGAGAGTAAAAAGAAGGCAAAGAGCAGAAGAATGTGCTGCACAAATGTCTGTAAAAATGATGGTACCTACAGTTCTATTTATTTTCCCTACTGTTTTAGTTGTTACTTTTGGTCCACCGCTTTTAAAGCTTATGACTACATTTAGCGGAAGTGCTTTTTAGTAATAGTAAAAAAGAAACCGGAACTTTTATAATTACATTTTTTTTATTTGTTTGTTTATTATCATAAGTTTTACATATATATAAGCTAAACAATTACTTCCTTATAAAAGTATGTGGAACATTTAAACTTCTACTTCGTTCTCTATCTTATCGTGAGCTTTTGGAACGAAAATTTTTTATTTTTATTTAAGAGGGTCTTTAACCCACACTTAATACTTTGTTTTGCATTTTTGATTTGTTCTATTCCCGTACAATCAAAAGTAATATTTCAAGAAGCAGCTTTTTATCAAGATAAAGGGGTTCAAAAAAAACTAACTCTTGGAAAAGGTGAAATCATTTCAAGTGATAAAGATATATCCAGGGTAGCTTTAAGTGATCCAAGTATTGTTGATTTACAACTTTTAAGTGAAAGGCAAGTATTTTTAAGAGCAAAACAACTTGGTTCATGTACATTATTAATCTGGGAAAAAGGTAAGGCTTCTCCTGCAAGGTTTGACATACAAGTTTGGCCTGATATTGCTCATTTGACAAAACAACTACAAGAGCTTGATAAAAATATTATAGTAGAATATATGCCCCCAACTTATTCATTATCAGGCGATGTAGGAAATCCAACGGCTCCTCCACCACCAACTGAAGAAAGTGGTGGAGCGGGTGGCACAGGTGGTGCAGGAACTGCAACTAATACTCCAAGTGCTGGTGCAGGTACATCAATTACAAAAGGACGAATTATACTCAGAGGAAATGTGTCTAATGCAGAAGTTATTGCAAATGCCTTACAAATTGCAGGGATTTATGTAGGTGATAGCGGTGTAAAGATCTTAAGCTTGCCAGGTGGACAAGTAGTAAACGATGGTGCAGCTTCAAGTAATTTATTAGTAATTGGTGATGGAGCCTCACAAGGGCTTTCATCTATGTTTGGGAATAGAGATGGATTTTCATTTACATCAAACAGGCTTGCTAATTTAAGCAGAGGCACAATAGTTACCACTCAACAGGGGTTAGTAATAAGCTTTTTAAGAGTAGCTAACTCTCCACAAATTGCTGTAGCAATAAGATTCTATGAAATCACTAAACTAGCCTCTAGGGGAATAGGAATAAATACTACTTTCGGTGGAAATACATTACAAGGCGGCTCACTTGTAGGTGGCTCTGGTGTAAGTTCTATAACCGGAAGTAATACAAGTGCTATAACTGGAACTACGACTAAGGGCACAGTAAATACGAAGAGCTCTAACATCCTGAATTCACTAGGCGGCAACGTAACTGCAGCAATATTTAATCCAGAGAATGGTATAGGATTAGCGATTCAAGCACTTCAAGAAAGAGGTGAAATAAAAGTACTTGCTGAGCCAACACTTATAATTTCAAATGGTGAACCTGCTTCATTCCTAGCTGGTGGAGAGGTGCCTGTTTTATCATCTATTGTCACACCTGGTGGTACGGCTCAAAGTGTTAACTACGAACCATTTGGAATTAAATTCACCATACTTCCCACAATTTTAGGTAATAATAAAATTCATTTACAGGTAGTTCCAGAAATAAGAGATATAGATACTGAGTTGTCTAACTTTGTAGCTGCAGGATCAACAGCACTTAGACCTCCTGCATTTAAAACAAGAAGAACACAAACACAGGTAGAACTTGAATCAGGTGAAGCATTTGCAATTAGTGGATTACTTAGAGAAGACAACAGTAAAGGTTTAAGAAAGGTCCCAGGAGTGGGAGACATTCCTGTAATTGGTACACTTTTTAGAAGTAAAACATTTAGAAAAGGTGAAACAGAACTTTTAGTAGTAGTTTCTCCTCAAATTGTTAAACCTACCAAAGCTAATGAGGGTTCTAAAGTTACAAACCCTCCTAATACAGCTCCTGAGTACTTTAACCAAATAGCACCTCTTATTAAAGCACCAGAACCTGTTAAAAAAGCTGATGAAGTGGGTCCAGATGGAAGTCAGCCAATTCAACCAGAAAGATTTAATAATAAAGGGTTTTTACCAACACCTACTCCAACACCAATTAGTACGCCTACTCCAGAATTAAAACCATCTCCAACACCTACACCAACTCCAAAACCAAAGAAAGTATATAAGCCTAAAGTTATAGCTCCAAAACCAACTCCACAAATAACTCCTACTCCAGTACAAACTCCTTCGCCTGAACAAAAACCAAGCCCTTCACCTGTGGCAGAACAAAAAGCAGAGCCACCTAAAGATCCAGCTCCTCCTGGTTTATTTCAGTTTGATTTATTTAAAATGTTTAATTTAAACAAGAATCAACCTCCCGCAGCAGCACCCATTCCATCAACAAAAGAACCAGATCCTGAAATAATATTTAAAGATAAAGATGCTATGGACTCAGCAAATACCATGCTTTTGAAAAAAGGAACTGATGAGAAACCAAAAGGGACAACAACTACAACAACTACCACTACGACAATGACAAAGACAATATCAAAGCCGATAAAAGACAAAGCACCAGTACCGTCTCCAGCACCAAAACAGAAGGCTTCAGCTCAGGATGAACCTCCAGTCCCCAATAAAGAAAAGAAATTAAAATTAGGCACAGAAAAAAATGATTTAACATCTGATATAGCATTATCTAATTTTGATGAGGATTCACTGGCATCAAAAAATAAAATTTCACTAGATGATTCAATTCCAAAGAAGAAAAGAAATAAAGAAAGCAAAAGTCCTGTCAAAATCAAGAAGATGAAAGAACATGATTTATGGCTAAGAGACAGCTTACTCGACGAAGATAATGACAAAGATTTAGTTCTTAATTAATTGTCTAAAATTTTATATTCTCTAACATTGCCAAGAATTAACTCTATATTTTTCCTAGGTGTAAAAACTCCATCAAGAACACCACCTTTTTTTCTATTTGGCGAAGATCCACCAACATAACCATATACATCTTCAGGATAAATCCCCTCAGAAGCAATAATAGACTTATCACCAAAGGCTCTTAAAGAAAACTGGAATTGACCACTAGTTGAAACTAAAAAAAGTTTTTCTGCATCCTGTGGAGTTACTGCTACAGTAAGTAGACTTACAATTTTCGGAGCGACATCAGGAACAGCCTTAGGATCTAACGCTTTTTCACCTGCAGCTAGTACTTGAATATTTTCAAATATTGCTTTAGATATTGTTTCATTTTTGTTTTTATAAATTGCAATAATATCAACATAGTCACCAGGTTTAACAAACCCTCCTACACCTATAATATCGTTCACTCTAACAGTAACTCCTCTCATTCCAACAGGAATAAGGGTAGGTAAGCCACTAGCAACGATTATAGGGAGAAGCTTAGCCTCTGTTACAACTTCATCTTTTAAAATTTGATTTTTAACTTCTCTTCCAACTATCAAATTAGGAGTAGCTGGACAATCCATGGGGATTGTTTGTGAAGGAAATTCTTTTGTGGTTAAATCTTCACTTTTGAGTTTAACTCCTGGAGGAATATCTTTACTTGCAACAACGGCAGCCTTCATTACTGTAAGTTCATTTACTTTAGCTGTCTGTTTATTTAAATACTGACCAATTCCAATTGCAGAAACAAGTCCTAGAACTACAGCAAATGCTCCCATTAAAAGAACTGGATTCACTTTATTCTTCTTCTGTGGCGTAAACTGTGGCTGATTAATTACCATATTAATTATCTACCACGGGTGAAAAACATTGAATCAATTCTAAGCAAGAAGTACTAGAAGATAATAATAATCATTATTTTTTATTATATTTGTTTAAAAATAAAGTGTAGCTCTATTGTTTCCTAAGATTAAATCAATAGGTTTTCTCATAGGTTTTTGAGGAATTACTGGCAATTCTATATCTGCTGAAGCCAAATAATCATAGACCTCAGCAGTCTCCACGCCACGATCATCAACATATTCATCATCTCCAAAGGATCTTAAAATAAATCTTAGATCACCTTTTTGTGAAGCCAGAGCTAGTTTTTCAGCATCAAATAAGTTTAAGGACAAAGTTATTTGATTTACCCCCTTAGGAGCAGCTGCTTCTGGTAAAGTATCATCAGTATATATTTTTTCACCTACGGCTATTACAAAAACATTCTGTAATATACTCCTAGACAACAACTCACCTTTTTCTTTAGCCTCAATTACAGATAAAACATCTACTTTATCTCCAGGGTTTATAAAGCCTCCGACACCAGTCACATCATTAACCCTTATAGTAATGGCTCTATTACCTTTTGGTATAACAGCTGCTAACCCACCTCTTGAACCTGGATCATTTAAACTTGATTCCAAGACAATGGAATCAGCAGCAATATTAGTTTTAGTAATTCTTCCAATGATTTTATTAGGATTTTTAAAAGTGTGACTAGGAACTGATGAGCTTAATATTTCTTTAAAAGTAATGTCTTCAGGTGTTATCTTTACCCCTGACATAATCTCTCGAGCAGTTACAATAACTTTTTTAGTAACTGCTAGTTTTCTAACTTTTTCTTGTTGCTTACTTAAATATTCCCAAATACCAAATGCTGCTACAAAACCTAAAACTAAAGACAAACCAGTCATTACTATTAGGGAGCTAAAGGGTGACTTTTTCTTTTTTGGAGATTGCAAGTAGTCAGAAGAATATGATTCATCATTTATATCCATATTTGTTAACCTTTATTGTTTATTTTTAAAAAAAATTTTGTTCCGAACATTTTTTAAATGTACAAGAAATGTAACAAATTTATAGCTAGAAAAGAAAGGGGATTGTAAACAATCTTTTTATTTTTGCAAAAATAATTCTTATCTCAAACTATTATCTTCACCAAAATGGGAAGTATTTATCTTTCAGGAAAACATATCCTATAGTCCCACACATTATAGCCAGTCCATATGGGACTTTTTCCTTTTTATCCACTGTTGGAAAGACCTGTCCTGTAGAAATTAAAAACTTTAAATGACCAGGTCTAGATATGATCCAAAAAATCCCAATAAAAAGACCTGCAATTGCAGTATAGAAAAATACAATGACTATGTTTTTATATCCGACTAAAGAACCTATGGCAGCAAGAAGCTTAACATCTCCAGCGCCCATACCTCCAAGAATATATGGAATTATAAGAATTAAAAGTCCTACAAAAAAACCAAAAAAGCAATTAAGGAAAACATTAAGATCAAATTGAAAGATACTATAAATTAAAGCTAGAAAGAAAGTACCAAATGTCAACCAGTTTGGGATTTTTCTTGTTTTCCAATCGCTAATTCCACCAATTACTGAAACAATCAAAGCAGCAATATGAATAGTAGGCATAATTGAATTTTACATTATAAGAAGTAATAATATTAGAGTGATAATTAACTTGGTATGGCTGTAGAAGCTTGGCTTATAAGATTAGAAATTCTAGTAGATAGTGTGGATAACCCTACAGCACCAACAGTAAATACAACTCCAAGCACTACAGCATACTCTGCTAATTGTTGCCATCTTCACTCTGAATAAATTTTTTCAAGTGATTCATATGCTTATATCTAATTA
>Ga0105164_10002455_pt1 | contig 11464 bp, 7 predicted proteins | sample VDWuncwatermetaG_FD_89674 | JGI IMG/M metagenome (GOLD analysis project Ga0105164, IMG submission 89674) | Wastewater microbial communities from Netherlands to study Microbial Dark Matter (Phase II) - VDW unchlorinated drinking water | ecosystem: Environmental > Aquatic > Freshwater > Drinking...
CGGTCGCGCCGGTCTTGAGGATCGGTACGTGGTCGCTGCCGATCGTGTCGACGTGGCCGTTCGCGATGGCCCACCAGAGGCGATCCTGCTCGGCGCGGTCGCGCAGGGGAGGGCTCACCTTTCCGATCGCCGGGCCCTGGCTGGCGAGCCGCTCGTCGTCGGCGGTCAGCGCGAGGTAGTGCGGACAGGTCTCGATGAGGACGCGTGCCCCGCGCAGGCGCGCGGCGACCGCGGTGTCGATCGCCGCGCCGATGGTCGTGTGGACGATGTACACGGCGCAGCGCTGCAGCTCGCCGAGACGCACGACGCGCGCGACGGCCTCCTCCTCGACGAACGGCGGCCGCGACCGGGCGTAGGCCCCGAGGTCCGATCCGCCGCCGTGCTTCGCGCGGTCGGTGAGGAGGAGGTACAGGCCCTGGTTCTCCGCGTGGACCATGCAGTGCGCGTACGGCCCGAGCTCCCGGATGTGCTCCATCGCTCGGTAGAGGACGCCGTCGTCAACGGGCACGAGGCCGATGGGATTCCCGGGCGCGTAGCCGCCCATGTAGAGCTTGAAGCTCCGGACGCCCCAGCGGCGCGCGTACTCCGGGATCTCCTCCGCCTGCGCGAGGCTCGAGATGATGAAGTGGAACGCGGTGTCGAGAGCCATCGTGCGCCGCGCGGTGGCGAGGTCCGCCTCGAAGGTCTCGAGGAAGCTGGTGGGGCTGCGGCGGTACTGGAGCAGCGTCGTCACGCCGCCGGCCGCCGCGCTCTCGCACTCGGTCACGCAGTTCTGCTCGTACGGGAAGGCGCCTCCGAGGTGGACGTGCGGGTCGACCAGGCCGGGGAGGACGAGGCGTCCGCGCGCGTCGACGCGCACGTCCGCGTCGGGCAGCGCGTCGTCGCCCGCGACCGCCACGAACGTCCCGCCGCGGACGGCGAATCCCCCCTGGATCACGCCGCCGGGCGTCACGATCCGGCCGTTCGCGAGGACGAGGTCGGCCTTCATCCGCGCATCACCCTATCCGCCTTGACCCCTCGTGCGCACCTGGGTAGTGTCTCGCATCTGGATATGGCACCTCGCGAAGCGAGACACCCATCGAGCGCGGCCGTGAGCGCGTCCGCGGCGCCGACCTCGACGATGCCGGCCGCGCCCCGCGCGGTGGCCACGCGGTGGGAGGACATCCCCGACGAGCTCGTCCGTGAGGGCGTCCGGCGCCGCGGCTTCGGGAACGACAACGCGCTCCTCGTCATGAACGAGCTGACCCCCGGGATGAAGCTCGCGCCCCACGTCCACGAGGAGTTCGACCAGATCGCGTACATCGTGTCCGGCACCGCCGTCTACCACGTGAACGGCGTCGGCCACGAGGTCGGGCCGGGATCGCTCATCCTCATCCCCGCCGGCCAGCCCCACTACATCCAGCCGACCGGCCGGGAGAAGGTCCTCAATCTCGACGTGTTCGGGCCGGCTCGCCAGGACCTCATCCACTTGTTGGACTGGATGAAGCAGCGCTGATCGGACTGGATGAAGGAGCGCTGAGCGCACGGCAGGGAGGGGGCGACCATCGAACGGGACGACCGGCAGCGGTGACCCACAGAGAATGACACGCGGTCCCCTCGACGCGAGGGATGGAAGGGATGGAGGTCAGACGATGAGCCAGCTCCGACTAACGCGACGCAGGGCCCTCCTCTCGGCGGGGGCGCTCGCGGTCGTGGCCTGCGCCCCGAGCACGACGACCCCGGGTGCGGGCGCCACGGGACCCGCGGCAACGGGGGCGGCGGCCAAGAGGGCGGTCGCCCCGTTCAAGTTCCTCTTCGGCTTCACGGTCCAGGCGAACCCGTCCCTGCCCGTGATCATCGCCAAGGAGCAGGGCTACTACAGGGAAGAGGACATCGACATCAGCTGGGACTTCACCACCGACTCGACGAGCATCCGGCTGATCGGCGCGAATCAGTACCAGGCCGGGAGCGTCAGCGACGTCCTCACGGTGGCGAACTTCGTGAACGAGGGTGTCCCCCTCAAGGCCATCTCCCAGCAGGGCCAGGCGAGCGCTCGGGCGATGGCGGTCAAGAAGGGCTCCGGGATCAAGCGCCCGAAGGACTTCGAGGGCAAGCGCGTCGGCGTCAAGCCCGGCGCGCCGTGGACGGAGTACCTCGCGATGCTCGCGTTCGACAAGGTCGACCGCTCCAAGATCAAGGAAGTGCCGGTCGGGTTCAGCTCGGTGGAGCTGAAGGACGACCTGGTGGACGTCCTGCCCGTGTTCACCGGCAACGAGCCGTTCACGCTGAAGAACACTCTCAAGGTCGACATCGACCTGATCTTGCCCGCGAGCTACGGCTTCCCGTCGGTGGGAACGACCATGGTCGCGAACACGAACTACATCAAGGACAACCGCGACGTCATGGTCCGCTTCATGAAGGCGACGATGAAGGCACAGGAATTCTTCATCGCCGAGCGTGACAAGACGATCCAGGTCGCCGTCCAGTACGGCGGTACCGCCACCTCCAAGGACCAGCAGGCGTTCATCTACGACGTCTCGGCTCCGGACATGAAGCATCCGAACGGCGTCGGCACGATCTCGAAGGACGCATGGCAGAAGAACATCGACCTGCTCAGCGACCTCGGGCTCCTCAAGACGAAGCCGAAGGTCGACGATCTGGTCGACACGTCGATCATGGAAGCGGTCCTCAAGGACGGCAAGGTCGTCTACCCGTAAGGATCCGATCGCGCACCCGGCGGACGCAGCGATCCGATGGCGTCGGCGGCGGAGGATGCCGCCGACGCCTCGTTCGGGGGAGGTGACGTGAGAGCGGCGGTGATGCACGCGCAGCGCGCGGAGCTGGTCGTCGAGGATGTCGACCTGGAGGATCCGCGCGCCGGCGAGGTCGCCGTCCGGCTCGTCGCCACGGGCGTCTGCCACAGCGATCACAACGCGGTCCGTGGATCGCGCGAGCTGAAGGTCCCCATGGTCCTCGGCCACGAGGGAGCGGGTGTGGTCGAGGCGGTCGGCGCGGGCGTCCAGGGCGTCGCTCCGGGCGACCACGTCATCCTCTCCGCGATCGGGCGCTGCGGCCGCTGCGAGGATTGCGTCGCCGGGCGCCCCTGGATGTGCTCCGCCTGGGGGGCGACGATCTTCAGCGGCACCCTTCCCGACGGCACGACGAGGCTCAGCCTGCGCGGCCGGCCCGTGTACCACTTCTTCGCGCAGTCCTCCTTCGCCGAGCGGGCCGTCGTGCCCGAGGGCTCGGTCGTGCGCATCCGGAAGGACGTTCCGCTCGAGAAGGTGGCGACCCTCGCGTGCGGCGTCACGACGGGCCTGGGCGCGGTGTTCAACGCGGCGCGCGTGGGCATCGGCGAGACGGTCGCGGTGATCGGCTGCGGCGGCGTCGGCGCGAGCGCGATCGTGGCGGCGGGCCTCGCGCAGGCATCGGCCATCGTCGCGATCGACGTAGCCGAGGACAAGCTCGAGTTCGCGCGCTCCCTCGGTGCGACGCATACGGTCGACGCCTCGAAGGCGGATCCCGTCCAGCGCGTGCGGGAGCTGACGCGAGGTGGCGCGGACCACACGTTCGAGTGCGTGGGGAGCCCGGCGACGATGGCGCAGCTGGTGGAGATGGTCCGTAGCGGCGGGCACGGGTACATCGTCGGCGCGGCGCCGCCGGGCACGCGGTTCGCGTTCCCGACGGACGGGTTCATCCGCAACAAGCACCTTCACGGCGTGATGCAGGGGAATGTGCGGGCGACGGTGGACATCCCGCGCTACGTGGATCTGTACGCGAAGGGGAAGCTGCCTCTCGACCGTCTCGTGACCCGGACCTATCCGCTCGAAGGCATCAACGAGGCCATGGCGGCCCTCAGAACGAGCGTCGGTCGCGGCGTCGTGGTCTTCGGCTAAGGTCGGAGCGGTCGTGGGGACGAACGGGGAGGGACCGATGTTCGAGGCGCTGAGGCCGTACTGGTATCCCGTCGCGGTCAGCACCGAGGTCACGGACAAGCCCGTCGCGGCGACGCTGCTCGGCGAGCGCCTCGTGGTCTACCGCGCGGGGGGCCAGGTCGCCGCGCTCGATGACCTGTGCATCCACCGCGGCACGCCGCTCTCGCTCGGCTGGATCGACGGCGAGGAGCTCGTGTGCGCGTACCACGGCTGGGGCTACGCCGCGGGCGGCGCGTGCGTGCGCATCCCCTCGCTGCCGCCGGGGCGCGCGATCCCGCCCAAGGCCACGGTGGCCGCGTACCGGGCGGAGGAGCGGCACGGTCTGGTCTGGGTCGCGCTCGAGGAGCCGCGCGATCCCATCCCGGACTACCCCGAAGCGGGCATGGCCGGCTATCGCACCCTCTGGACGCAGTACCACTGGAACGCGAATGCGGCGCGGGCCATCGAGAACGTCATGGACTTCGCGCATTTCCCCTGGGTCCACCCGGGCGTGCTCGGCGACCGCGCGAAGCCCGTCTACCCGCCGATCGAGGTGCGCGCGGAGGGCAACCTCCTCCGGTACGTCGTGGACGACGAGGCGACGAACGCGATCCGCACGTACACCATCAGCCTCCCGCTGACGCTCCACATGCACGTCGCTCGCCGGACGCCGGGTGCGGGCCAGGAGAACATCACGTCGCTGTTCTTCATGGCGCGTCCCATCGCGGAGCGGGAGACGCAGTTCTACTTCGGGCTCGCGCGGAACTTCGCGCTCGACCAGCCCGATCAGGTCTTCGCGGACCGGAACGACCAGGTGACCGAGCAGGACCGACGGATCGTCGAGGCGCAGCGGCCCGAGGAGCTCCCGCTGGACCTCAGCGCGGAGCTGCACCTGCGCGGGACCGACGCGGCGGCGGTGGAGTACCGCCGGGCGCTCAAGAGGCTCGGGGTCAGCTGGTGATCACCGACCCCATCACGTTCGAGATCCTCCGGCACCGCCTCTGGAGCATCAACGAGGAAGCCGCCAACACGCTCGAGCGCGTGTCCGGCTCCCTCATCGCGAGCGAGGTCCACGACATGAACGCGTCGATCATGACGGCGACGGGCGACTCGCTCGTCATCGCGCCGTACATGCTCGTGCACGCGATCTCGATGGAGACCATCGCCAAGGACGTGGTGGCGACGTGCTCCGAGAACCCGGGGATCCACCCCGACGACATGTTCCTGTGCAACGACCCGTACGCCGGCGCGCAGCACCAGATGGACGTCGTCGTGCTCGGGCCGATCCACTACGAGGGCGAGCTCATCGGCTGGGTGGGCTCGACGATCCACCAGATCGACATCGGCGGTCCCGTGCCGGGGCAGGTGCAGGTCGGCGCGAAGGACATCTACGGCGAGCAGCCGCTCTTCCCGCCGATGAAGATCGTCGAGGGGGGCGAGCTGCGGGCGGACCTGGTGCGTCTGTATCTGCGCATGTCGCGCGTCGCGGAGATCGTCCGCCTCGACCTCACCGCGATGATCGCGTCGAACAACGTCGCCAAGCAGCGCATCGGGGAGCTCTGCCGCCAGTACGGCGTCGAGACGGTCAAGAAGGTCATGCAGGACCTCCTCGACCATAGCGAGCGGCGGTTCCGCGCGAGGCTGCGCGAGCTCCCGGACGGGACCTGGCGGCACCGCTCGTACCTCGAGTACGAGGACAAGATCTACACCGCCGTGCTCGCGATGACCAAGAAGGACGACGAGCTGGTCTTCGACTTCCGCGGCTCGTCCCCGCAGGCGCCCGCGGTGATCAACAACCCGATCCACGCGACGGTCTCCGACGTGATCTGCTGCGTCATGACCTATCTCTGCTGGGACCTGCCCTGGGTGCCCGCGGGCATCGGCCGCGCGGTCCGCTTCGAGTCCGAGCCCGGGACGATCGTGCACGTGAAGTGGCCCGGCGGCGTGAGCAAGGCCACGACGAGCGCGACCCAGTCCGTCATCAACCTGGCGGACAACGCGCTCGGCAAGCTGCTCGCCGCCTCGGACCTCCACCGCGAGCGCGCCATGGCGAACTGGGTCGGCAGCCTCACGACCGAGGAGCTGTTCGGCACCGACCAGCGCGGGCAATGGTTCGGGGCGACGATGCTCGACACCTACTTCGGCGGCGGCGGCGCGCGCAGCCGGAAGGACGGCATCGACACCGGCGGGTACGTCGGCAGCATCTACGAGCTCGCTCCCAACGCCGAGGCCTACGAGTTCATGTACCCGATCCTGTACCTGTTCCGCCGGCACCAGGCGGACTCGGGCGGGGCGGGCATGTTCCGCGGTGGCGCGGGCTGCACCCTGTCGTACATCGTGCACGACACCGACCGCATCCCCACCAAGATCATGCACACGTCCGGCTCCGAATGGCCGGAGTCGATGGGGATCTGCGGCGGCGGACCGAGCCAGACGAACCAGTTCATCATCAAGCGGTCCACCGACGTGCGCCGCCAGATGGAGAACGGTGTGATCCCCGAGCGCCTCGAGGACCTCTCCGGCGAGTGGGACATCCAGAAGGTGATCTCGTGGTCGCACCTCGACCACGACGACGTGTTCCAGGTCCGCACGCAGTCGGGCGGCGGCTACGGCGATCCGCTCGACCGCGACCCCTCTCGCGTCCTCGAGGACGTGCGCAGCGGCGTGGTCTCGCTCGAGGGCGCGAGGTCGCAGTACGGGGTCGTCATCGACCCGAAGAGCGAGACCGTGTCCGCGGAGGGGACCGAGCGCGCTCGCGCCGAGATCCACCGGCGGCGCAAGGAGCGCGCGCGGCCGGTGACGGCGTCCCCGACGCCCTCGCAGCCGGCCGCCGGCGCGCGCGCGAAAGCCGGCGCCCCGAAGGGCGAGATCGCCGTGAACGAGTTCCTGCACGTCGTCCAGCAGGACGGCGGCCTTGTCTACCGCTGCACGTGCGGCACCGTCCTCGGGGACGCGCGCCGCAACTTCAAGGAGCACACGCTCATGGAGGAAGGCTGGGTGAAGGAGGCCGGACCGTACGTGAACCAGTTCGACGTCGCGCAGCGGTTCGTGTTCCGGCAGTTCTACTGCCCGTCGTGCCTCCGCCGCCTCGAGACCGAGATCTGCCTCAAGGACGAGCCTGTCCTGCACGACGTCGAGGTCGCGCTGCCATGAGCTACACGATCGGCGTCGACACCGGCGGCACGTTCACCGACTGCACCGTCGTCGACGACACGGGCAACGTCACGGCGGCGAAGGCGCCGTCGACCCCGCACGACTTCTCGGTCGGGGTGATGGACAGCCTCGGCCGCGCGGCGAAGCAGCTCGGGATCACGCCCCAGGAGCTCCTCGGCCGGACCACGCGCTTCGGGCACGGCACCACCGTGGCGACGAACGCCCTGCTGACGTCGAACGGCTCGGTCACCGGCATCCTCACGACCCGCGGCCACGAGGACGCGCTCTTCATGGGCCGCATCAAGCAGAAGGTCGCGGGGCTCGACGAGGACCAGCTGCACGACTTCCTGAAGCACGACAAGGCGATCCCCGGCCTCGTGCCGCGCAGGCTCGTCAAGGGCCTGAACGAGCGCGTCGACCACAAGGGCGCGGTCGTCGTGCGGTTGAGCGACGACGAGGTGCGCCGCGCGGCGCGCGAGCTCGCCGACGCCGGCTGCGAGGCCATCGCGGTCTGCCTGCTGTGGTCGTTCATGGACCCCGCCCACGAGCGGCGGGTGCGAGAGCTCATCCTCGCCGATCACCCGAGCATCGCCGTCAGCATCTCGAGCGAGATCAGCCCGGTGCTCGGGGAGTACGAGCGCATCGCCTCGACGATGATCAACGCGTACCTCACGAAGCGGGTGAAGGGCTACATCGAGGCGCTCGCCGAGCGCCTGCGGAAGGCGGGCTTCCGCAACCAGCTCATGGTCATGCTCTCGAACGGCGGCGTCGCCCCCGCGGCCGACGCCCGCGACCGCTCCGCGTACCTGCTCGCGTCAGGTCCCGCGGCCGGCGTGATCGGCGCGCGCGACCTGGGCCAGGCCCTCGGCTTCGCGAACGTGCTCACCACCGACGTCGGCGGCACGAGCTTCGACGTGGGCCTCGTCGTCGACGGCCAGCCCGAGCTCGCGCGCGAGCCCGTCTTCGGCAAGTACCACCTCAGCTTCCCGATGGTCGACGTCGTCTCCATCGGCAGCGGCGGCGGCAGCATCGCGTGGATCGACCCCGCGGGCTTCCTCAAGGTCGGGCCGCAGAGCGCGGGCGCCGACCCCGGGCCCGCGTGCTACGGCCAGGGCGGGACCGAGCCCACGGTCACCGACGCCAACGTCGTGGTCGGCCGGATCGACCCCGACTACTTCCTCGGTGGCTCGTGGAAGCTCGACAAGGCCAAGGCGGAGCGCGCCATCCGCGAGAGGATCGCCAAGCCGCTGGGGCTCTCCGTCGAAAAGGCGGCGATGGGCATCATCGATATCCTCGACGCGCGCATGGCCGACCTGGTGCGCCGCGTGACCATCGGCCGCGGCCTCGACCCGCGCAACTTCGCGATGTTCGCCATCGGGGGCGCCGGCCCGCTGCACGTCGGCGCCTACGCCAGGGACGTGGGCGTGAAGGCGGTCATCGTGCCGACCTATGCGTCCGAGTTCTCCGCGCTGGCCATCGCCACGTCGGAGATGCTCGTCGTGAAGAGGGTCTCGTCGCCGATGGTGGGCCCGTTCAAGGGCGACGCCCTCGACGCCGTCTTCACGCGCATCGAGCGGGAGGCGCTCGAGCAGCTGCGGAACGCGGGTGCCGTCAGCGGCGCGAACGGCGGCGTGACGATGATCCGCGCGATGGACATGAAGTACAGGGGCCAGGTCCATGACGTCAGCGTGCCCGTCCCCGCGGGCACGCTGGACGACGCGGCGGCGGTCGCCGTGGCGGACCGGTTCCACGAGCGATATGAGGCTCGCTACGGGAAGGGCACGACGAACAAGGCCGCGCCCATCGAGGCGATGAACTTCGAGGTGCGTGCCGCGGCGAAGGCGCAGCCGCGGAAGCTCGTTCGCGAGGCGGCGGTGGCGACGAAGCCGGTCGCGGATCGCGGCAGCCGCGCCGTGTACTTCCGCGAGAGCTCCGGCTTCGTCCCGACGCCCGTCTACATGCGCGACTCGCTACGGCCGGGTCAGAAAGTGGACGGGCCGGCGGTCATTGACGCCGCGGACAGCACGATGCTCGTACATCCGGGCCAGAGTGCCCAGATGGACGAGCACCGCGACCTCACCCTGTCGTTCTGAGCCCGACGCCGCCCTCGGTCGCGGCCGAGGGCGGCGCGACGCGGCGGATGATGTCGGCGACCTTCTCGGCCAGCATCATCGTCGTGGCGTTGATGTTCACGCGCGGGCAGTCGGGCATGATCGAGGCATCCACGACGCGCAGCCCGTCGACGCCGTGGACACGGCCTTCCGCGTCGACGACCGCCAGCGGATCGCTCGCGGGACCCATCCGGCACGTTCCACAGGTGTGGTGCGACGTCAGGACGCTGCGGCCCGTCCACCCATCGAGCGCGCGGTCCGAGGCGAGGTCCTCGTCGGTGGGCTGGATGCGCGCGCCGCGCACCGCGTCCAGTGCCCCGTGAGCGCCGAGCTCGAGGGCGAGACGGATCATGGAGCGCATGCGCGCGGCGTCCGCCGGCTCCTCGAGATAGCGGCAGTCGATCAGGGGCTGCACGTCGGGATCGGCGCTGACGAGATGCAGCTCGCCGGCGCTCGCGGCGTGCATGAGGAGCGCGGAGATGCCGACGCGCGCATCGGGGATGGCGCCGCTCGCGTCGCGCTTCCCGAGGCCGGCGACGCCGAGGCAGGCGTCCTCGTGATCGCTCGAGCCTGGCGCGGTGCACCGCAGCTGGACCTGCCACGGCGTCGGCAGCTGCTCCTGCGGCGTCGTGCCGTCGGCCGGGCGCCAGCTCGCAGCGGTGAGCGGATGGTTGCGTAGGTTCCCGCCCACGCCCCTGCGCTCCATCACGGCGGCGATGCCGAGCGGACGGAGCTGATCGGCCGGTCCGATCCCGCTCAGCAGCAGGAGCTGCGGCGAGCCGACCGCGCCGGCCGAGAGGATGACCTCGTCGGCCTCGAGGACCAGCCTTTCTCCTTCGAACTGCACCTCGACGGCCGTCGCGCGGGCGCCCGCGAAGACCACGCGGCGCGCGCACGCTCGCGCGAGGACCCGGAGGTTCGGGCGATGCCGCGCGGGCGCGAGGTACGCGACCGCGGTGCTGACACGCTCTGCGCCGCGGACGTTGAACGGCACCGGTCCGATCCCGACCGCGTCCGGCTGGTTGAAGTCGGGGCACGCCGGGTAGCCGAGATCGACGCAGGCCTCGTAGTACGCGGCGGCCGCCGGACGCCACGCCTCGCGCGGCGGGCGCTCCACCGGTATCGGTCCCGACGACCCGTGGAGCCCGCCTGGGAAGTCGCGGTCCGACTCGAGCTTCTGGAAATAGGGGACGCAGGCCTCGTACGACCACTCCGGACCGCCGAACGCGGCCCACGCGTCGAGGTCCGCGCGCAGGGCCCAGAGGTAGACCGCCGTGTTGATCGCCGAGCTCCCGCCGACGACGCGGCCGCTCGGTGCGGGGAGGCTGGGCCGAAGGTCCGTCGCGCGCGCGGTGTGGTGCCAGAGGTAGGGGTCGTGGCGCGCGTCGATCATGGAGGCGAGCCGGAGCTCGTCGGGGAGCCGGTCGGGATGATCGCTCCCCGCCTCGACGAGACAGACCGACCGCGCGGGATCCTCGCTCAGGCGCGCGGCGAGGATCGCGCCGGCGCTGCCCGCGCCGACGATGACCGTGTCGAAGCGGGTCAGTGCGCCTTCCGCGCCAGCTCGCGCTCGCGCAGCTCGAGCCGCCGGATCTTGCCGCTGATCGTCTTGGGCAGATCGGGCACGAACTCGATCTCGCGCGGGTACTTGTACGGCGCCGTCACCCGCTTCACGTGCTCCTGGAGCTGGACCACGAGCTCGGGGGATCCCTGATGGCCGGGCGCGAGCACGACGAAGGCCTTGACGACGGCGCCCCTCACCGGATCGGGGCTCGCCACCGCCGCGGCCTCGGCGACCGCGGGATGCTCGATGAGCGCGCTCTCGACCTCGAACGGGCCGATGCGGTAGCCGGCGGAGATGATCACGTCGTCGGAGCGTCCGACGAACCAGAAGTACCCGTCCTCGTCGGTCATCCCGCGATCGCCGGTGACGTACCAGCCGTCGTGGAACGACGCCGCCATCGCCTCGGGGTTCCGCCAGTACTCCGTGAAGAGGCCCAGCGGGCGCTCCGGCGTGACGCTCACGGCGAGGTCGCCCTCCTTCCCCGCGGGGAGGCGCCGGCCGCGCTCGTCGACGACCGCGAGATCGAACCCGGGCGTCGGCTTGCCCATCGAGCCTGGACGGACCGGGACGGGCGGGAAGTTCCCGCACAGGATGACCGTCTCCGTCTGTCCGTAGCCGTCGCGGATGGTGAGGCCCGTGGCCTCCTTCCAGGTGGCGATGACCTCGGGATTGAGGGGCTCGCCCGCGGCGACGCAGTGACGCAGCGCCGGCGAGCGGAAGCGCGAGAGATCCTCCTGCACGAG
>Ga0105164_10002456_pt1 | contig 11463 bp, 11 predicted proteins | sample VDWuncwatermetaG_FD_89674 | JGI IMG/M metagenome (GOLD analysis project Ga0105164, IMG submission 89674) | Wastewater microbial communities from Netherlands to study Microbial Dark Matter (Phase II) - VDW unchlorinated drinking water | ecosystem: Environmental > Aquatic > Freshwater > Drinking...
CCCTCAAGATGCGGGTCGACCAGCATCGACACCAAGCTGGACAATATCTCCTAACAGGTTCCCAACAGTTTCACTTGATGAAAAACCTCTCTGAAACCCTCGCGGGACGTATCGGACTTCTGCACCTACTCCCCTTAAGCACTGCTGAACAGCTCTCTGTAGTCAATTCAAAGCACAGGCATCCAGACGCAACGAGCCAATTTGTCTCTCAGTCCCTACGGGGTAGCTTTCCAGAACTTGTGACACATCCCCGCTTCGACCCGACTGCATGGTATGAGAGCTACCTTCAGACTTATCTCGAACGGGATGTCCGCGGTATTTACGATATCGGAAATCTCAGAGATTTCAGACGGTTCATGGCCCTTGCGGCTTCGCGTACGGCCCAATCCTTCAATATGAGCCTCTACGCGCGGGACTTAGGAGTATCTGTGCCCACCATTCGCGCCTGGACCTCTGTGTTAGAATCAAGTCTGATGGTCTATCTTCTGCCACCCTATCACCACAATTTTGGAAAACGTATCACGAAAAGTCCAAAACTCTATTTCCTAGACGTAGGGCTTGTTGTACATCTCGTTGGATTGAAAACAAGGACACATCTCCTGCAAGGCCCAATGGCTGGAGCCCTTTTTGAAACGTATCTCCTCCAGGAAACCGTGAAACATTTTTTCAATCGAGGAACGTTGCCCTATCTCTTCTACTGGCGCTCAGCCGCAGGTGTTGAAATCGATTTCCTCATAGAGGCAAATGGGATTCTCTATCCCATCGAATGCAAACTCACAAAATCAGTGAAGCCGTCGATGGCATCTTCCCTCGAACATTTCATCTCAATCTCTTCACACAAAACCTCTATCGGGGTAGGGCGGCTTGCTTCCCTCACCCCAGGAACTTTTTCCTTGACCCGAAGCGTTCAGTCCGTCAATGCGCTCGCGTATCTCACCCACCTTTCCCCAAGACAATCCTAAGAATGGACGCGACGCAACAGTCCTATTGACAAAGTGCCGATTCTCCCTCATAATAAGAGGCTAACCCGTTGAATCCAAACAGATTGCCATGAAAAAAACAAAAACTGAGGAGCTTTCACTCCTTCCCCTTATAGAAAAGAAGGAAAAAGAATGCCGCGAGCGGATCGCTTCTGCCGAAAAAAAAGCATCTCAGCGGATTGAGCAGGCCCAAGAGGAAGCAAAGCGTCTCATTGAAACGCGGCGCACCTCTGTCATGGCGCGGGAGGCGAAGCGTTTGAAAGACGCGGCGGTCGCCATGGAAGAGGAGATGAAAGCAAAAAGGGGTGAAGAAGCAAAAAAACGGGCGGCCCTTGAAGAGGAACTGAAGAAACGGATCCCTCTCGCCGCACAAGAAGTGTTGAAACTTATCCTTCCCTCATAGGAACATGAGGAACAGCGTACAATGATTCTTCATATGGTCAAAATGGAGATCCTGGGACTCAAGCGGGTGCTCCATGAGGTGGTTGAAACCCTTCAGGAATTTGGCTCGGTTCATATCGAAGAAAAAGGGGAACACACTCACCTTCCCGAATTCCTGAGACCGGTCCAACTCGACGAAGGAAAAGCAAAGGAAAAAGCGTTTCTCGAAAAATTCGAATCGCTCCTCCATGAACTCATCCCCCTGGTGGTCACGAAAGGGGGTGAGCCTTCCCTCGGTCACCTTCCCCTCGATGAAAGGCTTTACGAAGAGTTAAGCACTCTTAAAAGCGACCTCTCCTCTCTCATTGCTGAAAGAAACTCGCGTCAGGAAGACCTCATCCTTGCCAAAAAATATGAATCGGCCCTCAAGGCCTTCCTTCCCCTTCTTCAAAAAGCAACCTTAAGAGACGATTACACAACAACTCTTATTTCCTTCGATAAAGGAATGCTGAGAGCACTCAAAGCAAAACTGGAACGGCTCACAAAAGAGGATTACCTCCTCGAGATTGAAAAAGGAGAGGATGCCCTGTACGGGGCCCTCGCCACTCCACGTGAAGTGGAGAAGTTCGTCAAGGACGAACTCTGGCAGCAGGGGGTGGATGAAGTCATCCTCCCTTCCGAATTTAAAGGAAAGGATTCTCAGACAAGTCTTAAGGAACTGCAAAGACGGAAAGAGGAACTCCCCAGGGCGATTCACTCACTCATTCAAAAGATCGCCGACCTTCAAAAAAAGGAGGCTCCCCGGTGCCTGCGCACAAACCTTTTTGTCCGGGAGCGTCTCGACCGGTATCGGATTTTAAACGCCTTCTCAGAAAGCGACTATGTCTTTTATCTCACCGCCTGGGTTCCTGAAGACGAGAAAAGGGCTCTGGTTGAGACACTCCGCTCTTCCTTCAAGGGAAGTGTAACGCTTAAGGAACTCGTCCATGAAAAATGGGAGCATGAGGAAATACCCGTAAAACTGAAAAACCCGAAGTGGCTAAAGCCCTTTGAAGTTCTTGTCTCCATCTTCCCTCCCCCAACCTATGGAACCATTGACGCTACTCCTTTCATCGCTTTTTTCTTTCCCCTCTTCTTCGGACTCATTCTCGGAGATATCGGGTACGGGGCGGTCCTTTTCCTTTTAACGTTCTTTCTGCGGATAAAATTCAGGAAGAATGAAACGGTCCGGCAGGTTTCGAAGGTCGGTTTTGTGTGTGCCGCTTCTTCCATCTTCTTCGGATTTGTCTTTGGCGAATTTTTTGGAACACTCGGACAGGGGTGGCTCAAACCCTTATGGGAAGACCGGCTCCTCATTACCAAGGAACTTCTCATCCTCTCGATCCTGATCGGTGTGGTGCATGTCCTCTTCGGTCTATTCTTGGGAATGGTGGTGGCGTGCAAAGAAAAAAGTTGGCATCACCTCCTTGAGAAAATCGGGTTTCTCCTTTTCTTCATCGGGATTCTTTTTGTGGTCCAGATGGCGATGGCGCCCAAAGGGGTTTCTCTTCCTCTCATAGGAGGACTTAGCCCCTTCGCCTCCGCGGTGACCGGCGGGTTTGTCATCATCGCTTCCTTCGTGCTTCTTTTCGTCTCCGCAGGGATTCAGGGGGCGATTGAAAGTATTTCCATTGTCAGCAACATCCTTTCGTATGCGCGGATTATGGCCATCGGGATTTCCAGCGTTGCCATGGCCAAAGTCGCCAACGAACTGGGATCAACTGTAGGGGCAGCATGGGGGCTCTTTTTTGGGATCGTCGTTGCATTGGCCCTTCACACGGTGAACATGGTCCTTGGGATTTTTGATCCGACGATCCAGGCGCTTCGTTTGAATTACGTGGAGTTCTTCACGAAATTTTACAAACCGGGCGGCAGGGAGTATGTCCCTTTCAAGAAATCGAGTTAACCTATCTTCGTCGTTCGTACATAGTACATCGTACTTCGTGAACGATGTACGAAGTACGAAATACGATGTACGAAAATAAGGAGGTGACCATGAAATCGCGCTTGGCAATAGGTGTTTTGATTCTTTTGGCACTCATGATCGTTTCGCCCTTTGTGGCGCTGGCCGCGGAAGGTGCGCATGGCGAGTCGACGACAAAAGAGGCAGGCATCGGTGAAGGTATGAAGCGGGCCGGCTATGGGATCGGGGCCGGAATTGCGATTGGACTGGCGGGGCTCGCCACGGGCCTTGCGCAGGCGAGAATCGGTTCTGCGGGAATCGGCGCTCTTGCCGAAGACCCCAAACTCATCGGAAATGTCATTCTTCTTGTCGCCATTCCCGAGACTGTGGTCATCTTAGGATTCGTCATCGCCTTCATGATTCTCGGGGCCCCGTAGCAAATATAGACAATAGACCAGAGACCACAGACTCGGAGCAGAAGTTGAAAAATGGATGATATCGCATTTCTTTCAGAGATCGAAAAAGAAGCCTCGCTTCAGGAAGAGGCGATCTTCAAAAGAGCCGAAGAAGAATCTGAAAAAATTTTAGAGGAGGCCCGGAGGGAAGCGGCGCGCGTTGAAGAAGCCCTCACCACTCGAACGGACGTTGAGATCCGGAAGCACAAAAGCCGCCTCGTCACGCAAGAAAACCTTGAAAACAGGCAGCATCTCTTGGTGCTTAAGTCCCGGTTTGCTTCAAAGGCGCTGGAGGAGGCGGGGGAACAGTTTGATGCGCTTCAAAAAGGCCCCACCTACCGAGATATCCTCAAGAAGTTTCTTGCGGAACTGGCTCAATCGCTCGATGCACCAACGAGACTTATTCTCCGGGTCCGCCCTGAGGATGAGAAAACAACGCATAGTCTCCTCGGAGAGATTTCCCTGAAAGCACAGATTGAACCCTCTTCCTCCCTTGCGCGCGGGGTGGAACTTGAGGATGGGGAAGGACGCTTCCGGATGAGGAATACCTTCGACTCCAGACTCGAACGGGCCCACGCGGTCGTCATGCAGCATCTGAATAAAACGTTATTCCGATGAGAAACCGAAATGTCTGATTACAATTATCTGAACGCGCGGATCAAATCGCTTAAAAAAGATCTCTTCCCGAAAGGAAAATTAGAAGAGCTCCTGGGGCTTTCCCGTTTCGAGGAGGTGAAGCGCTTCTTCCTTGAAAGCCCTTACGGGACGAGTGTGGGAGAAGCGCTCACCCGGCATCCCGATTTTCTCGGAATCGAACTCGGGATCTCCACCCGGATTCAGAAAACGTTCCAGGGAATCCTCGAGTGGTCCGGCGAAGGACCCCGGCGGCTCATGGAACTCCTGCTCCGTCGGTACGACCTCCATAACATCAAATCGCTTCTTCGGGGGAAAAATGGAAAACTTCCGGCGGAGGCGATCCTTGAAACGGTGATCCCTGTCGGAAGTTTCAGCCTTGAAGAGTTGAAGGAGCTCGCCAAACAGTCCTCCCTTCGGGACACGGTCTCACTCCTCGCCGGTTGGCACCACCCCTTGAAACGGGTGCTCCGTCGCGGACTCACTTCCATTAAGGAAGAACCGGCGGACCTGCGGACCCTTGAAGCGGAACTCGACCATTATTATTACAGTTCGATCCTCTCTTCCCTCGTCGAGGAAAAGGGGGAGGATGCGGAACTTGTGAAACGTCTCATTCAGATGGAAGTAGACATCACCAATATCCTCACCTTCCTGCGGCTCACGGAAGTCCCGAAGGGAGAACTCTCGAAATTTTTTATCAAGGGGGGAATTCTCGGAAAAGGATTCCTCCTTTCGATCGCACCTGTGAAACCGCTGGAGATGACGCAAAAGTTTGAAACCACGTATCTCGCCAAGGCGGTCAGACCATGGAAGGGTGAAGGCCTCACCCCTCTTGAACGAAATTTTGACGCTTTTCTGACGCAGGCGCAGCACCGGATGGAACGGCAGGATCCCCTTTCCATCGGAGTCGCCATCTCCTACTTTGCGCTGCTCTCCAACGAACTTAAAAATATCCGGATGATTCTACAGGGAAAATCATTTTCGCTAAGCGAAGAAAAATTAAAAGAGGAACTCCTCTTTGTATAAACTTGTTGTCATCTGTCCGGAACGGATCGCGAAAGGGTTTAGCCTTACGGGAGTGGAAGTCCTTGTGAGCGACGCAGGGGGGAGGACGCAGGAACTTCTCAACCGACTGATCACTCAGAAGGAAATCGGCGTGGTTCTTTTGCCGCAGGAACATTTGGCAGACTTTGATCCCCGTATGCTTAAAACAGTGGACGCCCTGCAACTTCCGCTCGTCGTTCCGATTCCGATGGGAAGCGAAGCGACCCTTTCGCCGGAGGAGTATGTGAAACAGACGGTCCGCCGGACGTTGGGATATGAAATAAAAATATAATGCAAAACGTAAAATGAAAAAGGAAAAATTGAAATTCAAAATTCAAAAGTTTTAAATTTTGAATTGTGGTTTTGAGTTTTACCTTTTGAATTTTTAGTTGTCGAAAGGGAGAGTGACAATGGCGATTCAAGGTAAGATTATCAAGATTAGTGGTCCTGCAGTCATCGCGGACGGGATGACCGGCGCACGGATGTTCGACATTGTCCATGTGGGAAAGGCAACCCTCATCGGCGAAATTATCCGGCTCGATGGGGATACCGCTTTTATTCAGGTTTACGAAGACACCTCGGGTCTTTATCTGGGGGAGCCGGTCGAAAGTCAGGGATTTCCCCTTACCGTCGAACTCGGGCCCGGACTCCTTTCAAGCATCTTCGACGGGATTCAGCGTCCTCTAGAATCTGTTGCAGCCCAAACCGGAGATTTTATCGCCAGAGGAATCCATACGGAGGCACTCGATCGGAAAAAGAAATGGACCTTTAACCCGACCGTCAAAACAGGGGATCTCATTGGGCCGGGAGAGGAGATCGGAACTGTACAGGAAACCGAACATCTGCTCCACCGGATCCTCGTCCCCCCTGACACGCAGGGAAAAATAAAAGAGATTCGGAGCGGGAACTTCACAATCACCGAAACGGTGGCAACGCTTGAGGGAGGAAAAACACTCGCCCTTTCCCATCGCTGGCCGGTGAAACTCGCGAGGCCCTACAAACAAAAATTAGAGCCGAAGGAACCTTTCATCACCGGGCAGCGGATTTTCGACTGCCTCTTCCCGATCGCCATGGGAGGAAACGCCTCGATCCCCGGCGGATTCGGCTCCGGGAAGACCGTGGCCGAGCAGACACTTGCCAAATTCGCGAATGCGGATGTGATCATCTATGTGGGATGCGGCGAACGGGGCAATGAAATGACCGAGGTCTTGACCGAATTCCCCCATCTGGATGATCCGAAAACGGGTGGGGCACTCATGAACCGGACGGTCCTTGTGGTCAATACCTCCAACATGCCTGTTGCGGCACGCGAGGCCTCTGTCTATACCGGCATGACTCTCGCGGAATACTATCGCGACATGGGGTATGACGTGGCGCTCATGGCCGATTCGACCTCCCGCTGGGCGGAAGCGCTCCGTGAAATTTCTTCACGTCTTGAAGAGATGCCGGGAGAAGAGGGATTCCCGACGTACCTTTCCACACGGCTTGCCAATTTCTACGAACGGTCTGGACGGGTCATTACACAGGGAAAAGAAGGGCGGACCGGTTCCGTGACCGTCGTCGGCGCTGTCTCTCCTCCAGGCGGAGATTTCTCCGAGCCGGTCACGCAAAGTTCGATGCGGATTATCGGGGCTCTGTGGGCGCTTGACTCCAACCTCGCCTACCGCCGCCATTTCCCGTCGGTGAACTGGAACCGGAGTTACACCCTCTATTACGGGCTCCTCAAAAAATGGTACGAAGAGAATATCTCACCCGATTGGACCCACAACCGCGAGAGGATGTTTGAACTGATTCAGAAAGACACGCAACTTCAAGAAATCGTTCAGCTCGTCGGCCCGGATGCCCTTCAGGACTCCGAGCGGCTCATCCTTGAATTCGGGCGGATGATCCGCGAAGACTTCCTTCAGCAAAATGCCTATAGTCCCGTCGACGGCTCCTGCCCGCTCAAGAAACAGCACCTCATGCTTGCGACCCTCCTCCAGTTTCATTCCCTTGGAGAGACGGCCATCCAGCGGGGAGCACATATTGAAGAGATCACGGATCTCCCGATCAAAGAAGAGGTTGACCGGATGAAGGAGATCCCTCTTGCCGAATATGAAAAAAAGATCCCCCAGATCCAGAAAGAATTGGAACAACAATTGAGCGCCTTGGGGAAGGTGCAGGTGACCCCATGAATCTTGTCACGCGAGAAGAAAAAACGGTCAAATATATTTCAGGGCCGCTCCTTTTCATCGAGCGGGGAGAACGGTTTGCTTACGGATCGATCCTCGACATCCTTCTTCCAAACGGTGAGACAAGGTCGGGACAGGTGCTGGAGGTTTCCAAGAGCCATGCGGTCGTGCAGGTCCTTGAACAGACGACGGGACTCGACGTCGCCTCTACCGCGATCCGTCTGCGGGAAGAGGTGGCCCGGATCGGTGTCTCCAAAGAGATGATCGGCCGGATCTTTAACGGTTCCGGAAAACCGATCGACGGGCAACCCGATGTGATTCCGGAAGCGAGACTCCCGATCATCGGGCAAGCGATCAATCCGGTGAGACGCGATAAGCCGAATGATTTTATTCAGACAGGGATCTCTTCCATCGATGGATTTAATACGCTCGTTCGTGGACAGAAACTTCCCCTCTTTTCCGGTTCCGGACTTCCAGCCAATGAAATCGCGGCACAAATTTTAGCGCAGGCTAAAGTAAAAGGAGAAGAAGAACAGTTTGTGATCGTCTTTGCCGCGATGGGGATCACCCAGCGGGAAGCGGCCTTTTTCCTTCAAAATTTTGAGGAGACGGGAGCCAAAGGAAATGTCGTGACCTTTTTGAATCTTGCCAATGATCCGACGATTGAGCGGCTCCTCACCCCAAGAAGCGCACTCACCGTCGCAGAACACCTCGCCTTTGTGCACGGGTTTCAGGTGCTCGTGATCTTAACCGACATGACCAATTATTGCGAGGCGCTCCGGGAGATCGGAACGGCGCGCGAGGAGATTCCGGGTCGCCGTGGATATCCCGGATACATGTATACGGACCTTGCGACCATTTATGAACGGGCCGGCCGCGTGAAAGGGAAAAAAGGATCGATCACCCAGATCCCGATTCTCACAATGCCGGATGACGACATTACCCATCCGATCGCAGACCTGACCGGTTATATTACGGAAGGGCAAATCGTTCTTTCCCGTGCGCTCCACCGTTCCGGCATCTATCCTCCTATTGATGTCCTCCCGAGTCTTTCGCGACTGATGAATAACGGAATCGGCGAAGGTCGGACACGGGAAGACCACAGGGAACTTTCAAACCAACTGTACGCCTGCTACGCGGAAGGACGGGACGTGCGTCGTCTGGTCGCGATCGTCGGAGAAGATGCGCTGACCGACCTTGACCGGAAGTACCTCAAATTTTCAGACGCCTTCGAAGAGCGTATGCTCAATCAGGGAAACACCGACCGCTCCATCGACGAAACACTCGATCTCGGGTGGGAACTTCTGCGGATCATCCCTCAGACGGAATTGCGACGGATCAGTAAGAAATCTCTGAGCAAATATTTCACGCAGGTCTTAAGTGAGGGGACGAAGAGTCCGTATTATTAAGGATCGTACATCGTCGTTCGTACTTCGTACATCGTCAACTCCTGTCACGAAGTACGATGTACGACATACGAAGTACGAAAAGTCACTGGTTCAAAGATAAAATGGAACAAGTTAGCCCAACACGAATGAATTTGATTACGCGCAAGTCGCAGATTAAACTTGCGCAACAGGGAGCAGAACTTCTCAAGAATAAGCGGGATGCTCTCACCCAAGAGTTTTTCACACTCATCAAACCGCTTGTGCGTCTCCGGAAAGAACTGGCTGAGAAGCTCGCAGAGGCGGAGTGGCAACTCTTCCTTGCCCTTGCTTACGATGGGCCTCAAGCCCTGACCTCAGCCGCCATGGCCTGTCGACGGGAGCTCCCGATCAACATCCAGGTGAAAAACCTCTGGGGGATCCGTGTGGCCGAACTCCAGAAAGTTCCCCTCGCGCGAAATGCCTTGACCCGCGGGTATGCCGTGACCGGCACAAGCGTCCGGATCGATGAAGCGGCAAGCACCTTCGAACAGCTTCTCACCCATATCCTTGAGATGGCTCCTGTGGAAGTGAAACTGAAAAAATTGGGTGAAGAGATCAAGAAGACCTCCCGGCGTGTGAATGCCCTGGAACAGCGTCTCATCCCGCGGCTCAGTTCGGAAAAGCGGTATATTCAACAAATCCTCGAAGAGCGCGAGCGGGAAGATGTGTTTCGTTTGAAACGGATCAAGAAAAAAGCATGACTTTCCTTCTCCTTCTTTTCGTCTTCGGCCTCGGAACGCTTTCTGCCGTTTTAACCATCTCCCGAAGAAATCCGCTGCATTGCGCTCTCTACCTTATTCTTACCCTTCTTTCCGTCGCAACCAGTTTTCTTTTCTTAAGGGCCGATTTCCTGGCGATGGTGCAGGTCATCCTCTATGCCGGGGCCATTATGGTCCTCATCATCTTTGTGTTGCTCCTCACCGCCTCTGAGGAACTGAAGACGATCCCTCTTTTTCATCGACAGACGCCTCTCGCTCTTTTGATCGGCGGGGGTCTCGTGGCAGAAATCGGTTACCTTCTCTTGCAACGAAGTCCACTCCCTTTAGCGACCCCTCCCGCTCACTCGATGGAAGCCCTCGGGAAAATGCTTTTTAAAGAGTACGGTTTCCCTTTTGAACTCGCTTCGATCCTTCTCCTCGTGAGTCTCGTGGTAACGGTTGTGATTGCAAAAAAAGAGGGGTCTTCGTGACCGCCCAATCCCTTTTCCTTGCATTCGGTGCGATCCTTTTCTGCCTCGGGGTGATCGGGGCGGTTGTGCGGCGGAATATGATCGTTGTGCTCATGTCGATTGAACTCATGCTGAACGGCGTCAATGTTACCTTTGTGACCTTCTCTTATTTTCTCAATGACCTTGTGGGGCAGATTTTTACAATCTTTGTCATTACCGTCGCGGCGTGTGAGGCGGCGGTGGGACTTGCTTTTCTCATTGCACTTTTTAGACTCAAACCGACCGTACAGGTGGACGAAATCAATCTCCTCAGATGGTAGAAAAACTCGCGACGCTCGCTTGGCTCGTCCCTTTTTTCCCGGCCGCTGGAGCCCTTATCAACGGCCTCTTGGGACGCCGAATCCTAAAGAAAAAGGCGCATTGGATCGCACTCCCGGCGGTCTTTCTCTCATTCCTCCTTTCCTCCGCCCTCTTTTACTCCCTGATGCAATCCCCTCACCCTCGTGAAGTCGTGTTGTACAAATGGATCCCTGCGATGGATTTCCAAGCGGAATTCGGATTCCTTCTCGATGGCCTCTCGTGTGTCATGCTCCTCGTCATTACGGGAGTAGGGTTTTTGATTCATCTCTATTCGATCGGATACATGCGCGAAGATGAAGGGGTTTCCCGTTATTTCACGTATTTAAACCTTTTTGTCTTCTTTATGCTGATCCTCGTCCTCGCCAACAATTACCTCCTCATGTTCTTGGGATGGGAGGGGGTGGGACTCTGTTCGTACCTCTTGATCGGTTTCTGGTTTCATAGACAAAGCGCCTCGGACGCGGCCAAAAAGGCGTTCATCACAAACCGGATTGGCGATGCAGGGTTTATTCTCGGCATTCTCCTCCTCTTTTCTACCGTCGGAAGCGTTTCTTACCGATCTGTTTTTGAAGCGGCAAAGGCGATGGATCCGACGACCGCAACCGCCATAACCCTCCTCCTCTTCATGGGAGCAATGGGGAAATCGGCGCAGATTCCTCTGTATGTATGGCTTCCGGATGCCATGGAAGGCCCCACGCCGGTCTCAGCCCTTATTCATGCGGCGACGATGGTTACCGCCGGGATCTACATGGTCTGCCGGAGCCATCTTCTGTATCAACTCGCTCCCTTTTCCATGCAGTTCATCGCCGTGACCGGTGTGGCAACCGCCCTTTTTGCAGGGACGATCGCCGTTGTCCAGAACGACATCAAGAAAGTCCTTGCTTATTCGACGGTGAGTCAGC
>Ga0105164_10002457_pt1 | contig 11460 bp, 9 predicted proteins | sample VDWuncwatermetaG_FD_89674 | JGI IMG/M metagenome (GOLD analysis project Ga0105164, IMG submission 89674) | Wastewater microbial communities from Netherlands to study Microbial Dark Matter (Phase II) - VDW unchlorinated drinking water | ecosystem: Environmental > Aquatic > Freshwater > Drinking...
TCCCCCTACTGGGGAGGGGATCCAATCTCCAGCAAACGGCAGTGTAACCGAACCACTTTACGGCGACACCTACATGCCGCGTAAATTCAAAATTGCTCTTTCCACGCCTGAAGATAATTGCGTTGATGTTCTAACCAATGACCTTGCTATTATCTCACTATTTAATGGGCAAGAACATGTTGGTTATAATTTCGCACTCGGTGGCGGTCTAGGAATGAAGCACGGCAATGCCAAAACTTTTGCCCGCCTCGCCACACCAATAATGTATGTGCCAAATGAGCTGTTTATTCCAGCGACAGAGGCAGTGATAAAACTCCAGCGCGATCATGGCGACCGCACAGACAGGCAACATGCCCGCCTGAAATATGTGATGGCGGAAAAAGGCGATGCGTGGGCAAAGGCAGAGTTAGAAAAATATATCGGTCGGAAAATGGATGCGCCAAAGCCGATGGGTAAATTCGCAGTAGAAGACCATATGGGTTGGCACGAACAGCTTGATGGAAAATGGTTCTTGGGCGTGCCGATTTCCAGCGGGCGAATTGTTGACAGAGAGAATGAACAAATTCGTACAGGTTTGCGCGCTGTGATTCTGGAATATGGAATGAACTTAGCACTCACTGCTGATCAGAATATTCTTCTTTGCGATATTGAATCTGGAGAAAAACCACGCATTGAAAAAATACTGCATGATCATGGTGTAAAACTGAACAGTGATATAACACCAGTTTACCGCAATATGCTGGCTTGCGTTGCTTATCCAACCTGTGGCAAAGCACTTGCTGAAGCTGAACGCGTGAAACTTCCTCTTGTTGCCGAGATTGAAAAAGTTATGCAGAAACATGGGGTGCTGGATGAAAAAATCTCTATCCGCATTGCTGGCTGCCCTAACGGTTGTTCACGCCCAACAGTTGGCGATATTGGTATAATAGGAAGAATGCCTGACAATTATGCACTGCATATCGGCGGTGATTTTGCAGGCACGCGCCTTAATGAAAAAATCTTTGATAAAGTGCATTATGATAATATTCCAACAGCACTTTCTCCAATGTTCGCGCTGTGGAAAGAGAAGAGAAATTCAGGTGAAGAATTTGGTGATTTCTGCACCCGCTATGGCATTAATGAAGTAAAAAAATATGCTGTGGAACAGTTGAATGTCGATTGGGCGAAATAAAATGTTCCCCATCGCCCTTGACCTCACAAAAATTCCTATTCTATTGATTGGCGAAGGCGAATCTTACGCAAAACGCCATAAGCAGTTGGTTGAGTATGGGGCTACAAATATTTCGTCACTGCGAGGAGACGAAGTCGACGTGGCAGTACAGACTGGATTGCTTCACTTCGTTCGCAATGACGAAAGAATCATTATGGTTTGCGGTCTTTCTCACGAAGTTTCCAAACAAATTTCTGATGCTGCCCGCGCTGCGGGAAAGCTCGTTAATGTTGAAGATATGAATGATCTCTGTGATTTTTATTTCACTGCCAATGTAAAACGTGGCGACTTAGTTATTTCTGTTTCTACAGGTGGCGCGTCACCAACTTTATCACGAAAAATCCGCGATTATATCGCAGAAAAATTTGGCACCGAATGGGAAAACCGTGTAGTTGAAATTGCTGATTTTCGTAAAAAACTAAAAGCTGATGGTAAAAATATTCCCGAAGTTTTGGCAGAAAGCGAAAATTTTCTGGCTGCTAAAGGGTGGCTAAAATGAACACTCAGAAACTGCCAGAACTTCAAAAAAAATATGGTGAACTAGACGCTGGCGATTTGTTGCAGGTGATGATTGGTGATGTCTTTAAAAATAAAATTGCTCTTATTTCTTCCTTCGGTGCCGACGCTGCTTTGCTGCTGGCAATAGTTTCTGAAATTGATAATAAAACGCCTGTATTATTTCTCGAAACGGGCAAGCATTTTCCTGAAACTTTGCAGTATGTCGAGGCACTAAAAAATAAGCTGGGTTTACAGAATCTGAATTTTCTAACGCCAGATCCAGAACTGCTTAACCGCATAGATGAAAAAGGTGATTTGTGGAATTCAAACCCTGACCGCTGCTGCTGGATGCGCAAAGTTGAGCCACTCGATAGAGCCGTAAAAGAACTTGGCATTGAAGCGCTGATAACAGGACGTAAACGCTACCAGAATAGTGAGCGTGCTAAACTCGAAACTATCGAACTTGATGATAAAAATATTTTCCGCATTAATCCACTCGCGAACTGGGACAAAGCACGACAGAAACAGGAAGCTGCAAAGCGTGATTTACCAGCGCACCCACTTGTCGCTCAAGGCTATCTTTCTATCGGCTGCGCTCCATGCACTTCTATTGTAAAAGCTGGCGAGGATGAACGTGCGGGCAGATGGCGGCATACAGCAAAAGAAGACCAACAAAAAACTGAATGTGGACTGCATATTTCGGGATTAGAGATTCGTGTTTCGGGATTCGGGGAAAAGGAATAATAAAAATATGGCGGGTGGATATAAAGATCTTGATGTATGGAAAAAAGCGATGCTTCTTACTAATTTAATATATGATATAACTACTGATTTTCCAAAATCAGAAACTTATGGACTTGCCAGTCAGATGCGTAGGGCTGCGGTTTCTGTTCCGTCAAATATAGCTGAAGGAAGTTCTCGAGGAGGCACTCCTGAATATATACAATTTCTAACAATTTCACGAGGCTCGTTATCAGAGCTTAACACACAAATTTTAATTGCTCGTGATCGAAAATATATTACGGAAATACAATGTCAAAATACAGAATTATTGCTAGATGATATTGGTAAAATGTTAAATAAATTACTGCAAGCACTTAGAAATAAAAAATCACTTTCCGAAGCACGAAACACGAATCCCTAATCCCGAGAATTGCCCATGACCCATGACACCTTAAGCCATCTAGACCAACTCGAAGCGCAAAGCATATATATTTTTCGTGAAGCCTTTCACGCTATTGATAAACTGGCGATGTTATGGTCGTTTGGCAAAGATTCCAATGTGATGATTCACCTTGCCCGCAAAGCGTTTTTTGGCAAAATTCCTTTTCCACTTATTCATTGCGATACTGAACTCGAAATGCCTGAAGTTTATGCTTTTCGTGACCAATATGTGAGGGAGTGGGAGGTGAATCTGTTCTCTCCTATCTGCCCACCGATTGAAGCAACTGATATTACTCTGCCTCATGCCGCACGTGTGGCATCGCGCAAAACTCTGGGCTTAAAAAAAGTTATTGAGGAACATGGTTTTGTCGGAATCGTCGCTGGTATCCGCCGTGATGAGGAAGCGACACGGGCAAAAGAGCGAGTTTTTTCACCGCGTGGAGTGGAAGGTGGTTGGGATGTGAAAGAGCAACCCCCTGAATTCTGGGATCAATATAAAACCGAATTTGCGCCAGGCACCAGCATCCGTATTCACCCACTACTGCATTGGACAGAGCTTGACATCTGGCTCTATATCCAGCGCGAGAATATACCGATCGTTCCGCTTTATTATGCTAAAAAATATAATGAATTTGAAGGACGTGATTTTGGTGGAAAAATTATGCGTTTCAGAAGTCTTGGCGAAAAAGGTATAACCTGGCCAGTGGAAAGCAACGCGGATAGCATTGAAAAAATCATAGCGGAACTCAGAGTAACAAAAACTTCGGAACGCTCAGGCAGACCAATGGGCGCGGACGAGGATGAAAGCAGTTTTGAACGGTTACGAGCGGATGGGTATATGTGACGGTAAGTAATTTGTAATTAGTAGATTGTAAATTGTAAGTATTTATAGAAATAAATTGAAAACAGATGGTTATAAAAATGCAACCCAAATTAAAAAATGATGGAAAATTACAAACTACAAACTACAATTTACAAATTACCAATAACAAACAGCAACTCAAAATCGTCATCGTTGGTCATGTGGATCATGGTAAATCCACGCTGGTGGGACGGTTGTTATATGATACTGGTTCGCTGCCTGATGGTAAGTTTGAGGCTATTCAAGCCAGTTGCAAAAAGCGCGGAATGCCATTTGAGTGGTCGTTTCTCATGGACGCACTGCAAACTGAGCGCGATCAGGGCATTACCATTGACACCACGCAGATCTGGTTGAAAACCCCGACTCGCGACGTGGTTATTATTGACGCACCTGGTCACAAAGAATTCCTGAAAAACATGATAACAGGAGCAGCGCAGGCCGATGCGGCGTTGGTTTTAATTGATGCTAAAGAAGGTATCCGCGAACAAAGCAAACGGCATGGCTATTTGCTGCATCTGCTGGGTGTACGCCAGATTGCAGTGCTGGTGAATAAAATGGATATGGTGGATTATGACGAAAAAGTTTTTGCCAAAATTGAAGCAGAATATCGAGAATATTTAGCCAGCCTTGGCGTAACACCAACTTGTTTTATTCCAATCTCCGCCCGCGATGGTGATGGCATAAAATCCGCCTCTGCAAACATGGCTTGGTATAAGGGTGACAGCGTCACTGAAATGTTGGAAAAATTCACCGTGGCCAGTGCTGATGAAAGCCTTCCTTTACGTTTTCCAATTCAGGATATTTATAAATTTGATGAACGCAGAATTTTAGTTGGACGTATTGAAAGCGGTTCACTTAAAGCTGGTGATGAATTGTTGTTTTCACCATCAAATACGCTGGCTAAAATCGCAACTATTGAATCATGGCCAGAAACAGGAAGTCCTCCACAAAGCGCATCGGCTGGGCAATCAGTTGGGATTACTCTTACCGATCAAATTTTCGTGGAACGCGGGCATATAGCCAGCCACGTTGAGCGCGCGCCCGTGCTTACCAATCTTTTCCGTGCGCGGATTTTCTGGCTGGGGCATAAGCCGCTGGAGCTGGGCAAGCGTTATAAAATAAAACTCGGCACATCCGAGATGATGGCAGAAATAAAAACCATCGAGCATGTGATAGACGCTGATACTCTGGCGCAAATTCCCGCTAATCGAGTGGAGCGCAGCAACGTTGCCGAGATTATCCTGCGGGTGCGCGGGCTGGCGGTGGTTGATGATTTTAACAATAACCCGCGTCTTGGCCGCTTTGTTATTTTGCAGGATTATGATGTGGCAGGTGGTGGCATTATCAATATGGATGGTTTTTTTGACCAGCGGGCAGGCACTCCAAAAACTGTAAAATCGCACAATATTTTTGATGTGGATTTTGGTGTAACACCAGAACAGCGTTCACTGGCAAATGGGCATACTGGCGGGATATTATGGTTTTCTGGTTTGTCTGGCTCGGGTAAATCCACCATTGCCAAACTACTGCAAAAACGCCTGTTTGACAAAGGCTATCAGGTGTTTGTGCTGGATGGCGATAATATCCGCAAAGGGCTAAATAGAGATTTAGGTTTCTCACCAGAAGACCGCGCTGAAAATCTGCGTCGCGTGGGGGAAGTAGCAGCTTTATTTGCTAAAGCTGGAGTAATTGTCATTAGTGCGTTTATTTCGCCAATGCGTGAAGATCGGCGGATGGTTCGCTCCATCGCCCCTAATTATTTCCACAATATCCATATCAAAGCCTCTTTGGAAGCCTGCGAAAAACGCGATGTGAAAGGCTTGTACGCGAAAGCCCGCTCTGGTGAAATTCCTGAATTTACGGGCATCTCCGCGCCATATGAAGAACCACAAAACCCTGATATTGTTTTGGATACAGAAAATCTCAGCGTGCAAGCCTGTGTAGAACAATTACTAAAATATATTGACGTGCAGTTGGTTGAACCTGCCCGCAATTTGGAAATAGAATCAACCCAGGATTATTCGGGGGGGATTTAACATGAATAATTTCGGATATGGAATAAAATTTGCAGAACTTTACCAGCGTGATGATCTATACCTTTTGCACTTCAAGAATTGGGAATTCTTGAAGTGCGTACGCTCGCTACGCGGCGGAAAATCGGACTTTCGGTCTCGATTTTCATATACCCATCCCAACTCTTCAGTTGGAATGAGTATATATGCCTAACATTTATATAATAGCTGGTTCAAATGGCTCAGGAAAAACTACTCTGGCAAATACATTATTGCCAGAGTTCTTGAAGTGCAGTGAATTTGTAAATGCCGATTTGATTGCTGCTGGTCTTTCGCCTTTCAATCCGGATTCTATGGCAATGCAAGCTGGAAGGTTAATGCTGGCGCGTATTAATCAACTTGCAATTGAACAAACGGATTTTGCCTTTGAAACAACACTTTCTACTCGTAGTTATGCGCCATATATAAAAAAATGGATAAAGAACGGATATTCAGTTCATATTATTTTTCTCTGGGTGCGGGATGTTAAAATTTCTATAAAACGTGTAAAAAAACGGGTGCAAATGGGTGGACATAATATTCCTGAAGAAATTATACGAAGAAGATATAAACGAGGAATAGAGAATTTTAATAATATATACAAAGATATAGTTTCCAGCTGGGAAATATATGATAATTCTTCAGACGATGAGGGTGTTATAATAGCAGACAACAAAAATAATCTTATAATACATGAGGCAGAACTATGGACAAAAATACAACTCCAAAGCCAACAGATAACGAATTAGCATTGATAGTATTGAAAGCATTAAATGCAGCTATCAATAAATTAAAACAAAGTACTACAAAGAAGTAAAAAATGAATAATTTCGGATACGGAATAAAATTTGCAGAGCTTTACCAGCGTGATGGTTTGGTAAGAATTGATAATGCTTTTGTTGAGCAGTTGAAAGTTGCGGATGTTGAGCTTTTCAACAGGCTAATGGCTGGGCGTGCTGATGCTTCACTAACAACCAACAACCAGCAACCAGCAACAAAAGAGTTATCCCAACTCCTCCTTGACCTTGCGCCACATCTGGAAGATTTTATCGGCGAGTTATTTGCTATTAAAAAAGAAATTTTAGAGCTTGCCGAAGCGCATCATGCGCTCGCGCCACTTTATAAATGTAAACGTTTGTTTGTGCAGCGGCGGGCAGCTAAAGCCCTGAGTGTAGAGGAGGCGCAGCGCGTAAGTGGTGATTCTTTGCTTGGGATGTTGCCTATACCACATTCTGACCATGAATTTTTTGAAATTGCCTTTGCCAAAACCGTGATGGGCTGGCTGGAAAAAGAAGAAGAAAATAAATCCCTTATCGAGCTTGCAGCCCGCTATGCAGCGTGGGCATTATATAGCGAAGAAGGCAAAAAACGCCATAAATCTGGCGTATTATTCAAGCAACCACTAAAACTAGATTATAATAATCTGGTTGCGGTGGAAACGCAGTTGCGCGATGGCGTACAGATTTTACGTTTTACAAAATCGCATCTGCGCGCGCGCGATGGCTTTGCACTTACTGATGATGGCGGCACGCGCATTCAGGCAATGGACAGTGCCAATTACTGCATTTTCTGCCATAATCAGGGCAAAGATTCCTGCTCTAAAGGACTTAAAGAAAAAAGCGGTGAAGTTAAAGTAAATCCACTGGATATTGTGCAGGCAGGTTGCCCGCTTGAAGAAAAAATTTCCGAGATGAATATGCTGAAATCAGAGGGTGTGCCTGTGGGCGCGCTGGCGATGATAACGGTTGATAACCCGATGTGCGCGGGAACTGGTCACCGCATTTGCAATGACTGCATGAAATCCTGCATCTATCAAAAACAAGAGCCTGTAAACATTCCGCATGTGGAAACATTTACTCTGAAAGATGTACTGGGTCTACCATATGGTTTTGAAATTTATTCGCTGCTTACGCGCTGGAATCCGCTGAATCTTACGCGTCCTGTGCCGAAACCTGACTCTGGTTATAAAGTGCTGGTGGCAGGGCTTGGGCCATCAGGTTATACTCTGGCGCACCATCTGATGAATGATGGTCACATTGTTGTTGGTATTGATGGCCTGAAAATCGAGCCAGTTAGTGCAGAGATTTCGGGCGTAAAAGCCGATGGTTCGCGTTGTGATTTTATTCCAATTAAAGACGTACAAACAATTTATGAGCGTCTCGACGAGCGCACTCTGGCTGGCTTTGGCGGCGTTGCTGAATATGGCATCACCGTGCGTTGGGATAAGAATTACCTGAAAATCCTGCGCTTGCTCCTCGAACGTCGCACCCAATTTGCTATGTTTGGCGGAGTACGTTTTGGCTCATCACTTACTTATGATACAGCTTTTGATCTTGGCTTTGATCATATAGCCTTGTGTATGGGCGCAGGTAAGCCAACGGTTCTTGATATACCGAATGCGCTGGCGCGTGGCGTGCGCACCGCTTCCGATTTCCTGATGGCACTCCAGCTAACTGGTGCTGGCAAAAAAGATTCTATAGCCAATTTGCAAATCCGCCTGCCGATTGTGGTGATTGGTGGTGGACTCACGGCGATTGATACAGCCACGGAATCACTGGCTTATTACCCAGTGCAGGTGGAAAAATTCTTAGCCCGCTATGAAATATTAGTTGCTAAAAATGGCGCGGAACAGGTACGGAAAAATTGGAGTGCTGAAGAGATCATAATTGCCGAAGAATTTATCGCTCATGCCAAAGCTATCCGCACTGAGAGGAAAAAAGAGCTTTCTGGTATTCGGCCTGATGTCTGGGGATTACTGGATAGCTGGGGCGGCGTGAAGTTGGTATACCGTAAGCGTCTGATTGATGCACCGAGCTATCGCCTCAACCATGAAGAAGTAGAAAAAGCCTTTGAAGAAGGAATTTTTATTGCTGAAAATTATGAGCCAACAAATATTGATGTTGACGAATTTGGTGCAGCAAAGAGTATCTCTTTAAATCCTGTGGCACATGCGCAGCATGTGAGCGCAGGATCTGTTAAATATGATAAAGATCCTGCGCAGTCGCTTTGCGCCTCGCAGGATTTAGTGATTCCCGCCCGCACAATATTAGTTGCTACTGGAACAAGCCCTAACACGGTTTTGCAACGTGAAGATCCAATACATTTCCAGCTAGACGGTAAGTATTTCCGTGCAGTTGATGAAAATGGTAATCAGGTAAAACCCGAGCGGATTTCTAAACCCAAAGATGTTCGTGTATTGCTTTCTGTTGATGAACAGGGCAGAGCGGTTAGCTTTTTTGGTGATTTGCATCCGTCATTCGCTGGTAATGTGGTGAAAGCTATGGGTAGTGCCAAGCAGGGATATTCTGTAATAACTTCGTCATTACAGAAGTTGTCAGTTGTCGGTCGTCAGTCGTCAGGAAGTGAATTTATAGAAAAAATAAATGCAGAGCTGCGCGCAACTATTCACGCTGTAAACCGTCTTACGCCAAATATTATTGAGGTGGTGGTGCATGCTCCACTTGCAGCTCGCCAGTTCCAACCTGGGCAGTTTTATCGTTTGCAGAATTATGAGGCAAATGCACTCAAGGTGGACGGTGGACGGTGGACGGTGAATGGTGAAGAAAGAAAAGCAACTGTCACCAACCACAACTTACCATCCACTATCCATCATCCACTATCCACCATCCTTGCGATGGAAGGTCTCGCCCTCACCGGAGCGTGGGTTGATAAGGAAAAAGGCTTGCTCGCGACTATTGTGCTGGAAATGGGTGGTTCGTCGGATTTATGCCAATATTTGAAGGTTGGTGAGCCAGTAATTCTGATGGGACCAACTGGCACGCCAACCGAGATTCCGCATAATGAAAATGTGATGCTGGTTGGCGGAGGCTTAGGTAATGCCGTGCTGTTTTCCATTGGTAAAGCGATGCGTGATAATGGCTGTAAAGTGCTGTATTTCGCGGGCTATAAAAAAGCGGTTGATAGATATAAAGTTGCTGAAATTGAAGCGGCAGCCGATATTGTTATCTGGTGTTGCGATGAGCAGTCAGACTTTGCACCCAACCGCCCACAAGATAGGGCATTTAAGGGGAATATCGTGGATGCTATCCGTGCTTACGGTGAAAACACTATTTCACTGACCACTGACCACCGACCACTGACCACTATCTCTCACATAATCGCCATCGGCTCTGACCGAATGATGGCAGCGGTGGCATCCGCGCGACACGGTGTTTTACACCCACACTTAAACCCTAAACATATCGCCATTGGCAGCATAAACTCGCCAATGCAATGTATGATGAAAGAAATCTGCGCCCAGTGTCTGCAGAAGCATGTCGACCCAGTGACTGGCAAGGAAAGCTATGTTTATAGCTGTTTTAATCAGGATCAGAATATGGATACTATCTCGTGGCAACATTTGAATGACCGACTGAAACAGAATAGTTTGCAGGAAAAACTCACAGCGGGCTGGATTAAGCATTGTTTAAGCCAGATAAACTAACAGGTTAAAGATTTTTGGCGGTGGCAGTTGATTTTTATGGCTAAAAACATAATTTATACAGTATTAGCGCAAGAGTTTATTGACAAATGCTCAATAATCTGACTTCTGGTTGTTCCGTTTTAGCTTTGTTTAGGCTAAATTTGGACACGAAACTACTTACTCGGGTTGGTTCGTTATTTTTAAAGTGCGGAGCGGTGGCCGAGTGGCCGAAGGCGGCGGTTTGCTAAACCGTTATACGGGTAACACCGTATCGGAGGTTCGAATCCTCTCCGCTCCGCCATTTACTACATTTTATAGTTGTAAATGCAATATGTTATAGATTAATTGGTTATCCTATCACCTAAACTATCACCTGATAGATTCACGGTAGGGCTAATCGACAAACATGCGGAGGCTGTCAATCAATCGCCGATTGTAAGATAGCTGAATAGCGGCAATCTTTATGCAACTATGAGACATAACGTGCGCACCAATCCGACGCATGAGGTGGAAGCATAAACTCATATGTAATTTCTTAATAACATACAGTATTAACTAAAAAATTACAATGTAGGGTTATTGCGCGAGAAAGCTAACTAAAGAACCCCTTTTTCTTTGGTTGTTCAGGAATAGGACAAAAAACATGCATATTGCGTCCAAGTTCCTTATCGCCATTTGTTACAATTGAAATAGTATTAATACGCTCTTCTTTTTGTAGCAGAATATTATGAACTAATGCTCCTGCTGTCATTATACAGGTTGAATAACCTTCAATTTTCCATCCGTCTTTTAGCATTTTGTTTAATTTATCTTCAGTTGATGTATCCATATTGTTCCCTTTCACTATTTAATAATAATATTGTTACGCTTATACGCAGCGACAATGGTAGTGAGTTCACCGCCCATACGCTCAGTAGGTGGCTGCAGGAACTGAAAGTAAGGGCAGCGTATATCCAACCCGGCAGCCCGTGGGAGAATGGATTCAACGAGCGGTTCAATGGCTCATTGCGTGATGAATGCCTGAACCGCGAACTGTTTTACACACTCCCGGAGGCGCAGGTCATTGTTGAGGCATGGAGGAAAGAATATAACCACATCCGCCCACACGCATCACTAAATTACCGTCCACCTGCACCACTGGCGACCATCAGCATGTTACCGCTTTGCGCTGTTGATGGGCTCCAATCGGTAACATGCTGATTTATCTCAATCACACAAACTTGAAACTGGACTGCAAAATGGGGGCTGGACA
>Ga0105164_10002458_pt1 | contig 11459 bp, 11 predicted proteins | sample VDWuncwatermetaG_FD_89674 | JGI IMG/M metagenome (GOLD analysis project Ga0105164, IMG submission 89674) | Wastewater microbial communities from Netherlands to study Microbial Dark Matter (Phase II) - VDW unchlorinated drinking water | ecosystem: Environmental > Aquatic > Freshwater > Drinking...
AGATTTTTGTGCGAAATGGTGGCTCAACTAGCGAGATCACCCATGCAAAATCCAGAATTAAACAAGACGGATATAAGTATTCTGCCGCTGTTGACGACACTGTTTTTGCCGGCCGAACAGCGGTTCGTAAAGTGATAGTCGAAGGGATGGCACATGCCTGGAGTGGCGGTGCTCCGACCGCGCCCTATATGGAGCCTCGCGGAGTTAAAGCCGTGCAGATTCTTGTCGATGCTTTTTTCCCGCAGGAGATGATGGACTCAATTCTATCTCTATAGAACCTATAGACTCTATAGATGGATTGTTAAGTGACTGAAGTGGGAGATTGAAGATGCGTAAAGCCATGAATCTGACAGTATTGATCGCAGCGCTCGGTTACTTTGTCGACATGTTTGATCTCACCGTGTTTGGCGTCGTTCGAGTGGCGTCGCTAAAAGATATCGGCATTGTTGATCCTATAGAGCTCACGAATGCTGGAATTTTACTAGTGAACCTGCAGGCCTTCGGTATGCTTCTTGGCGGGGTTCTCTGGGGAGTCATGGCGGATAAAAAGGGGCGCCTGTCGGTTCTCTTTGGTTCGATACTTCTTTATTCCGTGGCGAATTGTTTGAATGCGTTTGTGACCGATCTTCCGCAGTATGCGGTCTTGAGATTCGTTGCCGGCGTGGGTCTTGCCGGTGAGCTGGGCGCGGCAGTCACTTTGGTTTCTGAATTACTCGGAAAAGAAGAGCGTGGTTACGGCACAACGATCATTGCGGCACTCGGACTACTGGGTGCGGTGGCAGCATCACTTTTAGGACAGATGGTCTCTTGGAAGGTGACCTATCTCATTGGTGGGTTCATGGGTTTTGCGCTCTTAGCCGCACGCCTTAAGATGGTGGACTCTGGTATGTTCAAAAAAGTGGGGACTCATGAGAATCGTGGTAGTTTGCGGCTTCTGTTGAGCGGTGACCGCCTCACTCGCTATTTGTTTTGTATTGTTGTGGGTATTCCGATCTATTTTACCACGGGCATTCTCTTTACCTTCGCGCCCGAGCTTGCTGGCAGCATGGGTTTGCAGGGAGTAACCGCAGGTAATGCACTTCTTTGTGGATCGATTGGACTTACGATCGGTGATCTTGGCAGCGGACTTTTGAGTCAAAAGATTAAGAGTCGTAAATTAGCGGTCTATCTCGCGATGGCTTTGGGCGCGGTGTTTTGCGCTCTTTATCTAACCATTGGCTCGATCTCGCTTGATGTGTTTTACGCCATCTGCTTTGTTTTGGGTTTTGCCGCAGGCTACTGGGCTGTTTTAATCACGATGGCAGCCGAGCAGTTCGGCACAAACATTCGCGCAACGGCGGCGACTTCGGTGCCGAATTTTGTTCGGTCATCGGTCATAGTTCTGACTTCATCTTTCTCGGCGCTGAAGGTTCACTACGGTACGATTCCGTCAGCGATGATTGTAGGCGGCGTGGTGTTTACCTTGGCAGCCTTCGCCCTAAGCCGCCTTCAGGAAACCTATGGAAGGGATCTTGATTTTATTGAAACTGCGAGTGCCGAGCTCACTCTATTAGAAGGGCTCCACAACACATCTGAACCCTGAGTTGATGAGACCACCGGCGTTACCTACGTTTAGGTAAGGTACGACTGTGTCGGTCGAGGCACTTCCGAGTGAAGCTGAGAACAGCCCGTTGTCCGCCGCTGTAGTTTGAATTGCCATGCCTCCGCCACGAGCAACATAACCAGTGTTGCCGCCCCAGGTTTTCCCAACATAATCAGCGTTATTGTTTGCTGGTGTGATGGTCGGATAAAATGCTGTCTTCTGAGACGAGGGATTGGGGAACCAGTAAGTATCCCAGGGATTCAAAGAGGAAGTCCCAGACAGATCCGGTGAGTAACTTGATCCGAGAAGGGTATCACTTACCCATTCCCATGCATTTCCTCCCAGATCCCAGATCGTGCCGTTGGTGAGAGTAAGAGTGCGAGCCTGCTCCCAATGATCTGATGAACTGTATCCGGTTTGATTGTAGGGATCAGAGGTGTTGGTGATCGAGATTGGATTGCTCCAAGGAATTGTGACCCCGGTGTAGAGGTATCCTGAACCAACCGAACTTCCTGACCAGTTTGCTGCGTTGTTGTAGGCATTAAGTGCCGCTGCATTAAATTCAGTACTCGTCGGTATTCTATAGGCTGCATCGATGGCCGTGCACTTGGTGCTAGCGGTCGCGCGGGTAACGATGTACGGGGCACCGGCAGCGGTGACGACAGCATTACCGGCTCCATCATTTTTCATTTCATACTGCGCAAAGCAAAGGTCGGAAGTGCCAAGAGTCGCGTTGGCGGCGATCTTGATGTATCCCGTTGGGCAAGCAAGAGGAGTGACAGTAAGATTGACTGTTGCGTCAGCGGAAACACCAACGGAATTTGTGGCCTGCAACGTAAAGGCAGTGGTGTTCAATAACGCCGTAGGTGTTCCGGAAATCACGCAAGTCGTCGCGTGTACGGTGAGAGTGCCCGGCAGGGCCGTGGTTCCAGATTTTATTCCGCATGCCGTGATGGCGGCACCATTGGTACTTAAAGTGGGCGGCGAAACAGACATGGCATTATTAATTTTTACTGAGGTGCCTGAGGCTCCGGAATAGCTTAAACCGGGAACTCCAGCGTTGATGGTGAGACTAACCGTTGCGTCGGCCGATGTTCCGGCAGAATTCGTAGCGTTAAGTGTGAAAACCGTGGCGCCTAAGGTTGCAGAAGGAGTTCCGGAAATCACACAGGTCGAGGTGTTTACACTTAGAGTTCCTGGAAGCGCGGTCGTACCACCTTTAATTGCACAATTAGTGATTGCGGCTCCGTTGGTAGTCAAGGTTGGCGGGGTGACCGACATGGCTGTACCCACTGTTCCCGTCGTACCTGTTGCTCCTGCGTAACTTAAAGATGGTACTCCAGCATTGATGGTAAGAGTGACCGTCGCATCGGACGAGGTACCAACGACATTTGTGGCGTTCAAAGTAAACATAGTCGCACCCAAGGTCGCCATTGGCGTTCCAGAAATTACACAAGTACTTGCGTTTACCGTCAAAGTGGCGGGAAGAGCCGTAGTACCACCTTTGATTCCACAAGAGGTGACGGAGGCGCCATTTTCGGAAAGTGTAGTGGGCGAAACTGACATTGCGGATCCGGCTGTTCCTGTTGTACCGGAGGCTCCGGCGTAACTTAAGGTTGGCGCACTTGCGCTTGCACTCACTGTAAGAGAAACAGTGGCATCGCTTGATGTTCCCGCTGCATTTGTAGCGTTCAGAGTGAACACGGCGGTGCTGAGGGCCGAAGTTGGACTTCCGGAGATCACACAGGTACTGGCATTAACAGTTAAGGTGGAGGGTAGAGCCGACGTTCCATTTTTGATTCCACAAGATGTGACAGAGGCGCCATTAGCGCTAAGGGTAGTCGGTGACACTGACATAGCTGCGCCGACAACTCCCGTTGTGCCTGTGGCTCCTGAGTAACTTAATGTCGGCGCGGTAGACCCACCGCCGCCGCCGCCGCCGCCGCCTCCAGGCGTACTTAAGTCAGCGGAAGACGAGCCCGACTCTTCGGCTTCGCAACCGATCAACATCAAACCGATCATGACCACACAGGCAGAAACCGCGCGATAAGATCTGGACTTGTGCTGGCCAACGGCACCATGGGAGTTCATTGGCATGTAATCTCCGACACGTTTTGAAATATTGGGAATCCCAACTGCCTATTTGATCGGCAAAATTCGGATAAAAGTTGAGTCTATCACTGAGATTTGTTGCCGATCTTCGGGGTTCAGTGATTCTGGAGCCGCGCTTAAAGTAACTTACTTTTGCTTAATGAGACTTTGGTCGAGTACTGTTTCATCTTGTCGTTTCCTAAAATGTGGCATGTTAAATTGGAGCAACGTAATAATTAATTTTGACTCAAATCAAAACGGGCATCAGTGAGTATACGAATCATGCGAAGTACCGACATCGATGTGTTTAGCTCCGCTAGTAGAAAAAACATATCATTTCTCCGAAAGCTGATTTTCAGAGGTCTTATTCTCATGACATTTGTTTCGCTACAGGCTCCCATTTTGGCTAGGGCTGAATCCCTGTATCTTTTCAAACTCGGTTATTCTTATTTACCAAATAGTTCTTCAGCCTTGAATGAAAATTTGAACACTATTTGTTTAGGTTGCGGAGTGGGATTTCATCGCACAGCCGGCCTGGGTATAGAGATGGGATATCAATTCAGCAAACGCCCTTTTGTGCTCGGGCTTCGTTACACGAATCTGAAAGCAACAGCGACCATCAACGCCGCCAGCGGACCTGTGGTAGCACAGAATTTGCTCAACACGGTGGAAGTTCTCGTGGGCTATCGAAAGAAATGGCGAAGGTTCTTTTTTACGCCGAAAATCGGCTATGGTATTTTCAATGACAGTACATTTTCATTCACCAATTCCGCGGGCACGAGTTTCAGCGGAAAAGCTGGATCAGTACAAAGTCTTTTTTATGGTCTTGGCACGGAATGGAAACTATGGCGAACGCTGTGGGGGCTTGAAATCGGGAACACGACTTTGATGGCAGAGAATTTTTCAAGCGGTGGCAGTACTCCAGCATCTGCAAATTCACAGTTGACATTCAGCAGAATCGACTTCTCCGGGTTTTATTATCTTTTTACCCTTGGCTTTCAGTACTGAGGCGCTCATCAAGCTAGGCTCTCAAGAATCGGAGTTAGGTTCTCTAGCAACTTGATGCGCTCAAAATTTTCTTCCCAAAATTTTGAGTGGCGTGCCAAGCTTCTTAGCCACTGCTTCACGCGGCACACAGCATAGTGCTCATGACGATAGTTGCGACTTGCGTTAGCAAATTCTCTGAGCCAAATAAGGGTCTCAGTGCGTTCGGCCTCGGGGCCGAGTCTTTTGATCATTCGAGCAAGCTCAGGGCGCGCGATCAATCCGCGACCAATCATCACGTGCTGGCAGCCACTGACTCGGCGAGCGTTGTGGTAATCGGCAACCGTCCAGATCTCGCCGTTGGCGATGACCGGAATCTTGATCGCTTCGCGCATACGATCGATATACTCCCAATGAGCTGGCGGGCGGTAACCCTCATCGCGCGTGCGGGCATGGACCGTTAGCCATGAGGCACCCCCACTCTCGACGGCTTGGGCGATTTCAAGATGATGCTCTTTATGAGCGAAGCCCAAACGAACCTTGGCACTCACAGGCAGGTGAGCTGGGGTCGCGCGTCTGACCGCTGTTACGATATCGTGAATGCGTCGGGGATCTTTGAGTAACGTCGCACCCCCGTCATGGCGATTCACGGTTTTAGCCGGGCAGCCAAAGTTGAGATCGACTCCAAGTGCACCCAAGGACGCAGCAAATGCCGCATTTTCGGCAAGAGGTGAAGCTTGTCCACCCAAAAATTGCACAAGAACCGGTGTGCCGTTTTTGGTGCGCCCAACAGCATTCGGCGAGGATAGGTTAAAGAGCTCAGGACAGAACTTTTGGAAATCAGCCAGCGGCAAAACTCGGTCCGTCACGCGTATGAATTCTGAGACGCAGAGGTCTATCCCGCCAATCTGCGTGAGAAGCCCACGCATGACGGTGTCGACTACTCCCTCCATCGGAGCGAGGAGCACGCGATCTTGCCTCCAAAAGTCGAGCCCCAACGCATTCATTCAGCTGCCATCTTCTCGATCAGCCGAAACTCAGCTTTAGCGACTGGCTGAATGGAAAGGCGCTGGCCCTTTTTTAGGAGCAGCATTTCTGAGAGTGCCTTGGTCTTGCGAATTTCCGCGAGAGTGATCGCACGTGCAAATCGTTTCATGAATCCAACCTCCGCGCAGAACCAAATGGGGTGATCGTGACTCGCTTTAGGATCATAGTAATCACTTTTAGGATCTAGCGCTGTCGGATCGGATTGGTTGGGACGAACGATACAACCAGTGCCCACGACCCCTGATGGATCGGCGTTAGAGTGGTAAAACAACATGAAGTCGCCCGGTCTCATCGCGTCCATCATGAAGTTGCGCGCTTGGTAGTTGCGTACTCCTGTCCAAAGAGTATTTTTGTCGCGCTCAAAATCATCGATCGAATAGGAGCCCGGTTCGGATTTCATCAACCAGTAGTTTGCCATAGGCTCGATATAGCCGAGGTAGCTTAATGACACAAGCCGGTATCAGAAAAACCTGCTTAGACCTTGGCTTTGAGACCCCAAAGTCTTGACTCACACCTTTGAATTCGATGACATGTCGGCTACGAATTTTTTCAAAGGAATTTCCTCAAGTGCGTGGGCAAACAGCGCTTATTACGGGTGCAACCTCGGGTTTTGGCCTAGCGACAGCGGAGCTTCTAGCTGCAGAAGGCTGCCATCTCTTAATCACTGGGAGACGGACGGATCGCTTGCAAGAAACTACTGAACGGCTACGAAGGACCTATGGTGTGCAGGTTCATCCTCTGGCGTTTGATGTCACTGACCGAAAAGCTGTCGAGCAGATTTTGAGCGGGGCTCAGGATAAGCTGTGCGATCTTACGGTTCTAGTCAATAATGCCGGTCTCGCGCTCGGGGCTGAGCCGGTAGCAAGCGGAAGGATCGAAGATTGGGAGACAATGATCGATACCAACGTGAAGGGGCTACTTTACGTAACCAGGTTTTGTTTGCCGCTCCTTCTGGCGCGAGGACACGGGCACATTGTCAACATTGGGTCAGTCGCTGGGCGTTGGACTTATCCAGGTGGTGCGGTATATTCGGCAACCAAATTTGCGGTTCGAGCATTGAGTGACTCTCTACGGCTTGATTTGATGGGGAAAAATATTCGCGTCACCAATATCGAACCCGGAATGGCTGAGACTGAGTTCAGTGATGTACGCTTCAAAGGAGATAAATCCAAGGCGAATGCCGTGTATGCGGGTGTTACGCCCCTTAGCGCGAAGGATGTTGCTGAGACCATTGTATGGTGTCTGTCACGGCCGCAGCACGTGAATATTCAAGAGTTAGTGATTTTTCCAACCGATCAGGCTGGCGTTGGCCCGTCCTATACCTTTAGGCACGCATGAGGGGACGAAATTGAAGTTTCGAATAGAGCGCGATAGCCATGGTGAAGTAAATGTTCCTGCTGACCGCTATTGGGGTGCGCAGACACAGCGCAGTCTTGAGCACTTTAAAATCGGTGGTGATCACTTTCCGCGCGAGATGATTCGGGCGCTAGGCATTCTTAAGAAGTGCGCGGCGCTGACAAACCAAGAGCTAGGTCTCTTACCGGCCGACAAAGCCAAGCATATCGTCGCCGCCGCTGATGAGGTCATTCGCGGTGACCTCGATCAGCATTTTCCGCTTGTCATTTGGCAGACAGGCTCTGGTACGCAGACCAATATGAACGCCAACGAGGTCATCGCTAATCGGGCTCTTGAGAAAAAGGGCGACGTCTTGGGAAGCAAGGGAATTCATCCAAACGATGACGTCAATTTGGCACAGTCGTCAAACGATGCCTTTCCGACCGCCATGCATATCGCGGTGGCCGAGCAGATACACAAACATCTTCTTCCCGCATTCATGGCGCTGTGCGATGGCCTAAAGACAAAATCGGAAGAATTCAAGGCTGTGGTAAAGATTGGCCGCACCCACCTGATGGATGCAACCCCTTTGACTCTCGGACAAGAGTTCTCTGGCTATGTTACGCAACTGGAACATTCCATCGCCCGCGTGAAACGTGAGCAGGTTGATATCTATGAACTGGCGCTCGGTGGTAGCACTGTCGGTACCGGTCTCAATACGCATCCTGAATTTGCGGTAAGAGTGGCGTCGGCGATCGCAAAAGAGACCGGGCTACCGTTTAAAACGGCGTCGAATAAGTTTGCGGCCCTGGCGGCACACGATGCTCTGGTGCAGCTTTCGGGAACCCTAAAGACCACGGCATGTGCGCTGATGAAGATCGCAAATGACATTCGTCTGCTCGGAAGTGGCCCGAGATCCGCTATCGGTGAACTGATCTTGCCGGCCAATGAACCAGGAAGTTCCATTATGCCAGGCAAAGTGAATCCGACACAGGCTGAGGCCCTGACTATGGTGTGCGCACAGGTTGTCGGAAATGATATGGCTGTAGCGGTCGGCGGTATGAACGGGCATTTTGAGTTGAACGTCTTTAAGCCGCTCATCGTATTTAATGTCTTAAACTCGATCCGGCTCCTCGCCGATTCCACTTTAAGTTTCGATTTGCATTGCATCCGCGGCCTAAAGGCCAACTTGCCACGCGTGCAGCAGCACCTCGACAACTCACTTATGTTGGTGACAGCGTTAAATCCCCATATCGGTTACGATAATGCTGCTAAAATCGCAAAGTATGCCTATGACAACAACACCACCCTGAAGGATGCCGCCCATACGCTTGGACTCCTAGAACCTGAGAAGTTTGATCAGTTGGTACGCCCTGAGAAGATGATAGGACCGCTTTATAAATGAGCAAACCTTATAGAATCGCGGTATTTTGCAGCGCTAACGCGAACATTTCGCCATTTTATTTTACCCAGGCCAGTTTTTTTTCAAAAGGACTGGTCAGGCGCGGATGGGAGTTAATTTATGGCGGGGCTGCCAATGGTCTCATGGGTCATTTTGCAGACGAAGTGCTCAAAGCAGGAGGCACGGTGCGGGGCGCGATTCCAAAGAAACTCATGGATGTGAGCGAAGAGCCGCACAAGGGTCTTACGGAAATGGTGGTGACCGACAACCTTTTTGATCGTAAAAGTTGGATAATGGACAACGCCGATGCCTATGCGATCTTTCCCGGAGGTCTGGGAACTCTAGACGAAGCGCTGGAAGTTTTGACCTGGAAGTCGCTTGACTATCATCAAAAGCCCATCGTGTTTGTCAATATCGACGGATTCTGGCAGCATCTGATTAAGGTCTTTCAGCAATTCGCGATCGAAGGAATGATCCGAACCGACCGCGGACTGTCGATGTATGATGTGAGCGACACAGCTGAAGACGCATTGGCGGTTTTTGATGCATTCCATGTCGGTGGCAGAGCTTATTGAGAAGAACGCCCGTCTAAAGTGGCTGGCGGACGAAAATATTCGTCCCTATGTTTTCGTGCGTCCTGAAAACCGTATTACGAGTCCCGGCGAGTATCATACGCAAATGAGCCAAATGGGCCCGGCTGGCAAGTTCGATTGGTTTCCGCATCAGGTGCTGTACAAAAACCCCTTGGAGATGGATCAGGTCAGATTCGCCGATCGCATACTTACTCTTGAAGCCAAGGCTTTCGGACCGAGCGGCATGGCGATGCCTCGTTGGGTATTTTACGATTGTGCAATCGTGCCTGGCTTTGTCGCGGGCTTTGTGCATCGAACATCAGCGCTCCCTGACGCCGTTAAGCGCGCTCTCTTGATTGATCCCGCAACCGAGACGGAAGAATGGACGCCGCTGTCGCTCTTTATCATCATTCCGACGATGTCACGTGACGGAGAGTGGGTTGCGCATAATCTTTGTTCCGTGAATTCACTTCTCACCAAAGAGGAGCAGTTTTATGGCATTGGTTTTATCTCAAAAGCCTTTGGCCTGTGGTACGCTAATGTTTGCACTTGTTGCGGCATCACCCAGTGGAAGAGTCCGGCAGTGAGGCTTCATGCTCATTATGGTGATTTCGAGATTCTGAGCGCCTTTACTCCGGTCCATTCCTACTCACGGACTTTGACTTATCGGGTGAAGGTGGATGTCAACCATTGGACGTCGTTTTTTACAAAAAAACCGGTTGATGACGGTTTTTTGAAGCGCTTTGAGCCCGCAGGCTTTGAGATCGATCCTAACGATGAAGACAGTATGATCGGCTTCCAAAGGCGACTCGAGCGGGGTGAAGGACCTTATTTTTTGCGCGGAGCTGAGACGGTACTTAAGGGGCTGAATGACCGGTTGACAGTCTATCGCGGTCGATGACACGAGGCGTGCGGTAAGTGCTTCAGGGCTTTGATTTCCTAGGCAGATTGTGGCAAATCGACTATACTGGCTCAATGAGTAAACAATCTCCTAATGAATCAATGTTAGCTAAATCGTCAGCATCATCTGCATCATCTGCATCATCTGCGGCGTCGTCAGCATCATCTGCGGAATCATCTGCGGCGTCTGCCGCAAGCTTGACCGAACTTCCAGCGGTTGCGCGAAATATCCATTTGATGTGTAAGAAGTGTGGTGTTGAACGCTACCACGTTGTGGTGGCGCATGCCACTGCGACCTCGGCTAAAGTTGAGTGCGAGGTCTGCAAAGCAAAGTCGACCTTTAAGCTCACCAAGAAGTCGACTTCTAGCTCGACGGGAGCAAAAAAGCGGACGCTAAAACGTAATGAACCCAACTTTGCTGCGATTTGGAGTGATCTCAAAACGCAGATCGGAGTAGAGCAGGTCAGGCCCTACAATATGAAAATGAAGTTCGCGCTCGCCAATGCGATCGAACACCCGAAGTTCGGCATTGGTTTTGTTACTTCTGCCACCAATGAAAAAATCGAAGTGGTTTTTCAAGAAGGTAGTCGCGCACTGGTTCATAACCGTCCGTAATGTACGATTGGACCACGGGCCTCAATTCAGAACAGCGCGACGCTGTTCTACATACCAAAGGTCCGCTCCTGATTTTAGCAGGAGCGGGATCTGGCAAAACCACTGTGCTTGTGTCGCGCACTGGGCATATTCTGCAAGTCGAAAAAGTGAAACCTTCGGAGATTTGTGTTCTCACCTTTACCACCAAAGCGGCGCGCGAGCTAAAGCATCGGGTAGCCTATAAGGTCGGACCGCGTGGTAAGGAGCTTTGGACCGGAACGTTTCATTCCTTTGGCCTCAAAATTTTGCGCAAGTACCATAAGGAAGCGGGCCTTCCCTCCGGTTTTGGTGTGATTGACCAGGGCGATAGCGTTGAGATCCTTAAGGAGCTACTCGCCACTGTTACGAATCTTGGTCGTAGCAGTGGCAAAGACTCCTTTAAGACCGACAGGCTTTTTTCGATCATGAACGAGTGGCGTGCGCACGGCCGTAAGACCGCACGCAACCCTGAAGACGAGTACGAAGTCATGGTGCAGGTGCTTTTGCCGAAATATCTCAAAAAACTTGAGATGCTCGGGGTCGCGGATTTTGAAGGGTTACTCTTAAAGCCACTCGATCTTTTTAAGGATAACACCAAAATTCTCATGGAAGTTCGCACGCAGTTCAAACACGTGATGGTAGATGAGTTTCAAGATACCAATGTCACACAATTTAAATTAGTGCAGGCCATGGTCGATGAACATCGTAACATCACCGTCGTCGGTGATGACGATCAATCGATTTACGGTTGGCGAGGTGCCTGTGTTTCCAATATTCTTGATTTTCCCTCGCATTACCATGGCTGCAGGGTGATTCGATTGGAGCGAAACTATCGCTCGACGCCCGCGATTATTTCGCTTGCTAATGAAGTGATCTCAAAAAATACGGCTCGACACGGTAAAGTTTTACGGGC
>Ga0105164_10002459_pt1 | contig 11455 bp, 9 predicted proteins | sample VDWuncwatermetaG_FD_89674 | JGI IMG/M metagenome (GOLD analysis project Ga0105164, IMG submission 89674) | Wastewater microbial communities from Netherlands to study Microbial Dark Matter (Phase II) - VDW unchlorinated drinking water | ecosystem: Environmental > Aquatic > Freshwater > Drinking...
CAATTTTGCTAACTATTTGCTCAATATCCGAAGCTTCGAAAAGTTCCAGGATATCAGGTTCAGCATCCTTACTTTCTTTGTCAGTTAATGATGCTAGTTCTTTATCAGAATAGACAAAATGCTCTTTCCCTTCCACTTTCACCCTATAAATAGGCAGTTTTTTGGTCTTTTGATGTCTAAAACTAAGATATTTTGATAATTCTACTCCCTTTTTATCGAAATTCTTTCCAATCTTCTCTAATTCAACTAGTAAACAAAGCAGGTCTTTAAACTGGTTATCGGTAAAATTAGACTTATCTTTCAGGCGAACCAACTTATGACCTTCTCTGCCCAAATCTAAAAGCAAGTCGTTCATCTGTTGTTCGGTCTGAATATACTCTTCGCGCTGGCCTCTCTTGATCTTATAGAGCGGTGGTTGGGCAATATAAACATAACCATCCTCCACAAGCTTGGGCATATGGCGGTATAAAAGAGTAAGCAATAGTGTGCGTATGTGCGAACCATCGATATCAGCATCAGCCATAAGAATCAGCTTATGATAGCGCAACTTGGCTATATCAAACTCTTCTCCTACTCCTGTGCCCAGAGCAGTAATGATTGTGCGGATTTCCTCGTTGGAAAGGATCTTGTCTAAACGCGCCTTTTCCACATTTAAAATCTTACCCTTAATGGGTAATATCGCCTGAAATCTGCGATCCCGTCCTTGTTTGGCGCTATTGTGCACAAATATTCCGCCAGACAAAGCAAAGTTATGCGTGTTGGGTACTTCTATATCATAGACATCCGTTATCTGGTTGATTCTTTCTATGTGTTTAATCTTATGATTATAATTTTTTACCGCATCCGCAAACTCTTTTGCATTACCGCCAAAAAATCTGGTTACTAGCGTACATAGCTTGAGCAACCTAGTGATCCTTTTTGGCAAAACATGCCTTTCTTTGTCATACAAATTAATATCGCCGTATTTCTCATAAACTGTTCTGGCGAATTCCAAGCCGGTATTTAAATAAAGTCTATCGTAAGCGACTTTTCTTTTCTTTCTGAATTCATTTGTCCACTGTTCTTTTGTTTTGTTTTTTCTCCATTCCACAAGACCGACATTGGACCATTCTTCTTTTGCTTTCTGAGATAAAATTTCTTTTGTCTCAGGATGATTTATAAAATACTGCTTTACCCTATTTGACTGCTTCAACCTATTTTCTTTTTGTGACCAATAATTTTTCTGAATCAAATTCAGGATCTGCGCATTCTGCTTTTGATAATCCGGGTGGCTATGATAAAATTCTAAAAACTTTTGGGTCATATAATTTTTGTATTCATCGTTTTCCCATTGTTTTTTTGCTCTTTGGCTCAACATTTTTCTCATTTCCGGCCTCGACATAATTTTTCTAATCTTCTCCCGGTACCTTTTTGATCGATGGGCTTTTTTTGATTTTTCTTTTATCTCTTTGCTGTGAAGTGTCTTTTCGAGGATTGTTGTGTGATATAAAAGGTGTTCCCTGTTGTTCATTCTTACTAAATTATCCGGATTATTATTTAACTTGTTAAAATCTCTATGGTGGACGGTATCGCCATTTTCATTTGGATAAGCGCCGTTCTCTAAATTATATCTATCAGATAATAAATGGGTAAAAATCCATTTATTCGTCTTGGGGTCAAAAACCGTTTCATATCCTTCAATAGTAATTCGGCCGCCAATTTTAGAATATTGGCGATAAAGCGGCATTAAAGAATCGTCTGGGGTCAAATCTTTAGCCATTTTATAATTACCGCCCCTTAACATAAATTTATGACCGGGGGTGCAAATAATCTCTTCGTTATTATCAAGCACAACTTTGATAACTTCGGCTGATTTTTTTGTTATTCTTGGGTTTTTTATTTCTCCAATGCCAACTTTACCGTCGTGACCAATGGTATAACAATAATTTTTTTTGCCGACCTTTTCTTCGTTAATCAATTCTTTAAAAGTGATATTTCGTCCATCGGCTAAAGCCACCTTAGTGTCTCCAAAAAAACATCCACCGGCTGAATCTCCCTCCACTATATATAGTTCACATAAAGCCGGGTCTCTTTCAGAGCAATCCGCTAATTTCCCCGGCAAACCCGCGCCCTCCAATGCTCCTTTTCTGCGCGTGAGCTCTCTAGCCTTCCGGGCAGCCTCCCTGGCGCGCGAAGCAACAATAACCTTATCGATGATTTTATTGGCAACCGAAGGGTTTTCTTCAAAATATCCGGATAAAGCATCCAGACTTGCCGACGCAACTAATCCTTCGACCTCGGAATTCCCGAGCTTGGTTTTCGTCTGACCTTCAAACTGCGGATTAGGGACCTTCACACTAACCACCGCTGTCAAACCTTCACGCACGTCATCCCCGTTAATCCCTGTTTCGTCAGATTTAATTAAATTTTTGGACTTGGCATACTGATTAATCGCGCGGGTAAGAGCAGATTTAAAACCGGAAAGGTGCGTTCCGCCCTCTATGGTATTAATATTATTCGCAAAAGAAAACAGGGTTTCAGCATACCCGTCGTTATATTGCAGGGCAACTTCCATCTCCACATCGTCCTGCGTTTTCTGGAAATATGTCACCTTATTATGCAAAGGATTTTTATTTTTATTTAAATATTCCACAAAAGAAACAACCCCGCCGGCGAATTCAAAAACCGCCTGCTTATCACTGCGCTCATCTTCAATCTTGATTTTTAAACCCTTATTCAAAAAGGCTAGCTCTCTTAACCTTTGCGATAAGATATCATAAGAAAACTCGATCTTATTAAGGATTGTGCGGTCAGGTTTAAATGTTACCTTAGTCCCAGTGCTGTTACTTTTACCAACTACGGTTAACTTGGAAACGGTTTTACCCCGTTCATAACGCTGGTGATAAATCTTCCCGTCTCTTTTTACTTCTACCTCAAGCCAGTCAGAAAGCGCATTAACTACACTAACCCCCACTCCATGGAGGCCTCCGGAAACTTTGTATACCCGATGGTCAAACTTCCCTCCGGCGTGCAAAGTTGTAAGGGCGACTTCTACCGCCGGCTTTTTCTCTGTCTTGTGTATATCAACCGGAATGCCCCTTCCATTGTCCGTGACACTGACACTATTATCATGATGCACCTCAACCTCTATGGTAGTGCAGTATCCGGCCAGGCTTTCATCTACACTATTATCAACCACCTCGTAAACCAAATGATGTAAACCGCGGCTGGCTGTATCCCCGATATACATCGCTGGCCTACGCCTAACTGCCTCAGTCCCTTCTAGGACCTGGATAGTAGTTGCGTCGTAAACTTTATTTTTCGCCCCTTCCGGACCTATGGCTTGCTCTTTTTTTGGTTTGGTTTCTTTTTTTGGCATACTTCCTCTCTGATACTAAAACGTATGTCTTTTATTTCCCTACATTGATGTCGCAACAATCCCAATAATTCTGCTTTCTTCAAACTCAACTGGTACAGCCAGGCGGAGGAATCCACGCCAACACCTAACACCCCCCGCCTAAAATAATTTACCTTTATATGCCGTAATTCTTTTTTTGTCAAGGCTTTTTCTAACCAAGCCTGCGGGGTTCCGTCGGTAGGAGCCTCTTTTTTCTCTGTTAGTTCCCGCATCACAGCCCAGATTGTATCTTTGATTATCTCCATCTAGCTAAGGCGCATGGGTAAAACTATATAAAGATAACCGTTTACCCTGATCACCGCGGGCTTATCGCTATCCGTCAATTCCAACTCTATCCTTTCATCGGAAAGATTTTTTAAAACATCACTCAAATAAACCGGGTTAAATCCGATCACCATTTCTTTCCCGTGATAATCAACCGCAACCTCTTCCCGCGACTCTCCAATATCCGGGGTAGATTTTGAAACCACCAGCCTATCTTTAAAAAACTCTAGCTTTACTGCCTGATAATCCGGGGTGGATAACAACGCCGCTCTTTTGACCGCCAATAAAAACTGGTCTCGACTAATACCCATCTTATTGCCCGATACCGGGGGTATAACCTGACGATAATCTGGAAACTCGCCCTCAATCAACCGGGAAATCACCACTACCTTGCCCAAATCAAACAATACCTGGTTGTTGCCTAAAATCATGGATAACTCCCCATCCTCTACCAGATTTCTGTTTAGCTCATGAATCGTTTTGATGGGCACAATTATATAGACATCCTTATTAATCTCTTGGTTTAATTTGCGCTCAATAATCGCCAACCTTTTACCATCGGTTGCCACGAGGGTCAGGATGCCCTTGCTTATTTTAAAAAGAATCCCATTTAAGATATACCTAGTCTCATCCCATGAAACAGCGAATGATGTTAAGTTCAACATTTCTTTTAACACCACCTGCCCCAACTTAATAACCTCTTGATTCTGAAACTCAGGCAGTTTAGGAAACTCTTCTTTGGCCAACCCAATAATCTTAAACTGACACTGATCTGTTTCTATTGTCACTAAGTTATTTTTTTTAGTGGTCAACACAACCTCTTCACTTGGCAATTCTTTTATTATATCGCAAAACCTCTTGGCGGGAATAGTAATCGCCCCTACCTCTTGAATATTCACAGGTATTTCACAACTTATCCCAACGTCTAAATCCGTTGCAGTTAGCCGTATTTTTTCTTTTTGGGTCTCAAGTAAAATATGCGACAGTATCGGTAAAACACTCTTATTGGTGATTACATTTTGTACTGTTTGAATCCCGCTTAATAAGACATTTTTCTCAACCCTAAACTTCATAATTCCCCTCCTATTATTATATTATATACTTATATAGTAATAGTAGTAGTGTAGTTAAATCTCTGTTGAAAACTTCTTAACCCCACTAAAACAACCACGTTATATTAAAACAAGCTCTTGGATAACCACTGAATTACTGCTGTATGATACGAATAACCCTTTCCACCCTATCTTTCAATATTTCCTTATTTCTTATATCTTCTTTAATTTTATTATAAGAGTGTAATACAGTTGTATGATCCTTCCCTCCAAAAAACTCCCCTATTTCAGGAAGGGAAAGGTCTGTTAACTCTCTACTTATATACATTGCGACCTGTCTGGGTAGCACAATATTTTTATTCCGGCGTTTGGTTTTTATGTCTTGCAAGGTTGACCCAAATTCCTCTGCCACACAGCGCAAAATAAAATCCACAGTTATGAGCTTTTTAGGCTCTTTTAATAAATCTTTTAATACCTCCCTGGTTAGTTCGGGGGTTATGGGTTTTTCTTCCAATAAAGAATAAGCTATGGTGCGGACAAGGGCGCCCTCTAATTCCCGGATGTTTGTTTTGATAAGCTGGGCGATAAAAAAAATAGCTTCATCCGGCACAGGAATGGTTTCTCTTTCCATTTTCTTTTTTAAAATCGCCACCCGGGTTTCTAGGTCTGGAGGCTGGATGTCGGTCGTCAAACCCCAACTGAAGCGGGAAACCAACCGGTCTTGGAGGTTGGCAATCTCTTTGGGTGGCCTGTCAGAGGAGATGATAATCTGTTTATGAGCGTCGAATAATGTATTGAATGTGTGAAAAAACTCCTCCTGGGTTGATTCCTTGCCGGCGATAAAGTGTATATCGTCGATAACCAACACATCAACATTTCTATATTTTTGCCTGAAGGCAGGGGTAGATTTATGCTGTATGGCATCAATAAGTTCATTGGTGAACTTTTCTGAAGGCATATAGCAAATTTTGAGCCGTGTTGACGGGTTGTTGGATTTGATCTGATGGCAGATCGCCTGCATTAAGTGAGTCTTCCCTAAGCCGACCCCGCCGTAAACAAACAAAGGATTATATGTCTTGGCCGGAGAATTAGCCACGGCAACCGCATATGCGTGGGCATGTCTGTTAGAGGGCCCCACGACAAAGTTTTCAAAAGAGTAACGAGGATTTAGTTGCAGCGAGTCGGGGGTTTCGATGGCTTTTTGAATCGATGGTTTTGCCTCCGGCTTGCTTAATGGTTCTGCGGTGGACTGTGCACACTCAAAGGTTACTTCGGGTTGAGGGTGAAAGAACTGTCTTAACGCCTCCTCGATATGCGCCTTATAGTGTTTTTCAATCCAGTCGCGGAAAAATGAATCCGGAGCTTCAATAATAAGTACCCGGTCACTCTTGGGTTTTGGCTTTAATGGAGCAATCCAGGTCTCGCAGGTAGCTTTCCCCAGTCTCCCCTCTAAGTATTCCCCAACCTTTTCCCAAATCTTGAGCATTTCTACCATAAGTGTAATAATCTTATCTTGTTACGCTATGCACAGTTTATACACAGGTTGCATAACTCTGTGGAAACATTATAACAAATAAAAACTATCTGGCAAGTAAATTTTGCCCAATGGCTATTATACAACAATCTTTCTTCCAGTCAACAAAAAGCTTTTTGATTTTTTTAAAAGCCCGCGCCAACACACATAGTGGGCTGATTATCAGCTTAAAAAATTTTTTAAGCATTCGCCCAGATTACTCAAAGTCCTTTAATGAAAAGATGTTTTGTCTTTATTAAAGTAGTCTGCTTGTCTTGACCGGTTTTATTTTGTCTATTAGAATCCACGCTCCTGTTTTTTGATATGGTCTTAAGATAATGAATTGACTTAAGCGGCGATTGTGTTATAATTACACACTATTCCTCAAAATTGATAAGGAGACAGGTTTAAAATGAAGAAAAATTTAAAGACACCAACCAAAATTGTAGGCAAGAAAAAGCACGGTTTCCGTCGGAGAATGGCCACTAAGTCTGGCCGTCGGATAATTAAGTCGCGGCGCCAGAAGGGCAGGCACCGCGTCTCTTTTTAACTAATGCGGTTACGGGCTCAAAAGGTCGCAGTTAAAATAATTTCATTTTACCAGGAATATTTAAGGAGTTTTCTGCCTTCATCCTGCCGGTTTGCGCCAAGCTGTTCCGATTATGCCAAGCAGGCAATAATTAAATACGGTATTTTTAGAGGAATATACAAAGGGCTAAAACGGTTGTTTTCCTGTCATCATTTTTCGCATCGCTGCGGGAACGACCCTTTATTGTAACAGGCTGATTCAATAGGCTTAAATTGTAAGGAGTGAAATCATGCAGAAAAGATTAATTCTGGCAATGGCTTTATCTATGTTGGTTTTGTTGGTTTGGTCGGCGTTATTCCCCAAGCCACAAATACTTGGGAATAAAGAGGTTATGGTTACTAAACTTTCATCTCAAATTGAATCAGCACGGACCGCACCCATGTTGAATGTCCAGGATAATGCCCTTCCGGTAAGAACCGTTAAGATTGAACGCAAGAATTGGGATTTGATTTTTGATGAGTCCAGGGCTTCTGTTTTGGGGGCGCAGTTTAAAAACTTCCAACTTTACCAGTTTAATTTAAAATATGCTTTGTTGCTGCAAAATATGGGTAGTGCTTTTCAAAGGAGTGCGGCCGGATCTGGGGATGAAGTCAGTTTTATTAGCAAGTACCGCGACCTCCAGGTTATTAAAAGATTTAATGTTTCTAACTCTAAATATACCATAGAGTTAGATATCGAGACCTCTAATTTATCCAATGCCTCAGTTGTGTTAGATTACCCGCTTATTTTGGGGGTTTTAAATTTTGCCGCGTCAAAGAGCCAAATGAACTTGCAGAACATTAGCGTGGCTACGCAAGAAAAAATAGAACATTTAAACGGACGTAAAGATTTAATTGTTCAAAATATCAAAACCTTGGGATTGCGGGAAAGATATTTTTGCGCTATCATTCAACCAGAATCCGGCAGCTATAGCGCGTTTATTAGAAAGATTAACCCTCAGGAAACCGAAGTCGGGTTAATTGCGCAAAATCTGCAACTTGCTCCCGGACAGAGTCTTACGCAAAAATTTTTCATCTATATTGGGCCGCAGGATTTAAAATTGATTAATGCGGCGAACCCAGCGTGGGTTAAGTTAATTAATTTTGGGGCATTTGATTTTATCTCGCGCATAGTTTTAAATATCTTAGAATTTTTATACGGCTTAGTGCATAATTGGGGGTTAGCAATTATAGGCTTAAGCATTTTAGTGTATATTGTGCTTTATCCCTTGAGCGTAAAGCAAATGCGCTCTATGAAGGAGATGCAGGCTCTGCAGCCGCGCATTGAGGAATTAAGGGGTATTTATAAGGATAATCCGCAAAAACTCAACAAAGAGATAATGCTTCTCTACCGCGAGCATAAAGTTAATCCTTTAGGGGGATGTTTACCTTTGGTTCTGCAAATTCCGATTTTCTTTGCGCTTTACCAGGCACTAATCCGCTTCGTGGCTTTAAAGGGAGCGACTTTCCTCTGGATTAAAGATTTATCTGAGCCAGATCGTTTATTCTTGCTACCGGTATCTTTACCATTTCTGGGAAACGAGGTTAATATGCTGCCAATCCTGATGGCTATCGGTATGTTCATTCAACAGAAAATATCTTTAAAATCAGCCTCTGGAAGCTCCGCTGAACAGCAAAAGATGATGATGATCATTATGCCGATTATGTTTTGTTTTATTTTCTATCACATGTCTTCGGGTTTTGTTTTGTACTGGCTAGTGAATAGCGCTTTAATGTTAATTTTTCAGTTACGTATGAACCGCGCAAAATGACTACCAAAAACAGCATTGAAATAGAGGGACACACTGTAGAGGAGGCAATTAAGAAAGCTCTGCAATCATTAAAATTGCCGCGTCATAAAGTAAAAATTGAAGTTCTCGCCGAAGAAGAAAAGGGTTTATTTGGCATGCCTGGGGCCAAGCCCGCCAAGGTCAGGGTAAGCATTTTAAAAGATAAAGAAAAAGCTTGACAAACTGGTGATTTCGGGGTAATAAATATAACTTAGAGTAAGCGTTATAAAAGAATGTTCCTTGAGGAACATTTTGTAACTCTATATCTTATAATGGGTAAGATAATTGCTATTTGCAATCAAAAAGGGGGCACAGGCAAAACTACATCCGCAATTAATCTTGCTGCGTGTTTAGCCCTGGCTTCCCAAAAGGTGCTTCTTATAGATTTAGATCCTCAAGCTAATGCTACTAGTGGCTTGGGTATTAATAAGCATAATATCCAGAAAAGTACCTACCATGTTCTCTTGGAAGAAATAGAGCTTAAAGATATCCTGCACGATACTATGGTGCCGGGGTTGAAGATAGCCCCTTCGAACTTAGATCTTACTGGCGCAGAAGTAGAGTTAGTTGGGGCATTGGGTCGGGAGTATCGTTTAAAAAGGGCACTAGAGAAAGAAAAAGAAAATTTTGATTTCGTTCTTATCGATTCCCCTCCCTCGTTAGGATTACTTACCATTAATTCAATATGTGCAGCAAATTCTGTGATAATCCCAGTACAATGCGAATTTTATGCCTTGGAAGGGCTGACGCAACTAACTAATACTATTAGACTTGTAAAAGATCACTTAAACCACGATTTAACCGTGGAAGGTGTTTTGCTTACCATGGCAGATTTCCGCACAAATCTGACTAAAGAAGTTATCCAAGAGGTGCGTAAAAATTTTCACGGAAGAGTTTATGAAACAGTTATTCCGCGCAACATACGCCTAACAGAAGCCCCCAGCTTTGGTAAGCCAGTGGCATTATATGATAAAGATTCTGCTGGGGCGCAAAAATACGAAGAATTAAGCAGAGAGGTCTTAGGATTACCTAGAATTAATTCCTCAATTGCACAAGGAGATTAATAATGGAAAGAAAAGCTTTAGGCAAAGGCATAGGTGCTTTAATATCAGAAAAAGAGACTGAGCGCCATGACAAGATTATTTATGTCCAAACTGAGCGTATTAAGCCCAGTCCCTTTCAGCCCAGAGAGGATTTTGATGATCAGGGCCTGGAGGAGCTAACTCAGTCAATTAGAGAAAAAGGGATTATCCAGCCTATCCTGGTGAGGCGTAAAGGGGATGGTTTTGAATTAATTGCCGGAGAAAGAAGGCTGCGAGCCTCTAAGTTGTTGAATTTAAAGGAGATACCAGTTTTAGTCAAGGAGGTAGAAGATCGCGATTCCCTGGAGATAGCTTTGATTGAGAATATACAAAGACAAAGCTTAAATTCTATTGAAGAGGCGCACGCTTACCAATATCTTCTTGAGAAATTTAATGTTACCCAGGAGAAAATCAGCGAGGTGTTGGGAAAATCAAGAGCCACAATAGCTAACACATTGCGATTGCTAAAGTTACCAAAAGAGATTCAAGACGAAATTAAAAAAGGCAGATTGTCTTTTGCGCATGGGCGGGCTTTGCTGGAGTTGGATGATGCGAATCTACAACGCAGACTAGCGCAGGATACTATCTCACAGGGTTTATCAGTAAGTGCATTAGAAGGCTTGATTAAGTCCCGTCGTTTAAAACCTGCTAAGCGCAGAATTGGTCAGTCAATGCGCGATGCGAATGTAGTTATACTTGAGGAAAAATTACAACATGTTTTGGCGACTAAAGTGAGGATCGCTAAAAGACAAAAACGAGGGCACATCCTTATAGAATTTTATTCAGAGGAGGACTTGAATAGGATCGTTGGCGTTTTAAGTGGAGGGGGTAGATTATGAGCCAGGCAGTTTTAATTTTAATTAAGCCGGATGGGTTAAAAAAATCCTTAACCGGCAATATCTTGACTCGCCTATCAGAAACTAAACTGGAGATTGTGGCGGCGAAAATGGTGCGTGTTTCTAAAGAGCTGGCAGAGGAGCACTATATGCACTTAAAAGATAAACCTTTCTTTCCGGAGATAATTAAATATATCCAGGGGGAGTTGCATGATCGGCGTAAGGTTATGGCGTTGGTTTATTGGGGGGAGGACGCGATTAGTAAATGCCGTAGCCTGGCAGGCTCCACAAACCCGGAAGAAGCAGAATCTACTACTATCCGCGGATCATACGGTCGCATCACCACAGCAGGGGTTTATGAAAACGTAATCCATGTTTCTTCGAATAAAGACGAGGCGGAAAGAGAGATAAGGCTATGGTTTTCGCCCGGAGAATTAATAGTTGATTTATATCCTGTAAAGGACATCGTCGAGAAAGAACATAAAACCAAGGTTTGGGCATAATAAGATAGGCAAGGGCTATGAATAGTATGACGGGTTTTGGTAGCTATGAGGCAGAGGTGGCGCCTTTCGGCAGAATTCGCGCAGAGCTAAGAAGTACTAATCATAAATTTCTGGAGGTAGTCTTTAATCTGCCTGAGGGGTTTTTATCTTTGGAAGCCGGGATCAAAAAAGAGATCGAGTCAAGGCTAAAGAGAGGAAGGGTTCTCTGTGCGATTAACATTAGTGGCGGGGAGTCTCCAAGTGTTTTTATTAACCAGTCTCTGATCAGGCAATATATCGTCGCGATCAAGAAGGTGAACAAACAACTAGACACACCGGAGGATATCCGCCTGGATACTTTGATTAATCTCCCCGGGGTAATTTCTTTTGCTGACCAGGAGGTTCCCAAGGAAAACGTCTGGCCGCGTTTAAAAAGCGTGCTTAGGAGGGCGCTTGAGGAATTGGTTAGAAC
>Ga0105164_10002460_pt1 | contig 11453 bp, 16 predicted proteins | sample VDWuncwatermetaG_FD_89674 | JGI IMG/M metagenome (GOLD analysis project Ga0105164, IMG submission 89674) | Wastewater microbial communities from Netherlands to study Microbial Dark Matter (Phase II) - VDW unchlorinated drinking water | ecosystem: Environmental > Aquatic > Freshwater > Drinking...
GCTTAAATGAATACTATAAACTTTTTTATATTAGATGGTTTTTCCTTGAATTATGCCACAAGAAAAAAGCTGCGGAGCTGTTGTATTCAAAAAGCAAAAAGATACTTCTGTGAAGTACCTTCTTCTCCATTATGGAGCGGGGCACTGGGATTTTCCAAAAGGCAAGCAGGAGAAGAATGAAAAGGAAGAGCAGACTGCCTTGCGTGAAATAAAGGAAGAGACGGGCATAGAAGATGTTGAAATACTTGACGGATTCCATGAAGCCATAAAATATTTTTATAAGAAAGATGGCGAAACAGTATACAAAGAAGTCACTTTCTTTCTTGCGCAATCGCCAAGAGAAGACGTCAAGCTTTCGTCTGAGCATATTGGATATGCGTGGGTTGGTTACGAGCATGCTTACAAAAAGCTGACATTCAACAATTCGAAAGAACTATTGGAAAAGGCAAATAAATTTTTGGGAAAATAATATTTTTATTTTTTAAAAATAATTTTTTCTTGTGCAAAAATCATCGAAACCTATTTAAAGCAATAAAAATTACTGATTTTTATGGCATTATCTCAAGCAAGGTCTGAAAGAAAGCCGACAGGCGGAAGATACAAGGATTACAGGAAGAAGAGGCTGAATGAATTAGGAAGAGAGCCTTCTTTTACAAAGCTCGGCAAGAAAAGAATGCAGATGATTAGGGCAAGAGGCTCTAACAGGAAAATAAGGCTGCTAAGCGCTGACACAGCAAACTTGTTTGACCCTAAAACAAAATCTTTCAAGCAGGCGAAAATCAAGACAATAACAGACAATCCTGCCAACAGGCACTTCATCAGAAGAAACATAATGACGCGAGGCTCTGTGATTGACACAGAGTTCGGAAAAGCAAGAATAACTTCAAGGCCCGGGCAAGACGGGATTGTGAATGCAGTGCTGATTTCTTGATTATTTTATTATTATGACTACAAATAGTGGAATTGCGGATTTAGCCAGAATTGAGGTTAGGATTGGGCAAATGCTGGAAATTGCTAGAAGATATAATGACCCAGATTATGATAGAGTAAACAATAGAGCTAGCGATATATTTCATGGTGGTATTTTTGTTTATGCAGCTCTTAAACAGGGAATTATCGTGGACGTGATTAAAAATTTGCTACAAGTGTGCGGAAACGAATCCGGCAATCCAGCACAACCAATCCTTGAAAGAATGCTTGAAGCAGGTGCTGATGAATTCCAAACGGCTGGGAGTCCTATTACTACTTATAAGTTATAAAAATAGAAAGATTTATATATTGCTAATTTTTGCTTAATTTTTATGGAAAGAGAAGCACCAACAAAAAAATTATTGATAGAGCTTTCTGGCGGAGACGAGAGTTTAATCAGCAGCCTTCATCATGGCTTGTTTGAAGCTCCTGTATTGGCTAATTTTTATCCTCATTTAAATTTGGATGAATTAGTCGTATTTGCAGCTCAATCCTGGGAATTTAGAAGTGAAAGAGATGCTGAATTTTTACATCTTTTGCAATCACAAAACAGCATTTATGATATTTTTAATTATGTAAATAATTCTGGTTTTAGTTGGCTGAATGGAAACAAATCAATTTCTGATGAATCAAAACCAAAATATGAACGCTTAAACCCATTTAAGGGAAAAAATCTAAAAGATAGGCTTGAAAGAGTCGATGAAAAATTCCAAAGAACATTAAGAGATAGGCTTAAGGAAGATGTCGATGAATACGTTTTTGAAAGCCAATATCAAAGAAGAAAATCAGCAAGGAATGGGGATAACAAAGGACTTGTTGTTATGAATTTTCAGCCAGTATATCCTCAAAAAAATAGGGAAAAAAGAGTAGAAGGTTATGTTTTAGGAATCCATAGACTTCTTTCTGCGTATCCGATACAATTCGAGCCAGTTGCCACTGCGCAAATTCCATTATTTCAATAAATTTTTATTAAGCCGCTATAGTTGGCGCACGAACTTTAGTTGTTGTTTCCTTTATTCTATAAAGAAGCTGGACTTCAGGATTATATTCCAGCATATTCCACATTATTCTTTTCTTTGGGCCTTCTTTGTAGTCCCTCACAAAATCCGGCACATCCCATCCGGGTTTTGTTTCTGTTCCAGGCTCATTATTTTCCGGATTTTTAAAGCCGTAAAGAAAAAAAGCCAATTCGACAGCACGCGTAGGCACGCGAACCATTGGACCATAAGTATAAGTTAATTTCCTAACCATTGATAAAGCATATCTCAGCACTTTTCGCAAATTTTCTTTATCGGTTGGCATTTTCTCATATTCTATCAGTTTAGGTTTTTCGTCTTTCCTATAAGATTCAAAACCATATATTTTGTATTTGCCTTTGAATTCAGGAATTACTAATTTGGCTTCTAAATTTTTAGTTCCTAAAGATTTTTTATCACCACCTTTCCAATAGCCTATTGGCTCTTCATCCTCATCTGGAGGTGGCGAAAGCTTAATGTCTTTTTCCCTTAATTTTTTTATGAGTTTTTTATAACCGCTAATCTGGTCTTCTACTCTTGCTTCAAGTATTTTTGCTGCAAGATAGCGGGAACTGTAAAATGAGCTTGCAAGAGCAGGAGTAACAAAATACTGAAATTTAAGGCTGTCTTTTGATGTCTCTAGCCTGTTTCTTTTAATAAAATCATCAAGTTCAGGATAAACAACCCATTCAAAACCTTTCAGCCCTTCATAAAGCTGGCCGCTGTCGTCGACCAATGCAAAATTTGTTGGAGCGCCTGTTCTGTTTCTTCCATTTCCTCTAAATTCCAAAGTCTGCTGGTCCATGATTAACGCAGAGAAAGAATGGGATTCCTTGTGAGAAACAAGCCTTACTACGTTTCCATGCCTGTCATTTTCGGAAATACTATAACGATTCGTGCTTGAAGATTTTTCCCTCATTCTTTCATAATCCGGAATGTTTATGATTGTTTTAGCGCCGCTTAATGCCATAAAAAAAGTAAATAAGTCAAAATCAGTAGCTTGATGAATCTCTGTGCCGTCAGGCGCAACCAGATACACAGGCGCGGGCTTCCTATTTTTTAAGTCTGCCTTATAAATGCTTAGAACTTGGTCTATCACTTCTCTAATTGGCTGGCTTCTGTCCATTATTCTTTTAACTAACCCATCATCCAAAATATGCTCAAGAGTTTTTGCAACTGCCATACTTTCTGATGAAATTCAATTAAGTTTAAATAATTTATCAGTAACTTTAATAAAATGCATCAACTAAAACAAATACATGACCTTCTTCTAAATGAATTTGGCCCTCAAGGCTGGTGGCCTGTAACAAAAGCAAATGAAACAATTCCAAAATATCATCAAAGCGATAATCTGACGGAAAAGCAAAAATTGGAGATTTGCTTTGGCGCAATTCTCACACAAAACACAAACTGGAAAAATGTGGAGAAAACAATCATAAATTTGAACAAAAATAATCTGATTGGCATTAAAAAAATAATGAGAATTGATGAGAAAAAACTGGCTGAAATAATAAAATCAAGCGGCTACCACAACCAGAAGGCAAAAAAATTAAAAAATTTTTGTAGTTTTTTGCTTATGAATTGCCGCGGCAAAATTGATATGTTGTTTAAAAGTGATACACCTGAATTAAGGAATCAATTATTGTCTGTCAACGGCATAGGACCAGAAACTGCCGATTCGATAATACTTTATGCAGCCAAAAAGCCGATTTTTGTGGTTGATGCCTATACCAAACGAGTTTTCAGTAGAATAGGGCATAAAGAGGAAACATATGACGAATTGCAGAAATTATTTATGGAGACCTTGCATAATAGCGAAAGATTATTTAATGAGTACCACGCATTGATAGTTGAGCTGGGCAAAAATGTGTGCAAAAAGAGCCCATTATGCAACAAATGCCCGATAAATAGGCATTGCAGCTATTACAAAAGTTCATACATGCGAGTTTGAGCAAATGGTTTTGTCTCTAATAATCGGTGCAGTGATAGGCTATCTTATTATAATGCTAATCCTGCATAAATTAGTGGAAAAATTTTTCATGCTGCTGCTTTTTATAATTTCTGTTGTGTTTGTTGTTGGAGTGCTTTATTTTGTGCTGAAAGGAATTTAATATTCACCCAATATCCAAATATTTATATATGGATTGTCATAAAGCAGTTCAAAGAGGTGAATAGATGGGATTCTTCAGCAAGGTTGCATTCTGGAAGAAAAAAGACGACTTTGACTTGGGCAAGGATTTAGGGCTCGACAAAGACTTGGGCTTGGACATTGGAGCAGGTCCTTCTCCAGACTTGGGCATGGGCTTGGAAGCGCAGCAGCCACAGCAGCCATTTCCAAAATATTCCTCGTTTCAGCAGCCAATGCAGGGATTTCAGCCATCTTTCCAGCCAGCTCAGCCGTCATATTCTCAAGCTCAATCTAATGATAGTTACATAGCATCAAAAAACTTAGAGGTCATTTCAAGCAAGCTGGATGCCCTGAAAGTTTCCTTGGAAAGCATAAGCCAAAGGCTCACAAACATAGAGACAATTGCCAGAGGCGAGCAGGAAGACTTAAGAAAGAGAAGGTATTATTGAAAAGATTTTTATAGACAGCTTTTTTATTTTTTTCAATGAGCAAAAAAAATATATTAATTTTTTCTACAGCTTTTATTGTGGTTATTTTAGACCAATTAACAAAATTTCTGATAAAAGATAATATTCGATTAGGCACTTCAATCCCAATAATCAGAAATGTCCTGCACTTGACTTATGTAACAAATTCCGGCTCTGCTTTTGGATTATTCAAAGGATTCAATTTATTTTTTATAATCTTCTCGATTTTTGTCATTTTTGCAATATTCTACTACCTTAAAAGAATTATAAAAAGTGAGGGATTGCTGCAGATTTCTGTCGGATTGCTGCTAGGAGGCACAATTGGAAACCTGATAGACCGGATTTTATACGGCTCTGTAACTGATTTCATCGACTTCAGAATTTGGCCAGTGTTCAATGTCGCAGACAGCGCTGTAACGATAAGCATCATTCTGCTGATTGTTTTGCTGTGGAAAAAATGATAAATAAAATTTAAAATTCTTCATGTCTTAATTTTATAGTGGTAAACTATAGAAAAATTTATAAACCAGCTTAGATTTTTTATTGATGAGAACAAAATGTCTGAATATCAGCATATTGGCGTTGTAGAAAAAACACCTGGTTGGTTCCGAAGTGTTAGGGAATTCACAACTACAGAAAGCAATACAATAATAACTTCTTTAGTAAATGATATTGAAAGCAGCTTACCCGGAAGAGGGATATTCCACAAATATGACCGTACTGGTGAGATTGATGGCAGAATCTATAACGCCCAAATTCAAACTCCTGACAATAGTATTCACGGTTATGTTAGGCTTGTGCCGGCATCAAAGGAGAATGGGATCCCTGCAAGAGTACAAACGGCATTTGCTTGTACATCTGAGGACGTTCAAGGAGATTTGGAGCTTTGTATACATAAGATGGGATTTCCAATACAGACAGGCAATAAAAGAATTAAAGCAGTACCCTTGATGAGCTATCAAGCCCCAGAACTGTATGCTCAGTTAAGAAAATCACTCTCATCCTAGTATTATTATTTACAAAAATTATTATTTAACGCATTCATGCGCCTTAAAGCCTGCTCTTTCAGCTTTTCTTCTTGAATTAAAATATATCCTGTTTTTTCTTTTCATTATTCTTGCCCAGCCGCATTTTGCTGTATGAAATCTTTTTGTTTCAGCGCTTGCAACAAATTTTGCCAAAATCCTTTTTGTCTTTGCCCTTTTTGTTTTTACAGTTCTTATAGCTTTTTTTGGTTTAATTTTTATTTCTTTTTTAATTTCAGGAATTTCTACCACTTCTATTTCCGGCTTTTCTTCCTCTGCTTTTACTTCCTGCAAAGCTTCTATAATTGTTTCTGTTTCTTTCTTTGGCTCTTCTGGCTCAATCTTTTCAACTGGCTCTATTTTTTCAGCTTGAGGGTAATATTCTTCAGCTTTGGAATTGCTAGAATCATCATCTTTGTTACTTGTTCTTATGTTGATTATAGCTGTTACAAATCCAATAATGGAAAATAAAATAGCAATCAAGTGGGTATTTTCAAATCTCTTGGCCAGAAATGAGACAAGTATTGAGTCAAGCAGGATTAAGATTAAAATTACTCCCGTCACCGCCCAGCCCCAGCTTTTGTCATGATAAGCAGCAACCATTGCAAAAGCTATGAAAAAAATAAAAATCAGCAATATGCCGAGCTCGAATGCAAAAGCGTAACCGCTCAGCTCAAAAACCGCGAAAATAAAGCTTATTCCAACAAAAAGAAGTGCAATACACATCACAAAAAAACTTATGTTTTGTTTTTCCATTAAGCTAGAGTTTTCGCGTAAATATTTAAAGATTTCTATTGAATGGTGCGATGCTCTTTGTAAATATTCAGAATTCTTCAAACTCGTCCAGCTGCTTCAGATAGCCTTTTTTTCTTAAATAAGAAAGCTGCGTTGGCGTGTATTTGTACACAATGTCGCCTTTTCCATCTCCGCTGTATTCCCACGGCTCAACGATTACAATATCACTTTCCCTCACCCACAATTTTCTTCTCAGCCTGCCTGGTATCCTGCAGACTCTTATTTTGCCGTCGAGGCACTTTACCCGCATTCTTGAGCCGCCAAGCCTTTGCTCAATCATTCCAAAAGTTTCCCTTCCTCTTGGGAGGTGTATCCTATAAATTTCCTGCTGGATTTGCTCCTGTTTCTGCTGCTCTTCTTTCTTCTTGCTCATTAATAAAACTGAAATTTATATTGTTTATATATGTTTCTAATTGTATTGTTTTTATCGTTAATGCCGTGCTCTATTGTCCAAAGCAAGAAGCGTAAAACTCATTGACGAATTAACGCATTAACAAAAAAACTCAATAACAAAGACACATTAAAAAACAAAAATGAAAAATCAATAAAATATTAAATAAAAATAAAACGAATTTTATTTAATTCATCAAAAACCCCAAATTTTAAATATACATCCATTTTCACAAATTCGAATGAAAGGATTGAATCTTCCGAAAGAAAAGACATTTGTAGGGCCTGCATTGATTTGGAAAAGGATTGCGGCTTTTCTTATAGATTTTGTAATAATCAACTTGGTTGCGCTGTCATCTTTTAGAAAAATATTGCAGGGCATTGTCCCAAAAAATTACTCTTTTTCAGAAGCGTACTCACTTTTGAGCAGCAGCGCCAATTACACAAGCTTTATAACTTCAGTCTCTTTTGTGATGGCTATTCTGATTATTTTGTATTTTTTCATGCTGGAAAACAAGATGGGCCAGACAATTGGAAAAGCGCTTATGAAAATTTATGTTGTAGATGCTCATGAGAATGCAAGTCCGCGTTCAACAAAAGCGGACGATACATTAAAAAAATGGCAGTTATTGGCGAGGGATATAGTGTTTATTCCGATATTTCCTTTTGTCCTGTTGTGGCTTATAGACCCATTGTTCATGATTTTCACAAAGACAAACCAAAGGCTGACAGAAATATTAAGCAAAACAAAAGTAGTTGAAAGATATAATTTAGGAGATTTTGAGTGAAATAATTATAAAAATTTTGTGATTTAAATGGCAGAAAACCCAAAAGTATTTTTATTGAGAGTTGATGTTGACATGAGCAACATACAGACTTCCATGAAAACCCAAAATGTCACGCCGCAGGAAGCGATTGGCTTTTTGGAGATGGCAAAAGACCAGATACTAGACAACCTGAAGCAGGGAAGAAAGGATATTTTTCAGGCTTTCAAGAAAGATGGCGACTAGTAATGACAGAAAAAATTAAAGAGCCTTCATTCAGGTGGGGCTATGCAATATTTGTCCTGATACTTTTGGCTATACTCGGATTCATTGCAGTTGGAATACTTTCTTTGTTTGCTGGAACTGATGTTGGGTCATTAAGCGGCAATGTTGCTGTGATACCTATTGAAGGTGTTATTTTAGGAAGCGAGGATTCCCAGTCGCTGTTTGAGAGTGCAACAGCATCCCCAGATATAATAGAACTCATAGAGAAAGCAGACAAAAATCCTAATATCAAGGCTATAGTGCTTGAGATAAACAGCCCTGGCGGTTCTGCTGTTGCGTCTGAAGAGATAGCAAATGCAGTCAAAAAAATAAACAAGACGGCTGTTGCATGGATAAGGGAAGAAGGAGCGTCCGGAGCTTACTGGGTTGCTTCTTCAACTAACCATATTGTGGCAAGCAGAGCGTCGATAACAGGCTCTATCGGGGTTATTGCATCCTATCTTGAGTTTCCGGGCTTGCTGGAAAGATATAACATAACTTATGAAAGGCTTGTTTCCGGAAAGTATAAAGACATTGGAAGCCCCTACAAGGAGATGACTCCTGAGGAAAGGGTAGTGTTCCAGCAGACATTAGACGATATAAGGGAATATTTTGTCAGTGAAGTTGCTAAAAACAGAAACCTAAACAAGAAAGAGGTTGATAAAGCAGCAAATGGATTGTTTTATCTTGGAGCGCAGGCAAAAGAGCTTGGGTTAGTTGACGAGCTTGGCGGCAAAGATGAGGTTGTACGTTACATAGAAAAAAAGGAGGGCATAACTGCAGAGATTGTTGAATATAAGAAGCAGAAAACCTTATTTGATGTCCTGAGCAAGGTTTTAAGCAAGCAGTCTTTTTTTGTAGGCGAAGGAATTGGAAGCGCTCTCCTCAATCAAAAAACTGCGTCGAGCATAAGCATTAGAACTTGATTTTATTAAAAATTAATTTGAATAAATTTGATAGTTCTTGTGGGTAAACGACTTGTTTCTTCCAATATTACAGGGAATACTTTTGATAATTGCAGGTTTGTCGATTATGGGGATAAAAAAAGAGAGAATTAAAAAATGGCTCGGCAAATTCAAATTCTAGATAACCAGTTTTTACCACTCTAAAATGATTAAAAACCCAAAGATTTAAATATAAGAAGTTAATTCAATGCTTAGTTGGGGGTTAATTTATGATTAAATCAAGGCACAATTCATATTTTATGGCATTTCTGTTATTGGTAGTTTTACTGATTGATTCAAATTCAGCTTTTGCTTCAGCCAGCCCGACATTTAAGCTATCGCCTAATCCTGTAACTATTGGAATGTATAGGGATTTAACTGTAAATGGCGCTGCTCCAAATTCAGATGTTTTTGTATATTGCAAAGACCCAAGCGGCAATGAGCAGTGCAACGGCTTGAATTTTGGGAAAACGGACTCGAACGGAAATTTTCTTGAGCGTGAAATAGTTAAATCAAACTTTGCTCTTGGAAAATGGTGCGCTTATGCAAGTATTGGAAGTAAAAATGGGCCTCTTACAAATGTAGATTGTTACAATGTTATAAGTGCAGCAGGAGGCACCGGAGGAAGCGGAAGCTTCTCTCTTAACGTTCCATCAACAACCATTTCCATTGCGCAAGGCACCTCCAGCACATTAACAATTACCGCAAGCCCAAGCACATTTAATTTACCTATAACACTTTCAATTTCCAATCTGCCTAGTGGTGTTACAGCAACATTTTCACAAAATTCAATAAATCCTGCGCAAAGCGGCTCTTCAGTTTTGATAATATCTGTGCAAAACAATGTTGCTGCAGGTAGTTACATCTTTAATGTTATAGGAACAGCAAATGGTATTACCCAAACACAGCAAGTTCAATTAATTGTTTCAAGCGCAAACAACAATTTTGTGCTTAATGTGCTTCCTTCAAGCATTTCAATTACGCAAGGCAGCTCTAATACAATCTCTGTTTCTGCAAGCCCTGCAACATTCAATCAGCCAATAACACTTTCGGTTTCAAATTTACCTGCAGGAGTGGGAAATTCATTTTCATTAAATCCAATATCAAGTTCACAAGGCATGAGCTCAATTTTGACAATATCCTCATTAAGCACTGTTCCAGTTGGCAATTATTTTTTAAATGTAGTTGGCGCATCAGGCAATGTTGTAATAACACAGCCATTGCAGCTGATTGTTGCATCTGCAACCAGTTCACCTTTACCAACTCCTTCACCATCTCCTTCAGGTACGTCAAATGGTGCAACAGCAGGAAGCGGTAACAAGCTATTAATCTCTGATATTGCAGCAAAGATTGACGGCAAAACAACAGGCGTAGGAAGCGACGGGCGAATAAACAAGGAAGCAGTGCACGACTCAAGCGTAGAATTTAAGGTAAAGTTAAAAAATAATTTTACACAAGCTGAAAATTTGAAAATAGAAGGAATCACATTGAAAGTCACAATTGAAAGCATAGACGACGGAAATGACCTCGAGCAGGAGTCCAGCGAATTTGATTTAAGGGCACAAAATGACAAAACAACTACTTTGAGATTCAAAGTTCCTTTTAACGTCGATGATGGAACCTATAATGTTATCATAGAAGCTGAAGGAACAGACGAAAATGGAACTACACAATCACAAAGCCAGGAAGTGCAGCTTGAAGTCAAAAAAAAGAGCCGTGAATTGAGCTTCACAAATTTTGCAGTCAACCCGTCAAAATTAAGCTGCAGCAAGGACTTGAGCATAAACTATGGCATAATCAACCTTGGCAATAAAGATGAGGAGTCTGCTAGTGTTGAGGTAAAAAATGACAATCTTGGATTAAATATTGTTGAAAAGGATTTAAAGCTCGATTCTGGAACAGATAATAACATATTCCAAAAGTCAGCAAGATTCAAAATCGACGATAAAGTTCAAAGCGATACTTATCCAATAACTGCAAATGTTTACTCAAGCGACGGAAGATTGCGTGACACAAGGACATTTGATTTGACAGTTGAGGATTGTGTTGAAGCAAAACAATCCAAGGAAACAACAACAGATGAAGCTGTTTTATTGGAAGGCCCAATAGTTTCTAAAAGCACAGAAAGCACTAAAACTACGACAGAAACCAAATCAAGCTCGTCATCAAGCCCGTCATTTGTTGAGAGCTTCTTTAAAAGCGCAGATGCAGGCAAGTGGCTATTGATAATCTCTTTAGTGTTTGTTGTAATTTTTGTTTTAGCAGCAGCAGTGATGTATGCGGTGCTTTAGGAAAAATATAGATAATGATATAGTGCATTCTAAATAATAAGTCAAAATGGATACAAAAATAGATGGATTAGCGCAAAAAGTTGATACTGCTTTATTGAAACAGGTAAGTGTAGGCAAAAAGTCTGCAGCTAGAGTTTTGAATAAGGCATTAGAATTTATTTCATCTGACCCTGTTCTACCACCCCCTTATACAAATATTGCAGATATTACTGATGCTAATTTGCTAATGATGTATCGTTATAACATTTCAGATTTAGATAGACCTGGCAGGAGCCCACCATCTGGCGGCGATCAGCGAGGCGTAGGTAAAACTACTTTATTAACTCTTGAAAAATATCTTCTTGCAAGAAGTTTAATCACAGAAGCTAAATACGCGGGAAGATTTAGACCCACTCAGTAC
>Ga0105164_10002461_pt1 | contig 11452 bp, 8 predicted proteins | sample VDWuncwatermetaG_FD_89674 | JGI IMG/M metagenome (GOLD analysis project Ga0105164, IMG submission 89674) | Wastewater microbial communities from Netherlands to study Microbial Dark Matter (Phase II) - VDW unchlorinated drinking water | ecosystem: Environmental > Aquatic > Freshwater > Drinking...
ATATATATATATATATATATATTATAAATTTTTAAAATTTTTAAACAAATTTTTCATATTTTTCCATCGCGTCAACTATTTTTTTAACAATTCCTTTTTTGCTTTTATATATTAAAAATACAGTAATACTTGTAGTTGGCACAATGTTTAGAATTGGCAATAATTTAGCGATTAAAGGCACTATAAATTTTGCGACCCCTTTTTTTATTATTTGTTTTCTTATAAATGTTGATTCATTAAAAATCCACATCCATATTACAATCGCAAAAATTCCATTAAAAATCCAAAGCAAAAATATAAGCGCGCTTGTCGCTAAATTAAGAATTGGTATAAAAAGTAAGATGTTATAACCAATATCAGATAAATCTTTTACAACTGCCGCGAAAAATATAATTCCGGGGAAACTTGGCGCGACAGGCGGATTTTCTTTCATATCCTCAAATTCATCTTCGTCTATTTCATTTTCAAACGGCTCCTCTTCTTCATAAAATGCATTTTTAAAATCCTCAAAAGACACATTGGTTTCTTGTTGTATTTTGTTTCTGTTTTCATTAAGTTCCGCGACTCTTTGGTCTTCGTCCATATTTTATTAAAATCCTAAATTCCAGATTTAAAACCTCAAGCCAAATAAAATCCAAAATTTGAATTACTATTTTTATTATTGGAAATAGGGATTTTATTTGGCATTTTAAATTTAGATTTTGGATTTAGCCTAACTCTTCTCTTGCTTTTTTAATTTCCAAAATCTGCGCAGGGTCGGTTGTGATGATTTGGTCTTCTGTGTATGAGGCGATTATTTTTATCGCGGCGTGTTTTAAGCCGGCGAAAAATATACCTTCACCCACATCCGATTCAAGAAGTAAAAATTTTTCTTCGTCCGTCAGTTTAAAAACTTCCTTTAGAGTGTCTATAGTTGCAGGCGATTGTTTTAAAAGTATTTGAATTGAGGAGTTTGTGATAATAGCTTTGCCGTAAGGAGAATTTAAAAAATCGCCCACATCTTGCGTAATTGTCGCGAGTCCTAAATAATATTTTCTTGCTCTTTTTGCTATGCCGAAAAGAAACGACGCGCCGTCGTCGGACTTCATAAGCCACCACGCTTCGTCAACCACAAGCAATCGTTTTTTAATCTCTTTTCTAACTTCATTCCAGATATAATGAGTGATAAGATAAGTCGCGACAGGTTTTAGTTCATCCTCCATATCTCGTATTGAGAATACTGTCATTTTTTTGTTCATTTCAACATTTGTCGGCTGGTTAATAAAACCGGACCATGTTCCCATTGTGAATTTTTTTAATTTTTCAGCTAATTTTTCTCCTCCGGCCATACTTGCTAAAATCAATTCAAGGTCCGATAAAATTGGCATAGTCGCGTTTTTAAAATCGCTTTCCGGAGTAATGTCGCGCGAAGCGTAAGTTTCGGTTATGGCTTTGTCTAAAATTGCGTCTTCTTCAGGACTAAGACCGCCGAGCATTATTCTAAAAAGTCCGATTAGATTTATAATGTTGCTTCTTAAAAGATCCGAAGGCGACTCGTCTTCGCGCGGAGGAGGAATATCAAAAGGATTTATGTGATGTTCTGATGTGAGCGATATGTTAAAATGACTTCCTCCTACCGCTTCAGCAAGATGTTCGTATTCTTTTTCTGGATCAATCACAATAACTTCCGTGTCAAACATAAGTGAGCGCAGGATTTCTAATTTTGTTAAAAATGACTTTCCAGCGCCGGCTTTGGCGAATAAAACTGAATTATAATTTTCAAGCGAGTATCTGTCAAAAAGAATTAAACTGTTATTATGCCTGTTTATGCCATAAAGTATGCCTTTGTTTGAAGTAAGGTCAAAAGAAATAAAAGGAAAAATACTGGATAAAGGTGAAGTGTTTAATTTTGAATGGACCGATAATTTATCCGTGGCAAGAGGAAACACGGTTTCCAGTCCTTCTTTTTGCTGGAAGAGCGCCGGTTTAGTATAAACAAGGCGCGCTTCAAGAAGAGTTCTTATTTCTGTTTCGTTTTTATTTAATTCTTCAAGCGAGTCGGCGTATATTGCGATATACAGTCCGACATCAAAAATTTTTTCCGTTGCTTGCTGAAGTTCATCGCGCAATTTTTCCAAATCCTGATAAGCGGTGTCAAGCATAGGGTCGCGCACAAATCCTTTATCCTCCCGTTCGCTTATTTGGGACTGCACTTCCGCCACTTTTTTTTGCAGTTTTTTTAAAATTGACGCGGTGTTTATAGGGTGCGCAAAAATTGAGATGTCAAAAATTTTATCTAAATTTATAATAGGAGAAAGCCATCCTGTTGAGACGAATCGCGGATAAGAAAAAACAAAAATAGTTCTCACAAATTTTTCTCCGAGTTTAATGTGGTTTGAATTTATTTCTAAAGCTGAAGGAGAAATAATATCTTTTAATTCTAATTTTGCCGCTTCAAAAATTTCTTCCGGTAAAATAGGCGTTATTTCTTCTTCTTCTTGTTTTTTAAAAAAGTTGAACATACTTAAAATTAAGGAATGAACGAAGTGAATGACTATATTTTTTTGAGTACCTCGTATATAATTTTATATTTTTTTTATTATTTTTCTAAATTTTATTTTTTGTTTTCAGTTTTTAATTTATTCCTGCGTCGGCATTTTCCCTTTTTCTTTTTCACCTGGATTATAAAGATAATAAAATAATTCTATAACTTCTTCCGTTCCAAGCGGCACAGCGCGAACCCCCATTCTTATAAGTTCCTGCATAACAACTTCGGTCCTTTGTATAAGTTGTTCTTTGTATTCCTCAAATTGCGTTTCTTTATTTTTTTTTTCGTCTCCCGTTTCCTTGTTTCCAAATATTCCGCTTAATTTTGCGAGTATTCCAGATTTTCCTGTTACTTCTAATGCAGGCGGATTAAACGGTATGACCACATAAAAGTTTTTTGAAACAATATTCGTTGTTTCAACAAGGATTTTTATGAATTCCGTGTATTCTCGCGTTTGTATTTGTATTAATTCATTTATCTGCATTTTTCCGGCGTCTTTTAAAAGTTCAAGATACGGGTTTATGTTTATTGGCCGCGATTCAATAAATATTTGCACTGAAAAATCCAGCGAGTTTAAAAAATTTTGGTACTGATTTGTTATTGCTGTCTGCTCGTCTTGAGATTTAAGAGCAAAGTTTAAAGAAGATGTCATTAAAATCATTTTTAACTCTCCGTTTTTTAAAATAACGACTCCATCGCGCACTTCTTTTATATTAACAAATTCTTGGCTTGGTTTGGAAACAATGTTTGGCATATTTTATTTCAATTTATTACATCTGACATCAGAAGTCATTAAACTTACGATGTCCTTATAAAATTATTTTTTTAAAGCAAAAGTGATAGTATTTTATAATGACATCGTAAGTTTATTTAATATTTTCTTTAATATCTAAACTCCAGGAAAGTTCTTGAAGTTTGTTTTCGGTTAATTTTGGAAGGTATGTTTCTTTGCTTTTTACAGTGGTATCCTCTTTTTTTGTTTTCGCGGCTTTTTCCGTTTGTTTTCTCCATAAATAAAGTTTTGTGCCTGAAATATATGTAAACCCGTTATATACTACCTCTATAAACGGTTTTCCGTGAATTTTAAGAAACGCAAATGCGAGGGACGCGGTTAAAACAGGCGCGCCCAAAATTACTGTTATAAACAGCGGGAATAATGTGTGAAAAATAAATATTAAACCGGCGCCGCCCGTAAGATAAACAAACTGCCGAAAAGTTAGCGGTCCGAAAATTTTATTTTCTACTTCAATAAATTGGGGCACATGAAATTGCATGTTATAAATTTATATTGGTTCTTTATAAGGATCTCCTTCCGGGTAATGTTCATTTTTAAAAGGGGTGTTTTTATCCTCCTTTTTTTTTTCGGAAAGTTTTATTTCCGTTGTTTGCTTTGCGTATCTTGAAATTTGGTTTTTAAGTTCTTCTTTGGGAGCGTTATTTATATTTGGCATTATATTTATAAATGAGGAAGAAGGTGTTTTTGAAAAATCTTCTATTTTTTTTATTTTTTCTTCATTTTCAGATTTTGCGGCAGTTTCATCTTCGTGTTTTTTAATTAGTTCTAAAGGAGAAGAGGAGTTTGTTTTTATTTGTTCTTGCGGTAACGCATTTTTTGTTTCGTTAAAAGCGCCGCGCAAAGAGGATATATAATTGTTTATTTCAGACGGTTTAGGGACGGGGGTATTTGATTTTGTTTTGGCGAGCGTTGCGATGTTTGCTGTGGGAGTATTTGTGTTTGGAATATTTGCAGCGGTATCGTTTTTTAGGGAAACGGTTTCTTTTTTTTCTTCGCCACCTATTCCGTGCTGTCGTTTTAAACTTTCCTTAACTTTTGAAAAAATCTGCGAATTAACTTCTAAAGCGATTTCTTTTGCTTTTTTTGGGTCAACCTGCAGACGGTTTTTTAGATTTCTGATATATTCCTCAGGTTTTGTAAATCCCAAAAGCACAAAGCCTGTTTCAGAAGCAAGTTCGCCCATTTGGTCTATTTGAAGTTCGTGTTTTTTGCTTATCGCTTGAATTATGTCCGACGATTCAACGCTTGACATCGCTGTTTTTAATTCTTGCGGCAAAGAAGCGTATTTTTCCAAAAATTGTTCCTCTGTGTATTCTTGCATAATTTTATTTTAATCTAAATCACATTTTTTATAAAGGGCGTTTTAATCATATTAAAGAATTTTCAGTTTATTTTTTATTTTCCCACGGTTTATTCCCCTAGTAAAGACTACATTCCCATATAATTTTTAATTTCATCAGACACCGATGATTGGCGTGCGCCTGTTATTTGGTCTATTCCCCCAGTAAGGATTGCCTTCCATATAATTTTTAATTTCATCAGACACCGCTGGTTCACGCGCGCCTGTTATTGTAATAATCGGGGTTTTAAGAGTATTTATTATTTTATTTCTTTCTTCTTTTGTTGGAATATTAAATTCGGCAAGATTCATAAGCTGCGGTTTGCTAAGCGCTTTTATAACTTCTTCATCCATTAAGGCGTCGTGAGTCATATATTGCGCGTTTTTACTCGGCATTTTATCAACTACATCTTGAATTGTCTGAAGTCCTAAACTATCTTTTGTGTTTTGGTCCGCGTTTCTTATTATTGTAGGATTAATGTTCACAATTCTTTGCGCAGTGTCTTTATCTTTGTTAGTGACAATTGCCAAGAATTCTTTTTTCTCCGTGGCGGATAATGTTTGAAGCCCGGTAAGAATATCTGAAAGCCGTTTATTGTCCGCCTGCTGGACAATCGCAAAAGTTTTTTCTTTTCCTTCCTCTGTTTTATTTAACTCGCCGTTTTTATTTAATATCACATCATTTACTAATTCCCTATCTTCTAATTGTAAGTCCTCTTTTGCTTGCGCTTTTGTGGCATAAGTTCCCGGTGTAAGCGGTTTTTCAATTTCTGTTCCAGCAGTTTTTGCTGCAAGCACGCGCGGTGTTTCTATTCCTGTTTTCTTAACCATTGTCTGGAACATTCTTTCTCCCTCTGCTGTTTTTAAGAATCTTGCCGCTGAATTATTATTATCTTTTTCAAGACCGCTTACTATATTATCCATTGAGGTACCGTATTTATCCACATATCCTTGAAGAAGATTTTTTGCTTGAGGTAAAATTTTGGTGTCGCCGGGGTCTGCCGCGGAAACTGATTTATACATTTCTTTAAGATTCCCTTCGTCCCAGTTTTTAAGATGTAAATCTCTGTTTTTTGGATTTTTTGCATAATCAAATTCGTTAGCGATTTGAAGATATTCAGAAGTTTTATCCGCTTGCTGTCTTTGTCTTTGTATTGCCTTTTCTCTGCCTGTTTCGTCTTTAGCCAAGGATGGCATATATGTTTCAAGTTCTTTGGTGTCCACACCTCTGCTTTTTAGATATGAATGCGCGTCTTTTAAGGTTTCTTTATTAACCTTTCCTAATCCGCCGGTTTTTTGGAGTGATTGGATCAAAGCAACCACATTGGCAATTGACGCGCCTGACATATCTCCCTCTCTTAATCTATCGGTATATTTACTTGTTTTCATTAAACTAAGTTCTTTTGCTTTTTCGTCGTTTGTAAGTCCTTCCCATTTCTTTGTTTTTGCTTCAGTTGCCGCTCTTTCGTTTTTTATAATTTGCCTTGCTCCTGCTCTTATTCCTGTAATTTTGCCGATTGTTCCTCCGAACGCTTTGCCTATTCTGCCTTCTCCTGTTGTTATTCTTTCCGCGGCAGGGGCAACCCTGCTTCTTGCGAAGCTTCTTATGCCTCTTCCTGTGGCATAAAGCGGTTTTTTGCCGTATTGTCCTGTTCCCCACTTCATCGCTTTCTTACCGCCTCTCCAAATAGCGTCCGCACCTGTCGCACTCATACTTCTTGCCACAAACAACGCTTTTATAAAAAGCATCATCATTAAAATATAAATCGCGATTAAATAAAAATTAAAAGTAAATGTTGCGCCGGGCGAACCGAAAACCTTTGTTCCGGAAGGAGCGTTGTTAGCCACAAAGTCCCTTAAAAAACCCTGTTTTAAAATTGACATTTCAATATAAAACATAAACATCATTGATGGAGCGAAAAACGCTTCGCGGGTAAATCTTGACCACCAAGATCTAAAATGCTGCTGGGTTATAGGAAGTATTGAAGCCATAATAGCGATTGGGGCAAGTATTATAAGGTTCCAGAGCATTACTAAGCGCAGAAGAAACATTCCGGCCGCGGCAAGAAGCACAAATGAAGCTGTGAGAATTATTATTATACCGCCAAAAGTCGCAATAATCATAGCAATTGCTCCTGGATTTGTTTCTTTCATTGTTTTATTTAATTCTGTATATTGAGCTTTTGTAGCGGCGTCAGATGCCGGTATTTGAACTTCAACCGTGTAATTATTTAGCATTGTTTGAGGATTAAGTTCGTCAACAAATATTTTTGATAAATTCCAGTTTTTTGAACATGTTTCATCCGAGCATCCTGTCACTCTATCTTTAAAATATATCGCCGCCGAATTTGTAAAATTTATTATTTGCTGGCACAGGAAAAAACTGAAATTTATGAATAATGCCACGCCAACGAGTTTTACTAATACTTGTTTTGAATAATATTGCTGGACTTGAAGTATTAAAGCAAGCGCTATTATAAGAATTATAAATATGAAAAGTATATTTACAAAGTCTCGCGCCGCTCTCCATCCTAAATAAACCGGTGTCGCGGTTTTAGCGCTATATGCTCTGTAATCAAGCGACAATTGCGCGCTTAAATCAAAAATATGCGCGGAAATAAAAAGTAGCCAGGAAACAAGCTGGAGAATCCTATAACCCACCCAAGCGATACCCCTGGTCACTAAACACGATATGGTCCAACCGGAAAAATTTCCTGAACAACCATCTTCTTCCCCTCTTCTTGTTATTTCCGTTTGTCTTTCTGGTTCTAATTGCTTTATTTGTTCATTGGTTAAATTAAGTGTTTGACCTGTAATGTTTTTGTACGAATTTTTAAAATCATCAAGTGGCGAAACCCTCAAATTACTTAATCTTCTTGATAAATTTGGTTCCTGTATAAGTTCTCCTTGTTTATTTTTTTCAGTATATAAGAGATAATCAAATTGTTCTCTTGTTAGTATTCCTATATTTCCTCCCGAGTGTTGTATATGATGGTCGGCAATCGCCCGTAATGGCGCAAAAATTTGTAAAGCGATTGAAAAAAGAATTAAAACGCCGACAAATTTTTGTGCGGTTAGAAGTTTAATTTTAAAAATGTGTTTGAATATTTTGGGCACAGTATTTATTTAAAATTATTGAAGTTATTGTTCATTGTTTGTATGGTGTTTTTTATTATTTTGATAATTGATAATTTTAAATTATTCCGTAAGTTCAAAAATTCTTTCTTCGCTCCACGCGCTTATCACATCTTGATTTATAGTGTTTCCTCCCTCGTCTATTATTGCGGTTTCATGAAATATGGAGCGAACTTTCCAAATATATTTTCCTGTTTTATTTTGTCCGAGTTCGTTTATTGTAAATTCAGACGCTGTTGTTTCTTCTCTTCGTGAAAACCCTCCTTCTTCTTTTTTAATGTTTATTTCATAATTTATTGTTTTGTTTAAGGAAAGCGGTAAATCTTCCCAATCAAATGTTATATCGGCAGAAAGAGTCGTGCTTGAAATATTTTCATTATTTTGCGGGTTATTAAGTTTTGGCGCTGTAAGTAAAAAGAATCTAATATGATTTTCTCCGCCGATTTGCGCGCCGTTTTCGTCAATTGCGGTAATTTTAAGAAAATATCTTCCTCCGAGCATCGCGTTAAATTCTTCTTGAGTTTGAATGTATTGTGTTTCTTTAATATCTTTTATAATAGGAGGTTCGTTTGGTAATGTAAGGTTTGTAAGTTCAAGTTTATAACCGGCTATTTCTTCTAAATTCATTGAAGCCCATTTAAATTCTATAGGACCATTTGCTATTACCGAGTGTTTTATTGGACTTAAAATCATAGACATCGGAATTTCAAAAGTGCTTGTTTCGCTAATTCCCGCCACGCCGTTTATTATTTCGTTATTGCTATTCATTGCCGCGACTCGCCACACATAAGTTCCTCCTATGTTAAACTCTTGAAATTCTTTGTTTGTCATTTGATATTTAGAAGACGCTGTGTCGTTTGAATTTATTACCGGTCTTGTGTTTATTGTTTTTTCTTGTCCATCGGGAAAAGTTATGAAAATTTGGTAATATTTGATTTGTCCAAAAACTAAATTTACATCGGTCCAATCAAATTCTATCGGTGTTGCTATAATTACATTGTTTTTAGGACTTAATGGCAACGGGGCTTGGGTTAAAACATCAACATTATTTATATTAAATTCATCTATAACGGGGTTTCCTAATTCATCTGTTGTTTCAATGCCGTTAAAGCCGCGCAGAGTATTTCCTTCCGAGTCCGGCTCGTTAGAGCCTATAATTCCTTCCCAGAATTTTTTTTGAGTCATTACACCCGCAAGCGCGAAAATAATTTCATTGATTTCATCCGCGACTTCTAATTGTTTTAAGTCGGATTGAAGAGCGTCAGGTAAAACGCCCACGATTGCCGCGCCGGGAGTAAGTATTTTTGATTTTTTGCAGACCTTTTTGTCTTTTTTCTCTCCGTGCGCGTCTAAAGTAAGAGTTTTTGTGTCCATACATATTCCCGCAAGAATTCCATTTGAGGCTTGCGCTTCTACTTTTGCGGCTTCAACTGCTTTTGCCCGCTTTTGTTCTTTTTTGTCCATAAGAGTGAGCGTGTATCCCGGATAATTGCTTTCGTCGTCAAAGACGCTCGTTAAAAACGCCGGCCAGCCGCCTTCGCTGAAATTGTTTATAAAATTTCCCACTCTTCTTTTTTTCTGTCTTTCTATATCCACATCAACATTTATGCTGGCTTTTTCGGCTGCGCTTATAATTTCCGAAATTTTGCATTGCGGTTCACCACCCATTTTTCTTTGAGGAGGTCCTAAAATTTTTAAAGCGATATCCACTTTCCATGGTTCGCAGAGTTTTTCGGCGTTTCCTTTTCCTAATATTTGTTCAAGCAAAATTCCACTTTCTCTGTCTGCCGCATCTTTTAAAAAGTCGCCGAAGTTTTGTATGAATCGCGGTTGTCCGTCCTTGCCTTTTATCCAGTTAATCAAGTCCCTTGTCATCTGTCTTATGAAATATCTTGCTATTGGAACAATTATTGTGTCTTGACAGGTTTCTTTTTTTTTAAGCGCGTTTGTGTCTTTTTTGATTTGTTGCGTATTTTCACGAATTTTTTGATCGCGTGTCGGTACTTCTAATTCGCCGGCAATGCCAGAGATGCTTCCAAATACTCCCCCCGCTGATTCAGAAAGCGAACTAACCCCGGAACTTATAAGTCCGCTTGCGGCGTTTTCCACAGTGTCGGTCGCTTTTCCTAAAATTGCGCCCTTTATAGAGTCAATTGCGCCGCATAATCCGCCGGATATTGTAGAGAGTATTCCCCCGCCGCTTGGCTGCACGGGTCCTATAAAACCCGGATCGCCAGGATTATTGCCGGGATTAAAATCTGGCAGTTCAGGACTTTGACCCGCGGATGGCGGATCAAGCGCTAAACTTGAAAACGGTAAAAACATTAAATTACTGAAAATAAAAATAAACAGTAAAATGGATGTTAAAATTTTTTTAATTTTGTTTGACATATAATTTTTAAAATTAAATCTTGGAAAAATAATCTCTTACTAATATATATCCGTCTTCATTTGGTGAAAATTGCATTTTGTCTTTTATTGTTTGATCTTTAAAATTTTTAAACAATATTGCTGTTTTTTCCGCTTCCGCGGAATAAGTTTTCACGCCGATAACTGCTTTTGCCGGATCATCGTAAATCATTTCCATTTTTAAAACCGCTCCGGCAGTGTTGTTAAAAAAATTTAAAAAATCTAAATGAATGTATTTATAATTTAAAGGCGCGGAAAGGAGCGTGAGGTCGCGGATAGTTTTTTCATAAAGAAGGCGGTCCGCTTTAAGCTGTTTGATTTTATCAAGTTGTTCATTTTCTTCATCTTTTAAAATTTCTTTAAAAATTTCAAGTTCATTTTGTTGTATTAGCTGAAGCGGTTTTATCGCGCGCGCGAATCCATTAATGTAATTTTTAATTTTTGTTTCAGAGTTGTCGCTTGAAATCGAGATATCGTTTAGTTCGTATTTTATTTTCCCCGTGTCTGAATTTAGATTTAAAAGCAAAGAGTTAATAATATTAAGTTGTTCCGCGTCAGTAAGATTAATATCTCCTTTAGTTTTAAAATATTGAGTTAAAAATTCTCTGCCGATTTTTTGAGTTAAAGTCTCTGGTCGGGTTGTGGTTGCGTTTTCGTCCTTTGGCAGAGAGTCGTTTGGCCATGGTTTCAAAGGATTTCTGTTTAATTTTATTTCTTCGTTGTCTATTGTTCCGTCGTGATCTGTGTCTGGATTGTTTGGGTCTGTTTTCCATAAAATTTCTTCCCAGTCTTTTAAGCCGTCGTTGTCCGTGTCTTTGTTTAGAAGTTCGTTTCTTTGTTCCGCGCGGTTAAATCTTTTTTCGTAAGAGTATTCTTTTTTCACTGGTTGTCTAAATAAAATCCAAAAAATCGCGATTATAATCAGCGCGGCAATAGCGGTTTTCAAAATAAATTTTTTATTCACCCACACACTTAATATAATATTTTTATAAAGACCTGCTGCGTAATAATTTTCGTAACGAAATTTTCAGATTTTGAGCGAGCCCCCACACCTAATTTAATAATTGTAGTTAATAAATTTAAATAATCTATGTTTGAATTAGGTGTGGGGGCAAGGCGAAGCAAAAATTTTGAGGCATATACAGGTATCTGGCGAAAAATTTTTGCAAAGCCGTAGCCAAAATATGGAAATTGCAGTAGAAAAGTTATTACGCAGCAGGTCTAATAAATTAAATCTGTTTTTTAA
>Ga0105164_10002462_pt1 | contig 11450 bp, 7 predicted proteins | sample VDWuncwatermetaG_FD_89674 | JGI IMG/M metagenome (GOLD analysis project Ga0105164, IMG submission 89674) | Wastewater microbial communities from Netherlands to study Microbial Dark Matter (Phase II) - VDW unchlorinated drinking water | ecosystem: Environmental > Aquatic > Freshwater > Drinking...
ATGATCGACATGTCACGCACCCCGGACAGGGCCAATTGTAATGTACGTGGAATGGGCGTCGCGGTGAGTGTCAGCACATGGACATTGGCCTTGATCTCCTTCAGCCGTTCCTTGTGCTTCACGCCGAAATGCTGTTCCTCGTCGATGATGAGAAGCCCGAGATCACGAAACTTGACGGTGCCCGTCAGCAACGCATGGGTTCCGACAATGATGTCAACCGAACCATCGGCAAGACCCTTCTTCGCCTCTTCCACTTCCTTGCGTGGGACAAGCCGCGAGGCTTGCGCCAAACGCAATGGCAGGCCCTTGAATCGTTCACTGAAAGTCTTGAAGTGCTGCCGCGACAGAAGCGTGGTTGGCACAACCACTGCTACCTGCTTGCCCGCGTAAGCAGCAATGAAGGCTGCGCGCAACGCCACTTCGGTCTTGCCAAAGCCCACATCGCCACACACCAGCCGATCCATCGGACGGCCCTTTTGCAAGTCTTCCAGAACGGCTTCAATGGATGCCAGTTGATCTTCTGTTTCCTCGTAGGGAAAGCGGGCGCAGAATTCATCGAATGCTCCTTCCGGCGGCGGAAACACTTCACCGGGTTTGAGCTCCCGAGCCGCTGCCGTCTTGATCAGGTCGTTGGCTATCTCGCGGATGCGTTCCTTGAGTTTGGCTTTCTTGGCCTGCCACGCACCACCACCGAGGCGATCCAACTGTACACCCTCAGTCTCCGAGCCATAGCGCGAGAGGAGGTCGATGTTTTCGACCGGTATGAACAGGCGGTCGTTGTTGTGGTAAAAAAGCAGCAGACAGTCGTGTGGCGCACCCTGGACCTCGATGGTCCTCAGCCCCTCAAAGCGACCGATGCCGTGGTCCACATGAACCATGTGATCACCAGGTGCGAGTGACGAGAGTTCGGAGATGACATCGGCAGCCTTGCGTGAACGGCGGGCACGGCGAACCATGCGGTCACCCAGTATGTCCTGTTCCGAAATGACTGCGAGATCGGCAGTTTCAAATCCCTCATCCACTGGAAGAACGACAACATTGATCAGCCCAGCCGAACGCGAATTCACTTCTTCCCAGGTCTTCGCATCCGCCAAGGGTGAAACATCATGGTCACGCAGAATGGTTGACATGCGCTCTGCCGAGCCTTCCGACCAGGCCGCAATGATCACCCGCTTTTTATCTGCCAGAAGCGCTGCCACATGTCCGCGCACCGCATCGTAAACATTGCCACCTGTTTCCGCGCGTTCGAGGGCAAAGCTGCGGCCGCGCTTGCCACCGAAGGAATAGGCCGTGCTTTCTGGGCGCTCGAAGGGCGTGACTTCAACAACACTGCGCTCTGCCAGAAGTTGCAGCCACTCTCCGGCCATGACGTAGAGCTGTTCCGGTTTCACCGGTTTATAGGGGGCGGCACCAAAATTCTGCTTCGTCAGAGCCTCCCGGCGAGCATCGTAGTACTCCGCAATCTGCTCATGTCGAGCTGCCACGGCCTCATTGGCTTCGTGGGCCAAACTGACAATGGCCTCCGGCAAAAAATCTGGCAGGCGGGCGAGCTCAGCATGGAACAGGGGCAGCCAATGCTCCATGCCCTGGTACCGACGAGCCGCTGTTACCGATTCATACAGTGGGTCAAGCGTATCCATGCCGCCAAATGCTTCTGCATAGGATTTGCGGAACTGGGCAATACTTTCTTTGTTCAACAACACTTCGTTGGCCGGATTGATGGTGATACGCTTCAACTGTTCGGTCGTGCGCTGTGTCTCAGCATCAAAGCTGCGAATGCTCTCCAGCGTGTCGCCAAAAAAATCGAGCCGCACCGGTGCAGTCTGCCCTGGCGGGTAGATATCGATGAGACCTCCTCGTACGGCGTAATCACCAGGGTCCACCACGGTGCCGGTGCGGGAATAGCCGTTGTCAGCGAGGAAGACTTGCAAGGCCTTGCTGTCCACCCGGTTGCCCGGTGCTGCAGACCATGATGACCCGCGTACCGTCTCTGCCGTGATCGTTCGCAACAACATTGCATTGACCGTTGTGAGCACGAGCAGGGGCTGTTGAAGGGGCTTTGCCAGCAGCGCCAATGTTGCAAGACGTTGGGCAATGATATCGGGCGATGGTGAGACCCGGTCATAGGGCAGGCAATCCCAGGAGGGAAAGCGCAACACGTTGAGTCTGGGCGCGAAAAAAGCCAGCTGATCTGCCAGCGTGGCCACATGCTGGTCGTCCAGGCAGACATGGATGAGGCCCCGCGTGCCGGCCGCCTCCACAAGCTGCGGCAGCACCGCCGCATCGAGTCCCCCGGGCAAACCTGCTGCAAACATTCGCCCGGAAACTGTCCAGCGCGAGACGAGAGACCCAATTGCTGTCATGGCTGGCGAAGCGCCAGTATTTCTCGCAGCATCGGACAATCCAGTTCTGCTGGAATGTTGCTCTGCCCGGTGGCGTAAGCCAACAATTCTTGGTCTGGCACCTCCATCAGGTTTTCGAGCATGGCAAGCTCTTCCGCCCCCATTCTAGGTACCTCCCGGCTCAAATAGCCACCCATCAGGATGTCCATTTCTCTGATACCGCGATGGCTGGAGCGCCAGAGCAATCGCTTCCTGCGGATGTCCAAGTTTGAAGGGGCTGACATGATGAACGGCCTTATAATGGGAAGCGCTTGCGCCGCAACCCGTTCCGAAGGACAACTGAGCAACCATGCGACCGCATTCGCTCACCCCGCTCTTTGCCTCTGCCACCAGCATAAAGGGTGTTGGCGAAAAGGTCGTGGCCCTGATGGCGCGGCTCTTGAGAACGAGGAAGACAGTCAAGATCGTCGACCTTCTCCTGCACCTGCCATCAGGAGTTATTGACAGGAGAAACAGATGCAAAATCAATCAGCTACCTGAAAAAGGCGTCGTAACCATTGAGGTCATCGTGGGCAGCCACAGACCATCACCGAAGGGTCGCAGCAATCTGCCCTACCGTGTCGAAGCCTTTGATGACACGGGCCACATGACACTCGTTTATTTCAAGGCTTTTGCTGATCACTTGAAGCGGTTGCTGCCAGAAGGCGAGACCCGCATCGTCTCGGGCGAAATAGAATGGTTCCGTTCTGAAGCGCAGATGCCCCACCCCGATCATGTGGTGACACGCGAAGAATTCGCCAACTTGCCTTTGCTCGAACCCGTCTATCCCATGACGGCCGGGCTGTCTTCTAAAGTCCTGCACAAGACCATGCAAGCAGCACTCGCGCGACTGCCGCATCTGTCGGAATGGCAGGATGCAGCATGGCTTGCAAAGCAGGCTTGGCCATCCTTCAATGAGGCGCTCAAGGCTTGCCACGCACCAGCAACGCCTGACGCAATCGGCCTTGCTACCCCGGCAAGATTGCGGCTGGCCTATGATGAATTGCTGGCCAATCAACTAGCTTTGATGATGGTGCGCCAGCACATGAAGCGGGCGTCTGGTCGTGTGCTGCACGGAAATGGACACTTGCGTCAAAAGATTGTCGCCGACTTGCCCTATTCCCTTACCCGCTCTCAACAAATTGCCATGGACGAAATTCTCTCGGACATGGGCGAACCAAAGCGCATGATCCGGCTGCTGCAGGGCGATGTTGGAGCCGGAAAAACCGTGGTCGCCCTCTTGGCGTTGGCAGCGGCAGTTGAAGCTGATGCGCAAGGCGCGATGATGGTGCCAACCGAAATCCTGGCCCGCCAGCATTTTGCAACACTTTCAAAGTTGGCCCAAGCGTCAAACCTTCGGATCGGCCTTATCACAGGCAGGGAAAAAGGTCGCGTCCGCGAAGACGTTTTGTCTGCTCTGCGCCTCGGCACAATCGATATTCTGATTGGCACCCATGCGTTGTTCGAAGAAGACGTGACGTTCAGGGATTTGGGCCTGGTGGTGATTGATGAGCAACACCGTTTTGGTGTCCATCAGCGCCTCGCCCTGCAAGCCAAAGGCGAGATAATTCCTGATCTGTTGGTGATGACGGCAACACCTATCCCGCGCACCCTGGCACTGACAGTCTATGGTGACATGGATGTGTCAAAGCTCACGGAAAAGCCATCTGGCCGACTCCCCATTGAGACACGCGTCTTACCGGTCACGCGACTTGAAGAGGTTGTTGCAGGCCTTGGTCGCAGCATGATGCAGGGCGTGCGCACCTACTGGGTTTGCCCACTCGTTGACGAGAGTGAGCTGGTGGACATGGCGGCAGCCGAAGATCGCCACGCAACTCTGCTCAAGCTGTTTCCCGGGCAGGTCGGGTTGATACATGGTCGCCTGAAAGGCAGCGAAAAGGATGCCGTAATGGCAGACTTCAAGGAAGGTCGCATCTCCATCCTTGTTTCCACCACGGTCATCGAAGTAGGCGTGGACGTGCCTGAAGCCGCCATCATGATAATAGAAAATGCCGAGCGTTTTGGCCTCTCACAATTGCATCAGCTGCGGGGCCGGGTCGGTCGCGGCGCGATAAAATCCAGTTGTGTCTTGCTTTATCAGGAGCCACTGGGCGAAACTGCGAGGGCACGACTGCAAATCATGCGCGAAACCGAAGATGGTTTCCGCATTGCCGAAGAAGATTTGCGTCTCCGCGGTGCCGGTGAAATGCTGGGCACACAGCAATCCGGCATGCCCATTTTTCGCATCGTCGACCTTGCAGTGCATGGTGACTTTCTGGCCGCTGCCCGCGATGACGCAATACTGGTTTTGAACCGTGACCCTGACTTGCAATCCCCGCGCGGCGCGGCCATCCGGCATTTGCTTTATCTGTTTGAGCGGGATGAAGCAGTCAGGCTTTTGGCGTCGGGCTAGTTGCCTGGAGTTCAGCAGCAACCTGCAAAGGCGCTTCCGGGAAAACCAGGCCCATCGAAATAACGAGTTTCAATCCGTCTTCCACCGACATGGCAAGTATCTTCACATCCTTCTTGTCGGCAAAGAACACATAGCCAGACGTGGGGTTGGGTGTTGTTGAAACATAAATCGCATACATCTCCCGGCCCTTCTCAAGTCCCACTTCACTGCCATCGAGTTCGCGCGAAATGAATGCAATGGACCAGGTATCCCGCCGGGGCCATTCGACGAGGCAGACATAGCGGAAAGATGTGCCTTTTTCGGAAAAGATCGTCTCGAAAATCTGTTTGGTGCCCTTGTACACCGAACGCACCACCGGCGTGCGGTGCAAGAGGCCATCCCACCAACCAATCAAGGTTCGGCCGACGAGGTTTGCCGCCAGTGCCCCAACCATGGTGATTATCAACAGCGAGAGCACCAGCCCGGTGCCCGGTACCTTGAATGGCAAATAGTAGTCAGGATTGTACCCGACAGGAATAAGCGGTTTCACGAAGCTGTCGAACAGCGAGATGAACCACAGCGTGGCCCAAACCGTGATGGCGGCAGGCGCAATGATCACCACGCCGGTAAAGAAGTAGGTACGCAGCCGTGCCCACGGCGTGACCCGGATTTCCTCCGCTGGGTGCAGTGATTTGTATTTCTCAGTCATGGGATTTGATTGCATCAAACGACACTGTGGTGCAAGCGTTCGCAGCGATGAAATATACGAAGCCTTTCTTTCTGGCGTTGGGCTGGATTTCGGTGGCACTCGGCATTGTCGGAATTATCATTCCGGTGCTGCCGACAACACCCTTTCTGCTGGTGGCCATTTGGGCGTTTAGCAAGTCCTCACCTGCGTTGGCCGAGCGCATCCGCAGCCACAAGACTTTTGGCCCTCCGATCCGGGATTGGCAAGACCGAGGCATCATACCCTTGTATGCAAAGTTTCTGGCAGTCATCATGATGTCTGCGGCATCCGTCTACCTCTTGGCCTGGAGCCATTCGCCAAATTGGCTTGTAACACTGACCTGCGTCGCCATGTTGGTCATTGCAGTCTACGTCGTCAACCGACCGTCGCGCTAGTTTGCCGGATACTGCTCGGCCCAGACCCTCGCCCGTGCTTCTGCTTCCAGCCTCTCGTCCTCTTCCGAAGAGCTGCTGAGTTCGGCATAACGTTCGATAATCGCGCCATCGACTTCGGGGCGCGTCGTCTTGGCTGCAAGGAAGTACCACATCAACGCCCGTACCTGATCCTGTCTGACGTTGGACCCTTTCAAATAGAGGTCCCCCAGATAGGCTTGGGCGCCGGGATGGCGTTTGCGGGCGGCGGCCGTCAGCCATTTCAGGCCCTGCTGGGGATTCTTCTTCACGCCCTCGCCCCGCATGTTCATGACACCAAGGGCGAACTGCGACTCGGGGTGGCCGTAAGTCGATGCCAGGCGAAGATAGACCCGCGCCGCCCTGGCCGGATCGGCCTTGATCCCCGCGGATCGCACACCCTTTCGAATGTAGTACGCCATCCAAATCTGGCAATCGACCATGATCTGCAGCCGCTTGTGGTCCGGTTCGTCCGGATCATAGTTTTCGGCTACGCGCTGGTAATAGGAATAGGCTACCGCATCGTCTGTCGGCACGCCCTGACCGAGCCGGTACATGTGTCCCAGATACCAGTCCGCCGCTGAATTGCCGTCTTCTGAGGCCCGGTCAAAATACTTGAGAGCCCGGCCATAGTCGCCCTTGTTGTAGGCTTTCCTGCCCTTCTTGAGGTCATCGGTCCAGAAAGGAATGAGGTCGAGGTTAGGCAGCTTCACTTGCGGGACGGCTGGCAGGTATTTGAAGAAGCCTGCACCGGATTCGCCTTCTTCCTGTGCCTGAGCTGAAACCGACAGGCTGAATAGGCAGAATGCCACCCCGATTGCAAAGCCCAGACGGCGCAGGGTATTCGCCAATGCAGAGGCCAAGAGCTGAAATACGGGAATCAGGGAAGTCATGATGGGTTGAACGCTCACAGAAGAGTGTCCGCTAAAGACGAATTGCGGCGGATCATGGCAAACATGGAGTCTGGATCAGGGTAGTTTTCACATAATGGTTAAATGTTGCGGAAAAGCCACAGTATGAGACCATGTTGTGGGCTGGAGTTTCATGGCAAACTGTTCGTTAAAACGGGATTCGATACTGCATGACCGATATGCCGCCACCCCACAGCCCCCCGGAGCGGCTGAACTTCAGCTATGTCCCCCGCCAAGGCTTGCTGAAACTGACGATCGTGAACTTCCTTTTGAGCGTAATCACTGTCGGCATTTACCGGTTTTGGGCCAAGACCAATGTCCGCAAACACATCTGGTCCTGCGTTCATATTAACGGCGAGCCCATCGAATATACTGGAACCGGCAAGGAGCTTTTTATGGGAGCACTTGTTGTTTTCCTTTTTCTTGTCCTCCCGATTGTCCTGGCCGGCGCGGGCATCGGACTTGTGTATGGCCCCCAATCGCCGCTCATCATCACTTACCAGATTCTGTTTTTGCTCCTCATTTATGTTCTTTGGGGCTATGCAGTTTACAAGGCTCGAAAATATCAATTAACCCGCACCCATTGGCGGGGAATTCGCGGCAATCTTGTCGGTTCGGCCATGACCTACAGCTTGCTCTACTTTGGTTCGCTCATGGCCAAATCCATGTCACTCGGTTGGGCGACGCCGGTGATGAACACAGTCTTGCAAGAGCAAATCACCAACGACATGCGCTTTGGCGATGCTGCCTTCAAGTTCAAGGGTCGCGCTGGGCCGCTCTATCCCACCTACGCCCTGTGCTGGTTTTTGACGCTAATGGCCCTCATTGCAGTGATAGCTGCAATTGCCAGTGCGGCCGCGGGGTCGACGGCAGTGCGGGACTTCTTCGGCGAGACAGCGAACCCGAACGATATCGGAATCTATGCGGGCTACATCGCCATCGCCTTCGCGATATTCCTGCTCGTGAGCCTGCTTGTCATCCCCATGCTCTGGTCAATCTATGTTGCCAAGGAACTGCGCACCTTCGCCAACTATTCACGCTTTGACGGCGCACCTTTCTCCTTGGACGCTTCGGCAGCGAGTGTCATCTGGCTGGTGGTCGTGAACATTCTCATCCTGATTTTCACGTTGGGTATTGGTTGGCCCTACATCAACCAGCGCACCGTAAAGTTTGTCGTGGATCGCCTGTCACTCGACGGACTGATAGATGTTGATCGTATCGCCCAGTCGCAGGCCAGCGTTGACAAGCGTGGTGAGGGCCTTGCCGACGCTTTTGATGTGGGAGGACTGTGATGCAGATAGCCGCAGTTTTCTTTGATGGAGAATTTGCCCGCGACCGAGCCGTGACGTTGGACGATGATGGCAGCAATCTCGTGTTCGCTGGTCCTGATGTTCCGCAAACCCACTGGTCGATTGCGGGCCTGCATCCGATTGACCCTCCGTCGCCTGGACAACCCTTTCGCCTCACCCACGACTTGAAGCCCGGCGCTCGCCTGGTCATTCGCGACGATGCATTTGTTCATTCTCTGGTGAGCCGCAACAAGCACCTCAAGGGCGGTTACTCCTGGAAACACTTGCGCCAGGTCGCGGCATGGACAGCGGGAGGTATCGCAGCGGCCATCATACTGGGTTATGCGACCATGGCCATCTTGCCACAAAAAGTTGCGTTCATGTTGCCGGAGAATTGGCGCAACCGTGTCGGCGGGCAGATCGTCAAAAGCCTCGTCGCCAATGCCAAACAGTGCCACACAGTTGACGGTGACGCGGCCAAATTGGCGATGATCACTGTCTTGGCTGAAGGCAACTCTGACATTCCCCCCATATCTTTCGAATTCTATGACATGCCTCTGGTCAATGCCTTTGCGGCCCCTGGCGGCAAGATCATTTTCACTCGCGGAATACTGGAAAAGGCCGACAGGCCTGAGGAGATTGCCGGCGTGCTCGCCCATGAAATCGGCCATGTCGCCCATCGTCACCCCGAAGCGCAGTTGGTGCGCATGACGGGCCTTCAGGTCCTGATTAGCGTCGTGTCTGGATCGGGCGGTGGCGACTTCACCAGCAATGTCGCGGCACTCGCAGCACTTTTGCGCTACTCGCGCGAAGCCGAGCGCGAAGCAGATGCCTATGCCCGCAACACCATGGACATGGCCAACGTGGACCCCATGGGCCTCAAGACATTCTTTGAGAAAATCATGAAACCTGGAGCTGAAAACAAACCTAACGACAAAAATGCCTCTGCGCTCGATCGCATCGGAAATGTCTTTTCTACCCATCCAGGCACGGAAGACCGTATAAAGGAAATCCAGCCTTTGCCTGCCGGAAGAACACCCGTGGCTGTTCTGACGCCAGAGCAGTGGAAAGCACTGAAGTCGATCTGCGGATAGCGGATCAGTCGCCCCCTCCTCGCAGTTCGCGCTTCTCCAACTGCACAAACCAGTCCACCATCTGGGTCCAGAGGAGTCGCACGAGACCCGGTGAAGCGCCAGAGTGTTCCGCCAGGCGAACGGCGTTGTTGATCACCTCGTCGACTCTTTCAGGAATGAGTGCCGGAAGTTCGTGGATCTTCTTGATTGCAATCACTTTTTGCACAACCAGCTGCCGTCGCGCCAGAAGCGAAACCATTTCTTGGTCAATGGCGTCAATTTCAACGCGTGCCAGGGTGAGTTCAACGGGGTGTTGTTCTGTCATCGCCCACAGGTGGCCTTGGATCGCTCTGGCAGCAATGCGCCATACTGTTGCACCCTACTTCTTGCTCCGCGCCCGCGGCTTGAACGTCCAAGGCCTGTTTCCCTGATGACCTCGCGATGTCGCGGTCTGCACCTCTCCATCCTGAATAGTCAGCGCGTGGGCACCATTACGCCAGACGTCAAAACGGTCGATTGTGGCAAGGCGCCCCTTACAGGATCGTCGCAGCGGATACTGTGCAATGACAATGTCGGCTGCAGGGCAGGGTTTGACGATCTGCGCTGTATCTTGCAGCACCGCCACAGTCCGCGCCTTGATTGTCGCGGTGCAGACAGAATGCAGACACGTCCAAAGGCTGCGCTTGGCTGCAAGTGCGGCAGTCTCCTCCTGCCCAATCTGGATGAGCCAATGATTGATGGCAAATCGCGCGCCCTTGCCCGGCAATGGAACCAGAAATCCTTCTGCGTCTTTACCTGCCACGGTCCTGACCCGCTCTTCGATCAGCAAGTCAGGCGACCGCTGCATGCTCCATGACCACGCGGCGACGACAAGCAATGGAATGGCGAGGAGCCGCAATGCGCTCCTGGCAGTAAACCCAAATACTGCTGCAAGCGTCAGTGTGATGGCGACGGTCGGTGAAAGCAGAGGCAGAACTAGACCCGCATGGGGCCAACCCGCCACCCAGTCTGAGATTTGCATCACTACTTTCAGCCCCTGCTCCATGATCCACAGGGGCGTTTTTTCCACACCGAAAGGCATAAGCACGGCAGCCAGTAATGCCATGGGCATGACAGCCACACTGACGACAGGTAGCGCCAGCGCGTTGGCGATCACGCCATAGGGAGCCACGCGTCCAAAATGGTGCGCCGCCGGGATGCCGGACAGTGTTCCTGCTATCATGGAGGTGGCAAGCGAGGCGACGGCCAACAAAACGCCACGCCGCACCAACTTCAGCAACACTCCCTGCTTCCGCCTGATTTCGCGCCCAGGCAGGCGGTTCCACCATTCGAAGAAGGCAGCCAACCCCATCACGGCAAGAAAAGACATCTGGAAACTGGCAGCCACCGCCTGCTCAGGTGCCATCACGAGTATGATGATTGCGGCAACGGCCAAATTATGCAGCGATATGGCCGGCCGATCCACCAACACCGCAAACAGCATCACTGCCACCATGATGAAAGACCGTTCCGTCGCCGCTCCTGAATCCGCGAGGAGCATGTAAAATAACCCCACCACCAATGCGGTCATCGCGGCCCATTTCTTGATTGGACGCCGCAATGCAAGTGACGGAGAAAGCGCAAGCAGCGCCCTCACCAGCCAGAATGAACTTCCCACAACCATCGCCATATGCAGACCCGAAATAGAGAGGATGTGGAACAGCCCGGACGCCCGCAAACTGTCATTCATGGCTTTGGGGATTTGTGCACGTTCGCCAGTAATCAATGCATCCGCGAATGAACCATGGGGTCCGGCTATGACAGCCCGCACCCGCTCACCTATGAGGGCACGGAGCCCATGGAACGACCTCCGCAATCTATAGTCTAGCGGAACGTTCGCGCCAGATATTGAGACCTCACCCGTGAAGCGGCCGCTGGCGCCAATGGATTGGAAAAACAGGCTGCGACCGTAATCAAACGCGCCCGGCGATACTGGCAGCGGAACCGGTGCCAAAATGGCTTGGCCTGAGATCTGGTCCCCAATATGAGGCAGGCGCTGCTTGCCCTGCAGAAGCACTCGTACCCGGCGTGGCGTCTCGTCCGGTGGAATTGTGCCGGCCTTCTCTACATCAACAATGAGCGTCGCCCGCCGCGCGCTGCGGCGTTCGACGTCGAGGACCCGGCCCTCCACATGCGCCTCTGCCGCAAACCCTCGCAACAGTGGCGTTGCAACCCATTCTGTCCTGATCTTGGCTAAGCAAAAACCCATGGTGAGGACGGCTATTGCC
>Ga0105164_10002463_pt1 | contig 11447 bp, 10 predicted proteins | sample VDWuncwatermetaG_FD_89674 | JGI IMG/M metagenome (GOLD analysis project Ga0105164, IMG submission 89674) | Wastewater microbial communities from Netherlands to study Microbial Dark Matter (Phase II) - VDW unchlorinated drinking water | ecosystem: Environmental > Aquatic > Freshwater > Drinking...
ATAAACTGCTTTGCGGCTCTTGCTGCATTCCCATCATATCTATCGTCCTCCAATATTAGGATTCATGCAGCATTATATCTTTATTCGCTACTACATTCCATCGTTATTCGGGCAACAGCCCCTTTACTGTTGACATCTTTCTCTCAATATGGCTCAGTAGCAGCCTAAGCCTTCGGTCACCCTCCAGCTTCTCCCTAAGCCTTTTCCGCTCCTGACTCACAGAACTGTAGTCTACCCCAAATAGCCGCCCCACCTCAGGGCCGCGAAGACCTCCAAAACGGTATAAAACATCCATCGCAATCTGACGCAAGACACCTCTTTCGCTCTTTAGATCTCCAATATCCTTCCCTGTTTCCAGTTTTATAGCCGTAAGTATGTCATCTTTAGCACAATAGCGACGCAGTTCATTGTGTGAAGGTCTCTCACGGTCTTTGACAGGGGCAAGATACCTTTCTGTAATAAAGGTGATAAAATCATTACTTCCCAAAATGCTCTGGCCTATTATCTGTTCTTTGATAGCGCTTTTCTGGCTTAGTTCAGCAAGAAGGCTCTTTTTGTATCCTTGTCTGGCCTTATCTGTGTCTCCTCCGTATTCGTTTAGAATAAGGGTATAATCAATCATAGTCTCTTTTTTCCGTTTTTTGAGGTATCCCGGCAGGCTGCTCCAGAGATAGGCAAGTAAATGGTTAATCCTTTCCTTAAGAGGTTGTTTTTGCATGGTCTCTATCCTGACGGGATTGAGGTGTATGTAGCGGGAAAGAATATTGAGGTATTCATCTTTGTCCACCAGAATACTTTTGTACCTGCCCTGATAGAGGTGGCCTACTCGTCTGTGTCTGCGATTAAAGAAGGCTGTGTAGGTGATATTGAAGTGGCGCATAAATTCGCTGAGGTTGCCGATGGGAGTTTCCACAAACAGGTGAAAGTGGTTGGCCATGAGGACATAGCAGTGGAGCTTTACTGTGTAGATGTTGAGAGATTGACTGAGTATCTGGAGAAATCGCTTTCGGTCGGTATTCTTCCTGAAGATGTTATTCTGTTCATTTCCACGGCAGGTGATATAATAAAATGTGCCTGAATACTGAATGCGAAGAGGGCGAGACATGGTCGTGACCCCCACCTTCCCCCCCCTATAGACACCCCATAAAATTTTTACAGAATTGGTTTGACTGGTTAGGTCTTTTTTCAACCAAACGGGCTGTAACATATTTGTGTATAATGCTTGATATCAGTGTCTGATAAGGGATTCCTTAGTGTAAAAATCAACCTCTCAGGCGCGTTTTGTTGTTGACCTTCTCCTTAAAAGATTATATCCAAGCGAGGCTAAGGCATGCTTCTTTGGCGGGAAGTGCCTTTTTATTATTGAAGGGTATGAGTAAAACTGCTGTTTTGCAAAGATTGCCATATCCTGAAGCTCTTTTGGAGTCATATTCTTTGGCTTAAATACAACTGTAAAATTATTATATTTTGACCAGTCTTTTTCAATAATCCTTCCGTCTTTTTCTATCTGTTCTCTTATTTGTGTGCCTGGAAAAGGGGTAAGCACGAAAAAATTTACAGCAGAAAAACGCATCTCCATGGCAAAGTCCAGTGTCCTCAAGAGAGAGTCTCTGTTGTCCTCCTCCAAGCCGAATATAAAGGCGCCTTCAATCAGGATGCCGTGGTCATGTATCCTCTTTATAGAATCACGCATGGTTGAGACCTGATTTGTTGATTTCTTTATTGCATGCAGCGATTCCTGCGATATTGATTCAAAGCCGATAAACATTCCAATGCACCCGCTCTTTTCCGCAAGCGCCAAAGCCTCTTTATCCTTTGCCAGATTAATGGATGACTGGCTGACCCATCTCTTTTTATACGGGATTAATGCAGTAAAGAGCTCCTTTGCCCTCTTTGGATTTGCAAGGATGTTGTCGTCTATAAATACAATAAAATTACCGTCTAAAGATTCCACTTCGGATATTACATCCTTTATAGGGCGGTATCTGTATGTGTTTCCAAAGAAGTTTGTTACTGTGCAGAATGTGCATGAAAACGGACAGCCCCTTGTTGTTTGGATGATATTTTTGGTGAGATATTTTTTTCCTTTTACAAGGTCTCTTCTTGGAAAGGCCAGATTGTCAAGCGGCGGCCTGATATCTGATGAATAGAATTTCTTTAGGCATCCTTTTTTAAAGTCATTTATAACATCCTGCCAAGCGCCTTCTGCCTCGCCTATTACAACTGAATCTGAATGTTGTATTGCCTCATGAGGAAGGGTAGATGGATGTATGCCGCCCATAACAACCTTTACCCCGCGCCTTCTGTATTCATCTGCAATTTCATACGCCCTGTTTATTTCTGCTGTCATGGATGTGATGCCGACAAGGTCAACAGGCTTGTCAAAATTTATTGTTTCAATATGCTCGTCTGTAATTGCTATCTCTACATCCTTAGACGTTGATGCGGCAACATACATCAGTCCTATTGGCGCAAGCTGATAATTCCCCCTCCAGTTCTGTTTTCTCTTTACAGGGACTATTAATTCCAATTTCATGGACATATACTGTAGCGGACTGAGGAGAGAGTGTCAATATTTATCTGTTATTGTGAGGATTATTGTATTATCTGAAATGGCTCTTCAGGGTATTTTATACTGGGTGTGATATCTTTGGTTTTTTTGTTTGTTACCAGCCGCCCTCTATCTTCTCTTAGATTAAACTCCGGCTGCTCCACAGGCAGGTTAACAAGAAAGGAACTTCCTTTGCCTAATTCACTCCTCACCTGAACAAAACCATGATGTTCTGTTATAATCTCCTGAACTATTGACAACCCCAGTCCAGTCCCCTCCCTCTCCTTACTCGCATGCTTGGTAGTGTAAAAGGGATTGAATATCCTTTCTATATTTTCCTCTGGTATGCCGGCGCCATTGTCTGTTATTTCTATCTGCGCATATTCCCTCTCACCTATTTTTCCTGATGGAGACAATATATGCCTTGCCTTCTGCGTGGCTATGTTTATTTCGCCGTTATTATCCACAGCATCCATGGCATTTATTATCAAATTCAGCAATACCTGCTTCATCTGTTCGCTATCAACCTTTATTGTAGGAATACTGCTGTCATATTTCCTTTCTATCCTTATCCCCTTTTTTCTCGCCTCATATTCAATAAAGATTACTGTCTTCTCCATTATGTCGTTTATGTCTTCATCCTTAAACACAGGCATCCTCGGTCTTGAATAGTCCATTATCTCTTTTAATAATGACTCTATCCTTTCCACCTCCTTCAAGGCGCATACTGCTATCTTTTTTGTAGATTCAATATCTATACCATAGTTTCCGGGCAGTATTTCCAAGCATGTTTTTATTGGCACAAGGGGATTTCTTATCTCATGTGCGAGTCCTGCTGCCATATCTCCTATTGTTTTGAGTCTGTCCATTCGTCTGATAATATGCTTTGATTCCTTTATTTTCTCTATAAGCAAGGCATTTTTTATTGCTATTGCAGCCTGACGGCCTAATGATAGAAACAGTTCTATGTCTTCATTAGAGTACATGCCCCTGTCTCCCTTTGCACTTAGGTTGCAAAAGCCGACTATCTTATCCTTTTCCATAAAAGGTATGGCTATTTCTGACTCTATGTCTTTTAGTATCTTTATCATCTCCTGAGTTTGCTGTGTGCTTGGATATCTCTCTATCTCCTCCCTTATCGCAACATCCTCTTTTTTAATAAAATAATCAATCAATGCCACATCCTGCTTTATTTTAATCTTGTTCTTTTCCTCATCAAGGCCGTGAGAGGCTTTTATTATATAGGCCTTTTTCTCTTCATCAAAAAGAAAGATCGAAGCCTTCTTAATCTTAAGGGTCTCGGTAAAAGTGCTGATGATTTTGTCAAGCAGTTCATTTAGTGTTATAACTGAGACCATCTCCTTAGTGAAGTTACTTAGAACTTTGTAAGGATTGTATTTTTTGTAAAACAGGGTATTCTCAAGCGCCTGTTCTGTCCTAATCTTTAATTTATGGAAGGCAATAGCTGAAATAGCAACTATAGCAAGAAGAACAATAATAACAGGTAAATTGACTGAGTTACTAAATAATCTTTCGGTCCAAAGAATCGCAAAAAAGGCAGGAAACAGTATAAAGAGTAGCCCTGCTAAATAGATTACTCCTTTCCTGTAGACAGTATCAATATCCATTAGGCGGTACTTGATAATAGCATATGACATAAGGACTACATAAAATGGAACAAGATAGTTACCGGCAGGATAAATATTTATATCAAAGGTTGGAAGGAAATTAGTTGCTCCCCCACCATATCCAATAATCAGGGCAAAAAGTAGATATTGAATTTGGCTACGATATATGCCATTTGATCTCAGATATGATTTAACTAATTCAACAAGTGCAAAACAAGTCAAACTAACAAATGCAAGTGCAAATGGATACATCAATATCCCGGCTTTTGTCCAATATTTAAAAGCAAGGATAGGCCGTGTTTCAGCAACAAAATAATCTGTAAAATTACTTAAAAAGAAAAATGCTAAAATCAAGTAGCTTATCTTTAACAGTTTTTTAAACTGTAATTCTTTATTTAGGAAGGCTAAAATGTAATGAACATATGTTATAGGGGCAAAGATTGCCCCAGCAAAGAGAACCTTACCCCAGAAGAGGCTATAATACTTATCCGAACTTCCAGCCATCATGCCGAGGCCAAAGCTCCAGACGGTAAAACAAAGACTAAAAATCATCCATAATTTGTTCAGCCTGTTTTCTTTGTTGTTTAAGTATATAATAACACCTAAGAGTAAACCAAAAAAACTTGTAAAAACTGATATCCACAAAAAAAGATTGGTATCAAGGGCAGAGATAATATTCATTATATAGTTATTGAATAAGACTACAAAAAGCAAAGAGATAGACGAAATTAGTAACAATAAAGTAAAAGAGTCATTTGTATATTTATGAATTAGTTTTTTCATAACTAAATCAACCCCATATTTTTACCAACTCTTTTAAAGGCATTTAATGTCGTTTCTATATCAGAGAATGAATGAGTTGCCATTGGCGCTACTCTGAGTCTCGCCATTCCCCGCGGGACAGAAGGTCTGCCAACAGCACTAACAAAAATACCCTCTTTTTGCAATAATCTTGCAAATTCATAAGTCTTACACTCATCACCTATTATAACAGGGATAATGTGCGCCTGACTATTGCCAGTATCAAATCCCATCTCAATAAGGCCATCCCTGAGCGTATTGCTATTCTTCAGTAATCTTTTACGCATTCCCTTCTCATTCTTCATAACACGAAGGGCTGCAATGGTTGCTGCGCAGGTTGCAGGGGGAAGATTGGTAGTAAATATATATGAGCTGCACAAATGCTTTATATGTTCTATAATAATACGGGAACCTGTAATAAATCCGCCAATACTCCCAAAGGATTTACCGAGCGAATCAGTTACAATATCTGCGCCAGAATCTAAGTTAAAATACTCAAGACTGCCTCTGCCATTTTCTCCCAATACACCTGTTGCATGGGCATCATCAATAATAAGCTGTGCGTTATACTCTTTGGCCATAGAAATTATTTCGGGCAGATATGGAATATCTCCATCCATGCTATATATCCCTTCAACAATTATTACCTTTTTATTGTTCTCATATAACTTTAAAACCCTCTCTAAGCTATCCATATCATTGTGCCTGAAGATTCGGGTCCTTGCCCTGACGGCCCTGCAGCCTTCTAAAATACTTACATGATTCTTTTCATCATTTATAATTACATAGTCTTTGTCTAAAAGAGTTGTTATCACGCCATAATTAGTAAGAAAACCTGTTGAAAATAGTAGGGCAGCCTCTGCCCCTTTGAAATCTGCCAGCTCTTTCTCCAATTCATTGTGAAGGTCAAACGTCCCACTCAAGACAGCAGTACTACCAGCGCCAACACCATATTTAGATATTGCTTTTATTGTCTCCTCCTTAACAAAAGGATGATTTGAGAGGCCGAGATAGTCATTAGAAGCAAGCATTACTACATCATGGTCTCCAGTTTTAACATGGGGACCAATTGCAGAATTGACTTGACGACAATATAAGTATTTTTTTTTCCAATTGGCAATTCCATCAGAATAGCTATTAACCTTCTGAATAAAATTTTCTTCAGTTACCTTCTTGTGATGCTTAACGATAGAGTTTTTTTTTCTGTGTGTTGTTCAATAAGAGTCTCGGCTGGTTTTTCTAATAGGATATGATTTTCCATTTGAGCGTCCCTTTCAAAATTCGGTTAATAAGAGTTAATAAAATTGATTACACAGATGACATCATCTGCGCAATCAGAGCCTAAAAACTCTCCTCACCAAACTCTAAAGGGTCCCCCAACCCTTAAACCTGTTTAGTTGGTATGCTTATAACAAAATAAGTATACTATTTTAAAGCTTAAATTGCAAGTTTTTCTTAAGCCTCTTTATCAAGTTCTTCTTCTATTGCCTTTTCTGCCTGCTCTGAATGAACCTTAAGGTGTGTGATAGCAGCAGATAGCTCGCCGAGCATATCTTCTAACTGCTTGTTGGTTATATTCTGAACCTGCAATTTTTCAATGAGCTTGATAACCTCAAGACATTCCTCATCAAGCTCATCAAGCAATGATGATAACGTATCTGTTAATATCAATTTTTCTTTCTGTGCTAATGCCTTCATTTCTTTAACCGCTTTAAAGCCCTGTTCAAACTGCTTTTAAACGCCTCTATTTCAGCCTTCCAGTGTTTAATTACGCCTTCATTAGGATGGAATTTTGCTCTTTCCTTTTTGATTTTATTTTCATGCTCTAAGATTCGCAGTCTTAAACTTTCTATTCGTTTCTTCCACCCCTGTTTACCCATTTCTCAGTATTGAACATTGTTCCTTTTGTAGAACATCTTAGCGCTGTCTGTAACCAATAGTAGTATACACAGCTTTAGATATTGTTTGCAAGTCATTTTGTAAGTAACAAAAAGTTTTAAGGTATGGAAGCTCACTCAATTAAGAATGACAAAGGATGGAATGTTTAAATAAAAAACTTGACTAAGGGGGGCTGTTTATATAGAATTATCAATTAATTTGATAGAATACGAAAGGAGTTTAAGGGGATGAACTACTACCAGCGGCTAAAAAACTATACAATTGCAAAGATTATGGTCGCTATGCTCGGGATGGTTGGGAACAGTTCAGATGCAACGCTTATAAGGCTGACATATCTTGCAGAGAGGCTGGCAAAAAAGGACTATTATATAAAGATAATAAGATGGATCAGGGAACTTTTTCAGTCAGGCCATCCGAGCCTTGTTGTTGCAAGGAAGATTTTAAGTGATACCCACCCTGCCCACAGACAGCAGCTTGTAAAAAGTTTTTTCATAAACCAGCTCCTGATCGGCACAAATAAAAGAAAGGAATTTCAGGACAAGAATGGTTTTTATCCTCCCGGCTTTATCGTAATCAGTCCGTCAATGACATGCAATTTAAAATGCTTTGGCTGCTATTCAGGCAATTATATAAAGGACAAGGGATTGAGTGTAGAGGTTATTGACAGGATACTGAATGAGGCAAAGGAGATGGGTATATATTTTGCCGTTATTTCAGGAGGGGAGCCATTCTTTAGAAAGGATTTATTGGATGTTTTTGAAAAGCATAAAGAGATGGCGTTCCATGTCTTTACGCACGGCGGTCTCCTTGATGAAAAACTGATTGACCGCATTGCAAATATAGGAAACATAGTTCCAGCAATAAGCATTGAGGGCTATGAGGAAGAGACTGACGCGCGCCGCGGCAAAGGCCACTATGCAACTGTTATGAAGGCAATGGAGCTTCTTTCTAATGCTGGCGTCCTCTTTGGCTTTTCATACACACAGACAAGCATAAATACAGATGTCATTGCAAGCGACAGGTTTATTGACCACATGGTTGAAAAGGGCTGCACATTGGGATGGTTTTTCTCCTACTGCCCTGTTGGCAGGGAGCCGAATCTTGAGCTTATGCCAAAGCCTGAGCAGAGGGATTTATTAAGGAGGAGGCTGCAGTATTTTAGAAGCACAAAGCCGATCCTTCTTGCAGACTTCTGGAATGACGGACCTATAGTAGGCGGGTGTCTTGCTGCAGGCAGGCGCTATCTGCATATAAATGCAAACGGCGATATAGAGCCGTGCGTCTTCGCCCATTATGCAGTGGATAATATCCATAATACAACCATGCTGCAGGCGCTTCAGTCAAAACTATTTACCACAATAAAAGACCGCCTTGCATCAGGCGGGAATCTCTACAGGCCCTGCATGCTTATTGACAGGCCGGAGGTCTGGAGAGAGGCTGTCTTCTCATCAGACGCAAAGCCGACGCACGAAGGCGCAGAGACGCTTGTTACAACCCTTGCAAAACCAATGGATAATTATACAGATGGTTACGGAAAATTTGCCGACCCAGCATGGGAAAAACATTCAGGAGAAAAGACTGAAAAGAAGATAGCATGAAAATCTATCTTGGAATTGATGTAGGCTCTGTAAGCACCAATGTCGCTGTTATTGATGAAAGCAGCAATGTTATTTCCTCGTCCTATATCAGAACAAGGGGAGAGCCTATCAAGGCTGTTCAGAAGGGCCTTAAAGAGATATATGAGAAATTAGGCCTAAGTCTTGATGTAATCGGCGTTGGCACAACAGGCAGTGCCAGGCATCTTACCGGCATACTTGTAGGCGCTGATGTTGTTAAAAACGAGATTACTGCCCATGCAGTTGCTGCCTCGCATTTTGTCCCTTCAGTCAGAACAGTATTTGAAATCGGCGGACAGGATTCAAAGATTATATTTTTACGCAATGGCATTGTTGCAGACTTTGGAATGAACAGCGTATGCGCCGCGGGCACAGGCTCATTTCTTGACCAGCAGGCAGGACGTCTTGGCATACCTATTGAAGAATTCGGCGACTATGCATTAAGGTCAGAAACCTCTGTCAGGATTGCAGGAAGATGCACAGTGTTTGCAGAGACAGACATGATTCACAAGCAGCAGCTTGGCCACCCGCTTGAAAATATCATTGCAGGCCTGTGCGATGCAATGGTGAGAAACTATCTTAATAATCTTGTGCGCGGAAGGGAAGTTGAAGAGCCGATTGTGTTTCAGGGAGGAGTTGCTGCAAATATAGGCATAAAGGCAGCCTTTGAAAGGGAGCTAAATAAAAAGGTCAATGTGCCGCAATATTATAATGTAATGGGCGCAATTGGCGCTGCGCTTCTTGCAAAAGAAGAGATTGCAGCCTCAAATGCAAAGACGAATTTCAAAGGCTTTGAGATTACCAATTTTCACTACCGCACATCAAGTTTTGAGTGCAAGGACTGCGCTAATATCTGCGAGGTTGTTGATGTGTCGGCAGAAGGCAGCAGCATTGCAAAATGGGGAGACAGGTGCGGGAAGTTTTCAAATAGTTCTGCATCATCTGATAAGTTAGGGGCACAGCGTTCTGAGCCCCTGCAGGAAGATTCATTTCAACAGAAGTGCGAACAGGAGAGGTGTTCAGCAGTAGATGGCTCTTGATATAAAATACCAGAGGCCGACATATGCAGAGATAGATATCAGGGCTTTAGTTCATAATCTAAATGAGGCAAAGAGATTAGCAGGCTCCAAAAGCCAGATCCTTGCTGTTGTAAAGGCAGATGCATATGGACATGGGGCAGTTACGATATCAGAGGCGCTTGTAAGGAACGGCATTCAGTATCTCGGCACAGCGTTAGTTAAAGAGGCTATAGAACTAAGGGATGCCGGCATTAAAATACCAATAATAGTTTTAGGCGGAATATTTGAAGAGCAGATACCAAAGATAGCAGAATACAGCCTGTCGCCTGTTGTTTATCAAGAGGGCTTTTTAAAGGCCATTGCAAATGAGGCGAGGAAATGCAATAAGAAGATTAATATTCATATAAAGATTGATACAGGCATGGGAAGGATAGGGGTTCTGCCTGAGGATGCAGTTGATTTTGTAAAAGAGGCGGCATCGCAGAAAAATATAAAGGTGGAAGGTATAATGACGCATTTTGCAGATGCTGATTTGGCGGATAAGGCGTACGCAGAAAAACAGATGGCTGAATTTACATCAATAGTTGATAAACTTGATAAAGAGGGAATAAAAATACCTTATCAGCATATTGCAAACAGCGCTGCACTTGTTAGTTTTGAAAATGATAGATTTAATATGGCAAGGCCTGGGATAATGCTGTATGGGTATGCGCCGTTTTCTAAAGGGAAAGAAGGGGGATTAAACCTGATCCCTGTAATGAGTTTAAAGACAAAGATTTTACATTTGAAAAGAGTCTTAGCAGGGGCATACATCAGCTATGGCCGCACATTTGTTGCAAAAAGGGAGAGCATCATTGCAACGCTTCCTATTGGGTATGCAGACGGCTACAGCAGGGCGCTTTCTAATAAAGGCTCTGTTATAGTAAAAGGCAAAAAGGCGCCTATAGCCGGCAGGGTCTGTATGGATATGACCATGGTAGATGTTACTGACATAGACGGTGTTGACGTTAATGATGAAGTGGTGTTAATAGGTAAGCAAGGCAAAGAGACAATTACTGCAGATGATATTGCAATGCTTACCAATACTATTTCTTATGAAGTGTTATGTTGTATAGGTAAAAGGGTGCCGAGGGTTTATATTAATGGATGACAAGGGTTTTTTTATGAGATTGCTTGAAGACATCGGTCTTGCAGTTGCACACTTTGTAGAAGAGATGGGCAGGATAATGGTGTTTTTCATTGAGACCCTTCTATGGCTCTTTCGTCCGCCTTTGAATCTAAGGAATATATTTAAACAGATGGAGGAGATAGGCGTTAATTCAGTCGGCGTTGTTATAATTATGGCGTCTTTTACAGGTATGGTTCTTGCGCTCCAGAGTTACACAGGTTTTAAAAGATTTAATGCAGAGAGCCTCGTAGGCACAGTAGTAGCCCTTTCCATGACAAGGGAGCTTGGTCCTGTATTGACAGGTCTTATTGTTGCAGGCCGCGCAGGCGCATCAATGGCAGCAGAACTTGGCACAATGCGTGTAACAGAGCAGATAGACGCACTCGCAACAATGGCAACTAACCCGATAAAATATCTGACAGTGCCGAGGGTCATTGCAGGCTTTATTATGCTCCCTCTTTTAACAATTATATCCAACATGCTCGGTATATTCGGAGGCTATCTTGTTGGGGTAAAGGTTCTGGATGCAAATCCTGTTGTATATATGAGGAGGAGCTTTGATTATCTTGAGATGAATGACGTCTTCAGCGGCCTTTTTAAGGCATCTGTTTTCGGATTAATAATTGCTGTCATAGGCTGTTATAAAGGTTTTTATGCAGCAGGCGGCGCAGAGGGGGTTGGAAAGGCGACTACAGGCGCAGTTGTAATATCAATGATGTTGATATTAATATCGGATTATTTTTTAACTGCAATATTATTTTGATG
>Ga0105164_10002464_pt1 | contig 11445 bp, 10 predicted proteins | sample VDWuncwatermetaG_FD_89674 | JGI IMG/M metagenome (GOLD analysis project Ga0105164, IMG submission 89674) | Wastewater microbial communities from Netherlands to study Microbial Dark Matter (Phase II) - VDW unchlorinated drinking water | ecosystem: Environmental > Aquatic > Freshwater > Drinking...
GAGCAGCCGACGAAGTTCGAGCTGATCTTCAATCTGAAAGCGGCGAAGCAGATCGGTCTGACGATTCCGCCCAACGTCCTGGCGCGGGCGGACAAAGTGATCAAATGACAAATTTTGAATTTTTAGTTTTGAGTTATGAGTTGCCGATTCAATCCAAAATCGAAAATCTAAAATCCAAAATCAAAAATAGGTAGGACTATGTCAAACAAAATCTTAATCGTTGACGATGAGCCGTTTAATCTTGACCTTTTAGAGCAAGAGTTAACGGATCAAGGTTACGTCATCGAGAGGGCCAACGACGGCGCTGAGGCACTGCAAAAAGTACCGTCTTTTCTTCCCGACGTGATCCTGCTCGATTACATGATGCCCAAGATGAACGGGCTCGAGGTCGTCAAGCAGCTAAAACAGGATGAAAGACACAAAGGCATTCCGGTGATCCTCTTAACTGCGAAGGCATCTCAGGAGGATAAGGTGAGGGGCTTAGATGCCGGCGCCGATGACTATGTCGTAAAGCCTTTTGAATCTTTCGAGCTTTTAGCCCGCGTCCGCTCGATGATGCGCATCAAACAGATGCATGACGCTTTAGAGGAATGGAATCGGAGCCTGACGGATAAAGTCACTCAACAGGTGGATCAAATCGAGCGCATGGGCCGCCTCAAGCGCTACCTTTCACCCCAGATAGCCGATACCATCCTTAAAAGCGAGGATGAAAGCCTCTTTAAGAGTCATCGGCGCGAGATCACCGTGGTATTCCTGGACTTGCGTGGTTTTACCACCTTCTCTGATAGTGCCGAGCCTGAGGAGGTCATGGAGCTACTTCGGACCTATCACGCTGAAATGGGAAAGCTAATCTTTGAGTTCGAGGGAACGCTGGAGCGTTTTGCTGGGGACGGCATCATGGTCTTTTTCAACGACCCTATACCCTGCGAGGACCACACGGAAAAAGCAGTCCGGATGACCATCGAGATGCGCGCTCGGGTAAAGGAACTGCGCGTGGGATGGCTTAAGAAGGGCCATGACCTCGACTTAGGGGTCGGCTTGGCTGTTGGTTATGCAACTCTAGGGAATATTGGTTTTGAGGGTCGGATGGACTACGGAGCAGTTGGCAATGTCACCAACCTTGCTGCCCGGCTTTCCGACGAGGCCAAAGGGGGTCAGATCCTTACCAATCAGAAGACGCTCAGCAAGATAGAAGATTTCGTCGAGGCCGAGCCTCTAGGAGAACTACACCTAAAAGGCTTCGCCCGCCCTGTGGCCGCCGTTAATATTGTAAAGCTCAAACGATAAGGCCACCTCCGTCCCTACCGGAGAGCTCGCTTCGGTTTGACACAAAACTCTCTGATAGGATACCCTCCTCGCCGGTGTATAAGCTTTTTTCAGGCGTGGCGCTCTTCCTTCTGTGCCTAACGGCAACTCAGGCACAAGAGAGTGCTCGCATCGCTAGTGTGGGTATCCTGATTCCTGAGTCCCTCCGTTCAGAGTCGCAAGCTGTCAAGGGGCTGCGGGAGGGGCTCAAAGAACTGGGCTATCAGGAGGGAAAAAACCTCCAGATAGAAATCCACGATGCCAAAGGCGATCGGGGAGCCCTGAAGCAGGAGGCCGGCGAACTAGTGCGTCAGAAGGTCCGTCTGATCTTCACTACCGGGACCAGGGCGACGCAGGCTGCCAAGTCCGCGACGAGCGCAATCCCCATTGTATTTATTCATCCCGCGGATCCAGCGGCATTAGGTCTGGTGAAGAGCATGACGCGCCCCGACGGAAACGTAACTGGAGTGGCCGCTCTCTCTTTGCAGATGACCGAAAAACGTCTAGAGATTCTTAAGGAGATCCTCCCCAAGGTGCGGCGGGTGATGATCTTTTACAATTCCAACAATCCGTACGCGCGGGAAAACTTCCTCGCTGCGCAAAAGGCGGCAGGAAAACTAGGACTCGAAGTGGAAGAACACGCGATCAAGTCGGCTGAGGAACTGAAGAAATCCATTAGCGCCCTCCAACAAAGGGAGGGTGACGCGCTCTTCCATGTTCCAGACGACTTGATGGAGGGCCAGGCGGATTTCATCTTTGAAGTGGCAAGACAAAAGGGGTTGCCCACGATGTTTAACGAAGAGAGCTGGGTGCTCAAAGGAGGCCTGGCCGGGTACGGCCCCAACTATTATCAGATGGGCCGTCAGGGCGCTCGCGTCGCAGACAAAATACTGAAGGGGGCAAAGCCGAAGGATTTAGCGGTAGAAAGGGCTAGCAAGTTTGATCTGGTTATCAATTTGAGAACGGCCAACGCCATCGGAATAACCATCCCGCCAGAAGTCTTGAAGAGGGCGGACAGGGTCATTAGATAATTTTGGATTTTCGATTTTGGATTTTCGATTGGAAAACATCACAGACCTAAGATTCCAAATCCAAAATCTAAAATCGCAGATCCGCTCACTCTCCTTTTACAACCTTTTCATACACGCCAGGCGGGATAACTCGGTAGAGCCGCACGGGTTCAGCGACATTCTTGAGAGTCCGCTCGCCCACGCTTTCCAGGACAAAATGGCCCTTGATGCGCTCCGCTGTGGTCGGCCCTACCAGGATCTCGCCCCCAGTCGCCTGGCCGGCGATGCGCGCGGCGAGATTAGTGACGGGCCCTGAGGCGGTAAAGGTCCAGCGCGCCCCCGTGCTGGAGGCCAGCTTGGTGGCCCCTACCAGGGCCGGGCCGCTGTTGATCCCCATATGGAGAAACACCGGTTGGAACACGCCGGCAAACTCCTCGTTCAGTTCCTCCACGCGCTGTCGGATGGCGAACGCGCTCCGAGTCGCCTTCAGCGCGTGCTCGTTGGATGAGCGGTCGCTCTGGAAAACCACCATAAGCCCGTCGCCGGCGGTCTCGTTTACATCTCCCTGATGCTCTTGGATAATTTCGAGAAAGCTGGAGAAGTAGCTCTGCACCAGTCGGTTAAGCTGCTTGGGAGCCATCTGCTCGGAGAGACGAGTATAGCCGGCGATATCGAGAAATAGCACGGAGACGTCTTTCTCGCTTTTTTCCATTTCGGTAGCGTCCGGATTCCGCTCCAGGAGCCGCTTCACGGAATCGGGCACGAACTTCGATAGCTCGCCTTTGAGCTGTTCGAGGAGTTCCACGCGCTTCATGGAGTCGCGCAGATTGTGAAGCGTCTCATCCAGGGTCTTGTTTTTCGCCTCCAGCTCGTCGTAGGCCTGCTTGAGCCGCCCGGTCATATCGTTGATGACCCTTCCCAACTGACCGATCTCATCCTGGCTGTGCACGGTCACGCGCGCCTCAAAGTCGCCGCTGCCGATCCGGCGTGCGGCCGCCGCCACGCGGGCGATGGGTTGGAGCACCACCCGGCCCATGAACAGCATCAAGGTGGCGGTCACGCCGAGAATCGTGAAGAGCGCAACCACGATCTGACGGTTCCGGGCCTCACGAAGCTCAGCATCCAGTTTTTCCAGTCCGAGACTGACCCGGAGCACGCCGCGAACCTGGTAGTCCTTACCGTGGCAGTCCTGACATTCGGGAAGGTTGCGCAGCGGCTGGAAAAGAGTCATCACGCGTCCGTCGTCTCGTAGGTTTGCTGGGGCTCCACGGTCTCGACTGCGCGGCTGAATAACGGATGGTTGATCCGGGCTCCTGGCTCCCGGCGCATCTTGGAGATGCGCTCGATCAGATCCGGCTCAAGGCCGACCCTACGATCCACTTCATTCACTGTCTCCATGTCGGTGAACGCCTCGACTCCATTGCGCCGATAGACATCGAGACGGCGGACCTCCTTGAGCTCCGCTTTCATCTCGTGGACCAGCCGGCGGATAATGTCCGGCCGTCCCTCCAGCATCCCGTTCTCGATGCTCGTCATCATGGAGGCGGCCAAGAGTCGGGCCGTCTCTTGATTCTTGGCGATCCTGACCTCCGCTTCCTTACGAATGTTCAAAATCACTAAGGTACCGAATCCGACGATCAGGATAGCGGCAACCAATAGGGTGACCTTGACGGCTAGGCTGTGACGGAGCTCCTCGATGCGACTCACGGCACTTTTACCTAGTGAAACGTGCAGCAGCGATAGACGGAGAGATTATGTAAAAGATCAGATCTTGGCAAGAGAAAAAGAGGCGGCAGGCTGTCAAAAACGACTGTTTATTTTTAGTCTCTTCTGCTAGGATTTGCGCTTCATGGCTGAATTGGCTGAAACCATAAGAAACATTCCGCTCTTCTCCGGGCTGCCGCGGGAGGACATCGCCAAAATCCTAGGTAAACTGGAAGAGCTATCTTTTTCTGCGGGCGCAACCATCTTCTCCCAGGGAGACAAGGGAGACGCCTTCTACATCATCCAATCCGGCGCTGTGCAGGTGGTGCTGAAGAGCGCCGGGGGCCATTCCGAAACCATCGCGGTGCAGGGACCACAGGACTGCTTTGGCGAAATGGCCTTGCTCTCGGGCGAGCCCCGCTCCGCCACTATCGTTGCCGTCAAGGATACCACGGTCTGGAGGCTTAGCCGGGAAGACTGGGATGAGTTGATCGAAAAGCACCCCACCTGGCTGCTTCACTTCTGCGCTACCTTGAGCAGACGGCTCACCCATGTAGAAAAGCAATATTCTCAAGGACGCGATGCCTTCAACACCTTGGCAGAAGAGTTCTATAGTTCGCGCCTGCCTGAGGAACAAGAATTCTTACGCCGTCTCTCGTTGCTCACCGCCGTTGACCCTAAGAACGTAAATCTGCTCCTGCAAACGGAAAAGGCTGAAGGGTTCCTGAACAACCTGGTGCTGAGCCAACTGCCGCTGATCCGGACCCTGGACGGGGAGGGATATGAACTGCACGGCTTTTTCAGAGACTTTCTGGCGGAAAAACTCCTCGCTGCGGAGGGCAAAGAAGCAAGGCGGCACCTGCATACACGGCTCGCTGAGCTGTACGAATCGCTCAACCTTTGGGATCACGCAGCCCATCACTTCATAGAAGCGCTGGACTGGGGTGGAGCCGCCCGCATCCTGAGCGACCACAAAGAGGAGTTACTGAACAGTTCTGCCTCTTTCCTAAAAAGCGCTTTGGAAAGAATCCCTCAAGACTACTTCTACTCTAACCTCCGCTTGGTTCACATAAAGGCGGAAACGCTGGCGCATTTAGGCGACCTCACCGGCGCAGTCCGAACTTACAAAGAGGTCCTCGCCCGAAGGGCAGCGAGAGCTGAATCGGTCGTGCGCTATCAAAACATGGCCGATATCCTGGTAGAGAACAAGGACTATGTTCAGGCGCTCAACTGCTTGCGCAGCGCGCTTGCCCTTGTGGAGCAAGAGAGCGCAACCCTGGCCGGCGATGTGACGGAGCTTTATTGGGACAGGGAAAAATCCGCAAAGGCTTTGCCACTCACCACGGTTATCCTAGGGGAAGCCTCCATCTGGTCACGCTTTGTCTCTCTCTGCTCTCGTTTCTGCCAAATAGACTCCCCCAGCCGGTGGATCGGAGGAGCGCTAGGTCTAGGTGTCTGGGGTTATCTTTGGTTCTGGCGACCGGATATCGGCTTAGGACCTGAAGCGCTTAAATTAGTGGCTCTGCTTTCCCTAACGCTGATTTTTTGGATTTTCTGGGTCTTTCCCGAGCACGGAGTGGCGCTGCTCTTTGCCCTCGGGCTCATTTTAGCCGGACTGGGATCAGGGGAAACCGTCCTCGGCGGCTACGCCAGCACCACATGGTTCATGTCCCTGGGAGTTTTGGGGTTGGGGGCAGCGATCACCGGCTCCGGGCTCTTTTACCGGCTCTCCTTGCAACTGGTCAGATTCTTCCCTCTGACTTACTACTGGCAGACCATAGCATTGGGCTTTATGGGGGTTGTGATCACGGCGCTTATTCCGCAGAAGAGCGCGCGCGCCACCATCATCAGTCCAATGATTCTCAATCTATCTGAAAGCCTGGGGTACAAAAACCGCTCCAAGGCCACAACCGGTCTCTTTGTCGCAACTTTCCTCGGTCTTGGACAGCTAAACTTCCTCTATCTCACCGGAGCCACCGCAACCCTGTTGGCCTGGGGTTTACTTCCCGCCGATGTCCGCGCTCAGTTTACCTGGGGCTACTGGTTTATCGCCACTTTGCCCCCAACGTTAGTGGTCATTGCAGTCATTCTATTAAGCGTCAATTTTCTTTATCGACCCGAGACCCCATCACACGTCTCCTACAGCATGGTCCAAAATCAGATCCAGATCCTCGGACCCTTATCCCGTGAAGAATGGATCACCCTGGGAATGCTTTGCTTTACGGTCGTCGGTTGGTTGACTTTTTCCTACCACAAGATCCACGCTGCCTGGATCTCCCTGATCGGACTTTGTGTCCTGATCAACACAGGAGTATTAGGCTGGGGGATGTTAAAGAAGGGGATCGATTGGGAATTTCTGATCTACTTGGGGGCGACGCTGAGCATGCCCTCTCTTCTCACTCAGGCAAAAATCGACGAATGGCTAAGCGCCTTCTTCTCTCCCTTTGTCCTTCCCTTTGTGGACTACCCTGTGTTCGCCTTCGTCATCATCGCCCTCATAGGCTACGCGCTTAAGCTGGTTTTTACCACCCGCCTTGTAGTGATCACCCTAGTGGTAGCGCTATCGCCACTAGCCAACGATATGGGAATAAGCCCTTGGGTCATGACCATGATTATCCTCATGGGGGCGGAGGTCTGGTTTTTCCGTTTCCAAGTTGACTGGCACACGCTTGCCTACGCCACCACCGACGGAAAGGCATTCACCTACCCGCTGATGTATCGGATCAATCCATTTTATGCGCTGGCTTACATCTTGGGCCTCATCGCCGGCATTCCCTATTGGAGATATCTAGGACTCATCGGGTAAGAATAATTTTCGATTGCCGATTTTGGATTTCCGATTGGGGAACAATCCAAGATCTAAAATCCCAAATCCAAAATTACTTGGTGTTTTGATAGACCGTTTCAACAATTGCGTCGGTTAAATCTCTGGCCGGGCCATTAAAGAAGACTCGTCCCTCCCTGAGTGCTACGACGCGGTCCGCATATTCTCGGGCCAAATCCAGGGTATGGAGGCTCGCCAACGCGGTGATTCCATCCTCGCGGCAGATCCGCTTCAGGATATCCAAGACCACACGCGACAGCTTGGGATCCAGGCTAGAAACGGGCTCATCGGCCAAGATGATGGCGGGGTTTTGCATCAGGGTCCGGGCGATCGCCACCCTCTGCTGCTCTCCGCCGCTAAGCTCGTCTGCCCGCTTGTACGCATGATCCAAGAGCCCTACCCGCTTGAGATTCGTCAAAGCGCGCCGCTTCTCCTCCTGAGGGAAAAGCCTGAGACAGCTCTTAAGACTAGGCTGGTAGCCCAACCCGCCCGATAGGACATTGTCAATCACGGATAGCCGCTTCACGATATTAAACTGCTGAAAGATCATACCCACCTTGCGCCTGAGAAGGCGCAGCTCCTTTGGATCCAACTTGAGGACATCCGCCCGCGCCCCATCACTCTCAGGAATAAAAATAGACCGCGGGATAAAGATCTCGCCGGAGCTAGGCTCCACGAGTCGATTGATGCACCGAAGCAAGGTCGACTTTCCTGCCCCGCTAAGACCGATGACTCCCAAAAACTCTCCCTGCTCCACCTTCAAACTGATGCCTCGAAGGACATGGGCCGAGGGGTTGAAGGATTTATGGAGATCCTTGACCTCTAAAATTATCACTTCTTTTTCTTCTTCAGGGCCTCTTTGAGATTGATCCCGGCGATCTGGAAGGCCTCTCTTACCGCATCGTAGTCCTGATCGCTGGCTGGAACAAATCCATCGATCTGATAGAGATCCCTCAACATCTTTTGCCCCGCCGGATCCCGGCTCAGCTCCAAGAAAACTTCCTCGACCTTCCTTGCAAGTCCCGGATCGAGATTCCCATTGATGACTAAGTTGTCCGCAGGGATCGGCTCGGAATAGGCAATAGCTCGGATCATCCTTTGTTCCTGCGGATTTTTCAAGTACTGTATCCAGGCGGCATCCTTGCCGTCCGTGAAGTTCGCGAAGGTCGCGCCGGCATCAACCTTACGATTGAGAATCGCCAGGACGGTGGCATCGTGCCCGCCTGAAAAGAGGACGTTCTTAAAATCTTTGGTGGGATCGATCCCATGCTCCTTGAACATCTTTTTGGGATAGACATGCCCTGTGGTCGAGATAGGGTCTACAAAGGCGAAGCTCTTATTGCGCAGATCCTCCAAGCTCCGGATCCCACTATCGCTTCGGGTAATGATGGCTGCGTAGTAATAGGCTAAACCTTTGCGGTGGGACTTCAGAATGACCCGGATATTGGCCTCGCCTTTAGCCAAGACGTAGGAGGCAGGACTGAGAAAGGCAACCTCCAGTTTATTAGCGCGCAGTGCCTCAACGACGCCCGTGTAATCTGTAGCCACAAAGGGCTGGACTTCCATCCCGAGCTTTCGCTCCATAATCTCCACGATCGGCTGCGCGTTCTGAGCCACCTGCTGAACGTTTTCAGAGGGGACAAAGCCGACGCGCAGGATCCGGCGCGGGTTCTCGGATGGACCGCAGGCGAGAAATCCCAAGGGCAAGAAAAATAACAGGCGTAGCCATTTTCTGGTCATCAGTAAGTCATAGATACTTGAACCTTGACACGCGTGCAACCTGAAAGGATCATCTCCGGGACTACACGGATACTCTCTTTAGAAACTACCAAGTCTTAAATAGGATTTGCCAGCCGATAAATGCTTAACATATCAACATTTCATGCCTAAGGGTTTGTTTTCCTTTGAAAACAGGGTATAAGTATACCGTTATGCTATGGAAACGTTTTCTGCCCTTCGTAGTTGTCGGCATTCTCTATGGGTGTATCCAGACGATTCCCCTGACAAACCTTACTCGCTCGCCTGCTGAGACCGCGGTCCAATTCTTCTATGAAAGCCAAAGGGGGAAAGCAGAGGCATTCTTAATTCGGCCTAGAGGGAACGGGCCGTTCCCGCTGATGGTTTTATTGCACGGCGATAGCTGGCTGCGAGCAGGAGCCAAAAGAATGATCCCGGTAGCAGAACAATTCTCTACAGAGCTTTGCTATGCCAGTTTGGCGATCTCTCTACCGGGTTATGGCATGACTCAAGTCGCGGGGGATACCGACAGCGATATCATTGATGGAGTTGTATTGGATGGAATCTCCAAGGTCCGCGAACTCTCCTGGATCGACCAGAAAAGCGTGATGCTTTATGGCTTCTCACGGGGTGCGGTATTCGCCGCAACACTCGTCGGTAAAATTCAAGGCCTCCGTAGTGTCATCCTCCACTCGGGAGCCTATGATCTCAAACGTCTCTACCACGATACTTCGGCGCAATGGATACGCCGGTCCTTGAACCCCAACGGAGATGCCGACCCCCACTTGTTCAGCGTACTCCCTGAGGTCCCAAGCTGGACAGCCCCTACCTTGATCCTCCACGGAGGCAACGACCAACTGGTACCTACAAACCAAGCATATCTCCTCCGCGACCGGCTCGAGGCCCTAGGAAAACCTTTTCATTTTACCATCTTCCCCGACGCCGGCCACCGTTTGCCCATGGACGGGGTCAGGGACGAGGTCTTCTCTTTTCTAACGGAAAATGTAGGCTCGGCTTGCCGGGCTAACGATCCTTGATTTCTTGGAGAAGCTGTTGCGCTTCCCTTTTGTTGATAGGATCGTCCGAAAACTGGATCGGAAGCTCCTGGGCGGTCTTGAGGGAATTGCGGGCAAGCTGCCACTGGCCCATGGCCACATAGCTCCTGGCCAGCTCTAGATGGTGTGAGACCACTGTAGGGTCGAAGGAAATCGCCTTTTTCAGATACTCGACCGATTTTTCCAAACTCCCCTTGGGAACTGAGCGCCACAAGACAGCCACACTTAGTAAACGGCTCATCTGTCCGATCTCCGCCATCCTTCTGTGCCAAACCCCATAGACATGGTAGGCATAGCCGTTTTGCGGATCGAGCGCGATGGCCTTTTCCACCTCAGTCCGAATCTCTTTGGCAAGATCAATCTGCTTGGGAATAGAGGATTGCATAGCGATCTTTCCCAAGGAGACAGCGACATAGAAGTGGCCCCATGTTCCGTTGGGATCCGCCTTGATCGCTTTGCGGGCGTATTCTTCAGCGATGCGGTATTGCTTGAGCCTTCTCTCCTGCCAATCGGGTGTTGTCTCCGGAATCACGTCACCGAAATCAATATAGACGCGTGACACCTTTGAGAGCGCCTCGTGGTTCTGAGGATCGAGTTGAAGAACCTTCAAGAGCTCGCTTAAGGCCTCCTTCGGTTTGAAACCGGCATAGAGGGCATCCGCCCTTTGCAACATCTGCGAAATCTCCGAACCGTCGTTTTTGCAATGGAGACAGCCGACCCTGCCACCGTCAAGCTGGGGGTTGCCCGCCGAAGTCCCGGGTGAATCGGCTAGGCCATAGCCCCACTGAGGCAGAAGGAAGAGAGAAAAAAGAGCCAAGGAGGAAAGGGTAAGACACCGAGCTGAAAAGCAATGGAAAACCCTCCGCCGGTTGAAAAATCTCAATAGAGTAATAATTTCCTGGGTTCCTTTAGGATACTTTATATTGAGATATTTCTTATATAAACAAATTGCCCTAAAGTCAAAGAGGGGGTTCTAGTTAGCTTGAAGGGAAACGATCTATCAACAAACGTCCGAGCGATGGGGCTGTTTCACTTGATCGGCGTGGCCTTTCCGCTTTCATCTATCGCCACGTAAACCACCTCCGCCTCGGTCACCCTAGCTCGTCGCCCCGGCTCGCTGAAGCGTTCGGCTTCAACTTCCACTCGGACCGTAAGGGATGTTCTGCCCTCGCGCACTACATCAGCATAAAAACTTACCACATCGCCGACATAAACAGGGGCGATAAATTCTACTTCGTGCATCGCCTTGGTCACAAAATTCCTTGGGGCATGTTGACGGGCAGCGACCGCCCCCGCCAAGTCTATGTGGCTAAGTATCACTCCCCCAAAGATGGTCCCCCGGGCATTCGTGTCTCGCGGGAGCATGGTCACTCTAATAGTAGGCTCCCTAACTGCCATAAGTCAGTTCCCCCTTTCCCCCCGGTTCCTCCACCCGCAGCAACAAAAGGAGCCCGACAAAGAAAAGCAGTCCGACCGCCAGCATCGCCGCTCTCTGGCTCCCGCTCAGCAGCGAGATCAAACCAAAAAGGAGAGGCCCGAACGCCGACGAGAGCTTGCCGCTGATCCCGTAGAAGCCGAAGATCTCCGCCTGCTGATCACGTTCGATCATTAGAGTAATCATGGAACGACTAACCACCTGCACCGAAGCCAGACAGAGCGCGCCCGCCGATGCCACAAACCAGAAGAGCGTTTTGCTATATGTCAGCGCCGCACCTAAGCCAACCAGACTCCAGAGAATCAGGATAAAGATCAATGTAGTGCGCGGGCCGATCCGGTCGCTCAGAAGGCCAAAACCGACCGCCCCACCAAC
>Ga0105164_10002465_pt1 | contig 11437 bp, 14 predicted proteins | sample VDWuncwatermetaG_FD_89674 | JGI IMG/M metagenome (GOLD analysis project Ga0105164, IMG submission 89674) | Wastewater microbial communities from Netherlands to study Microbial Dark Matter (Phase II) - VDW unchlorinated drinking water | ecosystem: Environmental > Aquatic > Freshwater > Drinking...
ACACAGGAAAGGTAAAAATGATTTTCAAAGATTATACTATAATAGGTCAGGATTCTATAAATGCGGCACATGCTGCCCACTGTGCTCAGGAAATGGGCAAGTTTTGGGAATATCATGACGTTTTGTATAATCACTGGACGGGGGAAAACAATGGTTGGGCTTCTTCTCAAAACCTCTTTGAATTTGCTAAGCAGGTTGGCCTAGACGAAAAGGATTTCAATACCTGCATGTCTGAGGCAAGGCATGTGGCAATAATAAAGGGAAGTGTTTCTGATGCTAAAACACTTGGACTTACTGGAACCCCTGGTTTTTTTATAATAGGACCTGATAACTCCGTGACAAAATTAAATGGGGCTCAGCCATACGACGTATTTGAAGAGATCTTCAAATCTCAACTGCAAAAAGTAAAATAATTGATCGCAGTGAGGTCAGAAAGCTAATAAAAATTACATTTTATGCCCAGCAAGTTTAAACCCAAAATGCTTATATGAGTAATTTCAAAGGTGGTAGCTAATGACCGTAGGAATAGATGATATCGCTATCTACATACCAAGGCTATTCGTAGATGCGCGAGACTTTGCCGTAGCTAGAGGAATGGATCCTGATAAGCTTCAGCGGGGGCTAGGAATATCTAAAATGGCCATAGTCGATACAAACCAAGATCCTGCATGTATGGCTGCAAATGCCTGTTTAAGAATAATGCAAAAAAGTCATCTTCCGCCCAAGGACATAGGAAGGCTATACGTAGCAACCGAATCCTCTCTTGATGAATCAAAAGCGATGAATTCCGATGTTATAGGAATGTTAGAACAAATCTACGGTGATGACTCATTTGAACACTGTGGAGGTATAGAGTGCAAATTTGCTTGTGTAAGTGGTTCATATGCTTTGTATGATAATTCTAATTGGATTAGAGCTGGCGAATCCGGAGGAAAGTCCGCAATAGTGGTTGTCTCAGATATTGCAAAATACGATCTTGGTTCAAGTGGAGAGTATACACAAGGTGCTGGTGCAGTCGCAATGTTAGTAAACGATAATCCAAGACTTTTGGAGTTTGATCCAAAAGTTACATCTACCTCAATTAAGAATGAGTATGATTTCTATAGACCGTTTGGCAAAGAAACGCCAATTGTCCATGGACAATACTCTAATTTGCTTTACTTGCTTCAAGTAAAGAAGGCATTAATGCTTTACAAAGAAAAAGCACTCTCTACTGGTTTGATAAAGCTAAAAGCTGGCGAGACGATCTTGGATCATATTGACTTTCTCAACATGCACTTACCGTACAGCAACATGGGAAAAAAGGCTCTTGCGTATCTACTGCGACATGAGTGGCGTAAACTCCCAAGATGGAAAAAAATAATTGAGAAGATAGAGATGGAGGAACCTATTCCAAAAGATCCACGTGGAACAATCGAATCAGTTCTTGCAGATTCTGAATTCATGACAAAGGATCATGAGTTCACTAAGAAGTTTTCAAAGACAGAAGAGTTTCAAGAAGTTTATGATACAAAGCTTGCTAGCTCCCTTATTGCATCTCAGATGATAGGAAACTTATACACGGCGTCATTATACCTAGGGTTTAGAAGTTGTTTAGAATTTGAATTTCAAAAAGGAACTGACCTTGCAGGTAAGAGATTTGGATTTGGATCCTATGGAAGCGGCAGTAGTGCAATGGTCTTCAGTGGTGTAATTAAGCCAACCTATAAAGAAATTGTAAAGGACATGAATCTAGAATCTGAGTTAGGAAATAGGGTAAAACTTTCCCTTGAAGAATATGAAGAAATTCATGAAAATAAACGGGGACCAAAAGAAAACTTTCTTAATAGTAAAGAAGAATTTGTACTGATAGATGTAGAAAATATGCCAGAAAGTAAAGGCGAGCGAAGATACGTCTTTACTGGTTAGGTCACAATCTTAAATTGGATGTTCTTTTTCTTCAAATAACTTATTAATTTCTGAGCGTGCTTCTGATCTTCAGTTTCAAGGCTCAAAGTCACACCGGCGGTACCAGCTGGAATACTTGAACTTAACCTATCATGTACAACCTCAACTATGTTTACACTTAACGCCGAAATTTGATCAACAACTTCTTTGAGAGCACCAGGCTTGTCTGTCAGCAAAACAAAGATCTTTACCATCCTGCCCATCTCTGTAAGTCCCTTTGCCACTATCTGGCCAAGTAAATACATGTCCACATTACCACCAGAAAGAATTGAAACCACCTTCTTTCCTTTTGATGGTTTCTTTTCAAGTAAATATGCCAAGCTTACAGCTCCTGCTGGTTCAACAACCATCTTAGTTCTCTCCATAAGAAGAAACATTGCTTTAACTATCTGAGAGTCGTCTACCAAAACAATTTCATCTATCAATTCATTTATTATTTTAAACGTGAATTCTCCTGGCCTTTTTACAGAAATTCCATCGGCAATTGTCATTTCACCTATGACAGTCTGAAGTTTGCCTGAATCAAGAGACTTCTTCATAGCTGGAAACGCATTGGACTGAACTCCTATGACCTTGACGTTAGGTTTCTTGGTTTTTATCGCTCGCAAAACTCCTGCTGCAAGTCCTCCCCCGCCTATTGGCAGATAGACTTCATCTACATTAGGTAAATCCTCCATTATCTCTAATCCAATTACTCCTTGTGCTGCAATTACCTTCTCATCATCAAAGGCATGAATTATCTGACCGCCTGTTTTATCTGCAATTTCCTGTGCTTTGGCCCATGACTCATCGTAGATTGTACCGTCTAGGACAACATTTGCGCCATATGATTTTGTGGCTGCAACTTTAGCTGGAGATGCGTTCCGAGGCATTACTATCGTGCACGGTATGTTTTCAAGTGAAGAAGCAAACGCAACACCCTGTGCATGGTTTCCCGCCGATGCGGCAATAACTCCTTTTTTCTTTTCTTCTTTTGATAATGAATAGATTTTAGCATACGCTCCTCTAACCTTAAAGGAACCAGTCTTTTGCAGGCATTCTGATTTAAGATAAAGCTTTGATCCAGTCATCTGGCTAAATGTCGCCGAAAGCTCCATTGGGGTTCTGCGAATTACGTTACCTTGAATAGATTGCGATGCGACTATCTCCTGGTAAGTTAGGTTCATCAGATTTGTTCTAATCCCTTACAATATATTTGATTTCTTGCCAAATCTAAAACGCGCTTCGTAATCAACATTTTTGATATGGGCGAACATTTGAAAGTTCAGTTTTGTTATATGCGAGCTCACTTCAATTCTGAAAAGGCCAAATACTGCACCGCGATCTTTTTTATTTATAAGTCAGGGGGTCGCTTGGTGTCAACCTCTTCTGTTACGACATCCACGCTTGAGCTTCCGCCAACCCCTTGCCCAAATCAATTTAGAATAAGAATATCAAGTATACATCACGCTTAAAATTTTATGGCTTTCAAAACGTCATCCATTCTTTTTAATAAATTATTTTTTATCCGCAAAGGAATCCTCTTTGGGTCAAAATTTCCACCCTTTATTTGATTTTTTACATGCTCTAAATCAAAATGACATAAGCATCCTTCTTCGGCAGCGATCATACGTATTTCATCAATCATCACTGACGATGTATGATGTATCTCAATGATCATGCCGTCAAGCTCTTTAAAAAGATCTGATTTTCTCTTGGTTAGCTGATGAAAGCCTTTGTCTGCACTGGAATAAACCTTGTCGACAAGCTCGTTTGTTAATTTATCATTTTCAAAAAGTATTTCGAAAAGTTTTTGTTCATCAATGTTACTCTGCCCAATTTCTCTCATCTTCTCCCGTACTACTTGATCTCCCTTCTGCGTCAGATCAACCTCTAAATTTTTAGTTCTTTCAATAATATCTGAAAGCTCCTTTTGAATTTCTACGACACGATGATCCAGTCTATAATACAATAAAGCATGATATTGTAATGACATATGGCAAGAAAGTGAATAATTTCCCTCTTTTATGTTAAATTTGATAAAAATTCGTCTCAGGTCTTTGTCTTTTGAGATAGATATTCCATCAGTAGTCCAATCTAGGATCATTTTTAGTATATGTTGGTAATATTGTTGAACTTTTGTAGGATCAAAAGTTGTTTGATCAATTACTGTTGCGTCGGCCAGCATAACCTTCACTGGCATACTTTTTGTGGCATTGACAATGCTTTCCAAAAAAATATATCTGATTTTTTCACTCTTTTCATTCATGGATATAATAAAATCATCAGCTAACTTCGATGGGATTTGCACAAATCGTTCTAGCTATTGTTACATAAATTTGATGTGCGACTTGAATATTAGGACAGGAGGACAAATCTTCCATGGGCAAAACATCATATAAGAAGATAGTATGCTGGAACTGTAACGTAGAAATTGTTCAGTATTATGACTTTAAATATAAAGGCGGTAGAGGGCAGTGCCCTGTTTGTGGGGTTAATTTTCCCCTTGAATAAGAGTTTACGGGAGATTTTACATGATGAGTAAAAAGAAACCCACTCAAGATAGTGATGATGCGGTTACCAAGAACATAGTAGACATGATGCTAGGTGGTGGCAGATCTGGAACATTAGATTCTGAGACATTAATAAAAAAAGTTCAAAAAAGGGTTTGGAGCTCGCTAAAGCAGGGCTTTGAGCACGAATACCCAATCGATGAATCAGATAAGTTCTTGCGCGAACACGTGTCATCAAAATTATCCATGATCGTAATCTATGTCGATCTGATCGGTTCCACCGCTATGATTCTACACCTGCCTACAGAAAAAGTGGCTGTAATTATAAGTGCATTTTCTAGAGAAATGGCGTATGTTATAAAAAATTATGATGGTTACGTGCTTAAATTTGTTGGCGATGCAGTGATCGGATATTTTGTAGCAGAAAGTAATCCACTTCTGGCAGCTGATGATGCAGTAAATTGTGCAAAATCCATGATATCAGCAATCGAAAGAGGAATTAATCCAATTCTTAGTGAATACGATTATCCTGAACTTAGCGTTAAAATTGGCATGGATTATGGTGAAAATACCATAGTAAGATATGGTGCAGATGAAATTAGATCACATGTTGATATTTTGGGGCCTGCAATGAGCATTGCCGCAAAGATTACAAACCTTGCACGTCCAAACCAAATTCTAATTGGAGAAGATGTTTACAATAAACTGCACCCAAGTTTAAAAGAGTCATTCAAGGAAGTTGAGTGGCATGGTAGTCAATGGAATTATCATGATAGAGAGACAGGTAAGCTCTACAAGGTTTATGCATATTAAGTTAGACAGTGAAATTGTCTGGGCACTCCACGTGTTCATAATGATGATCTGTAAATTCTTCTCCTACTACATACATAACAATTTTGTACAAATCATTTGAAACAATACTTTTCTTACATTTTATACAGAGTTTTAATATTGTTTTCGTCATTTTATTGAAAGAGATCAGCGCCTACTATAAGGATCTGCGATCAGCTTGATTTGATAAAAAATGATTCTGCATTGACAACCTTCTATATTTAACGAATAAAATTACGTGCGGAAAGGTGAAATAAGGGCTTGGGAAAAAATAAAATCATGTTGGACATTAACACAAGAAAATTCTTTGATTATTATGGGTTTTATCCTGATATGATGAATTCACCCATGGCTTTCCCAAGGATTCCTCCTGGCAAAGCTAACATGCCGCTAGGCATATCAAAAGCAGGCAAGCTCAAAGATGACATAATCAAAGATAATGCATCAATGCTTGCAAAGTTGTTTGATTTTCAATCAATGTTTCAGCAACACGCAGCTGGTCTTTTCGATTTGTCAGCACGAAATCAATTCGGTCCTGGACACCCATTGCATTTTAGAATGAATCCGATTGATTCACTACAGATAGAAAACGAGCAGATTAAAAAAGAAAACTTGTCATTAAAGCAGCAACTAGAAAAGTACAAGCAGAAACAAGTTTAGCTTTATTAACTCTTATTTAGGATCGAATTCATGCAGAAAACACCAGAACAAAGATGGAAAGAGGACATTACTCTACATAGGAAAAAGTGCCAGAAAATTCTGCTATCTTCAAAATCAATAAGATATGTTGGCCTCATAAACGAATATGGTAGAACACTAACTGGAATAATAAAACAAGGTGCTAGTCCTTTGTTAAAAGCTGGTCAAGTAAAAAACGAGTTTTTTATTATATCAACAATGTTGTCAATGCGACGTTCTAATTATTCTGCGATCGGTGAAGTTGAGTTTGCCATTTTAAAACACAAGAAAGTCACCATACTTGTATTTCAAAGAAAAGAGGGGACGTATTACATTTCAATTGATAAAAATGCAACACTTGATGTGATAGCAAAAATTATTGCAAAAGTTAGGAAAATTATCTAAAGTGGAGCAAAACCGTGAAAGCCTTGTGCCTGTTTTGCTGTATCGGGCGGTGCCGGTTCGAATAAAGAGACCATATATTTGTCCGGATCCAAAACTATGGCGTTTTTTCCGTCTTTATGTGAAACTATATCTCTGTGGATAGGAACATTCTGAGTCTTGAGCTCTTCGATGGCGGATTCTATATCTCCAACCACAAGGCCAATTACTATTCCATTCTCAATTGACGTTCCAGTGTTAATTGGACGAGTCGCTGGATGTAGTATCACCGTTGCGCCTTGTTTTGCAAGCTCTACCCAGTTTTCTCTGCTATTTTTTATAGGCAGACCGATTATTTCATTGTAAAATTTAATTGATTTCTCTAAATTCGATACAGCTATTATAACACTTCCCAGATGCCTGATATTCATATAATGGAAACATCATACTCCCGTGTTAAAATCCTTCTGCTATACTACCTGTACCATTGTTTCTGTTCTTTCTACTCCTCTAATGTTTTGAATTTCAGTAGTAACATCCTTAATTTGACTTAATGATTTAACCTCAATTAATGCAACGGCATCAAATTGTCCGCTTACTGCAAATGAATCGTATACAGACTTCACCATTCGGAGTCTAGCTGCAATGAGTTTTTTTGGCGATTTTACCAATACTAATGCCTTTACCAACCTAGGTTTACCTCCACTTCAATCAAAGTTTCCGTAGTAACAATTTCCCTTATTTTTTTAAAATCGATCACAATGTTATTTATTTCATCAATTGTACCCTGAAGAATGACAGCGATATCAGCACGGCCTGTGACAACCATGATTTCTCTAATGGTTTTCCGCACTCTTTTCAATGTTTGAACTACATTGTCTACCTTGCTTGGTTTGACTGTTATTAGGCAAAGGGCACGCATGTCAGTAATACTATTCACGTATGAATAAGTGTTTTTGGCATCTTTTTCAAAATACGCAATAAAAAAAATGTTTATGCTAGTACCGTATTCTTGCATAAATTTTTGTTTGCTTGTTATTCAATAATTAGGGAACATTAATCTTCTGCTTCCTGCGACTTAGCTTCTTCAAGATAGGCCCTCCTGGCTTCTAGTTCTGCTTCTTTATCCATATTTGTGTCATCTTCTACAACTACAATTCCTGAATTGTCTCCTCCAACTATATCCTGCTTAAGTTTAGATTTTGGTTTAGTTTTAACTGGCTTTTTCTTCAATTTTTTTTCCTTAGATGACTTTTTCTTTATTTTTTTCTTGTCTTTTGCCATTATGACGACTTTTCAGAATTGTGTAACATGTTATTAAACTTGTCTTAACTCGTATCTACGGTTACTTCAATTGCATTAAATTTCTATACAAAATGTAGTGCCACCGGCGGGACTTGAACGCGCGACGGCTCGGTCTTCAGCCGAGTGCTCTCCCGGGCTGAGCTACGGTGGCACACCGAAATAACCAATTTTGGGGAATTAAAGTGTGTCTCTCTTTTTCCAAGCAATGTCTCTAATCATTTTTCTTTTATTTATGACACGAGCTATTACAAAAAGCAGATCAGAAAGTCGGTTAATGTAAATCTGGCAAAATTTGTTTATCTTTTCTTTCTCGGCTAAACTCACTATGTTAGTTTCTGCTCGTCTAGATGTGGCACGAGCCATATGTACTTGAGATGCTACAGGATCACCGCCTGGTAAAATAAAATAAGTAATAGCAGGCAACTCCTTTTCCAAACTGTCGATATTATTTTCAAGAAATCGTACCATTTCTTCTTCTGTTCTATTTGAGGTGTCCTTGGCATTCTCGTTCGCTAGGTCTGCACCTATCACAAACAGGTCATTTTGTATTCTTGTAAGCAAATTCTGAATGTCTTTATCTAGTTTAGATGAGAGAATAATTCCAAGTGATGAATTGAGCTCATCGATACTTCCGTATGCTACTATTCTAGGATTAGATTTTGATATCCGTTTTCCACCAATAAGTCCAGTAGAACCATCATCACCTGTTTTTGTATAAATTTTAACCATCAACTCACTGATAATTTTGGCATTTTTATCTTGTTCGAATTATTTAATAGTGATTGAATTAATCCGTTAGAACATGCCAGAACCAATCTGCCCATATTGTGAATCAAAATTTGGCGACAAAAAGGATCTTTCAAAACACATTGATAGAATCCACGGAGGTGCTGGACTCTTAGAAGGCGATACAAGGAAATTTTGATGTTGTTTGAATTTTTCGATCTCGTAGCAGAACTGAAAAAAATTCCGCGTAAAGGTTGGCAAGACAAAGTTGGCATACTTCAACCCGAATCTGTAGCCGATCACTCCTATAACATGGCAATAATGGCCATGGTACTTTCTGACTTGAAAGGTCTTGATACACAGAAAATTCTGAAAATGGCACTGCTACATGATCTCGCAGAATCTGTAATTGGTGATTTAACCCCGGATGAGATTTCAAGAAAAGATAAAGTGCGATTAGAAAATCAAACAATGGCTGAAATTCTGTCAAAGCTACCGACAAAAATTGCGCGTGATTATACAAAAATATGGGAAGAATATCAGCAAGGAAATTCTAATGATGCCAGCCTAGTGCACGAAGTAGACCGACTGGAAATGGCTCTGCAAGCTAAAAAATACATAACAGAGGGATATCCGAATGATAAGCTTCAAACATTCCTTAAGACAGCCCGAGAGAATGTCAAAAGTAAGGAAATCCAAGAAATTCTAGACGAAATATCGTATAAATAACAAAATCTAGTACCTGTTTTTATGCAATACTTTATGGCTTTAAAGATTGGAGAAAAAAGAGTAAAAAATGCTAGAGAATATTTGAACAAATTTGTAAATGGCGCAGCAATGCCCGCTCTTGCTTTAAAAGACAACAATACAAACGTGTGGGAACCTGTAGGCGAAGAAATTCTATATGCGGTTCTAAATGACGCAGGCGGATATGTATTAACAGATATCAGTGGATACATGATTGTCCTGTGCGATAAAAGCGGAATTTCAAAAGCTATCGCAAGAGGGCTCGATATGGAACGCAAGGATGCAGTGGTTAAGATGTTGCAGCAAGACAACATTCAAGAATATAAGGGAACGGTTTCTCTTCCAATATAAAGTTAGAAGGTTTGTTAAGGAACAAAATAACTTATCAATAATTGTCAGAGCTCAAATATGTTGACTGGTACATTAAATTAGTACAATTGTTCAATCCTAGGAATGACAAAAAAATTTGAACATGAAATTGAGGTAAGAGGTCATCTAATAGATTCTCTGATACTTACAAAGATTTTCGACATTATAATGGACCTTAATGGAGAATTTCAGGTACAAGAATTTCAAGTAGGCAAAAGAAAAAAAGACGAAAGCTATGCTAAGCTTCTAGTCCAAGGTAATTCTCAGAAACATCTTGACGAAATTTTAGAAGCCGTCTACAGAGAAGGCGCGACATCAAAAATTCAGCAAGAGGTTAAGCTTAAGCAAGCACCCACAGATATGGTAATGCCTGACGATTTCTATAGCACTACTAACAATCGTACAGACATTTTCCATAAAGGAAGGTGGTTAAAAGTTGAAAACATGATGATGGACAAATGCATTGTAGTAAATGGCAATAGAGCACGATGCATGCCAATTCGAGAAATTAAAAATGGTGATATGATCGTCGTTGGAGAAAAAGGAATTAGGATCACACCTCCTGAAAGACCAAGAGAGGGTGTAAATCTTTTTCAGTTCATGGGAAGCAGCAGTTCAAGTGAACGACCAACACAACACATAGCTCGTAAAGTAGCCTATGATATTTACAAGACTAAAAAGGAAGGAGGAAAAATCGTTTTGGTTGCAGGACCAGCAATAGTCCATACTGGTGCTTCTGACTCAGTTGCAACTCTCATACGACTTGGATTCATTGACGGCATACTTGCAGGAAATGCACTTGCAGTTCATGATGTTGAATATTCAATTCTTGGTACGTCTTTAGGGATGAACATTCGTGATGGAACATTAGCTGTGCGTGGTCATAGGAACCACATGCAAGCAATAAACTTCGTTTTCAAAGCACGTTCCATTCGTAGGATGGTCGCAAATGGGATCCTAAAGAAGGGAATAATGTACGAGTGCATAAAAAATAAAATTCCTTTTGTCCTAGCTGGATCTTTACGAGACGATGGTCCTATACCAGATGTTGTTACCGATATGATAGAGGCCCAGAAGCAGTACAAAGAGCTTCTCAAAGATACAAAGATGGTAATAATGGTTTCAACGATGCTTCATTCAATTGCGACTGGGAACATGCTTCCAGCAGAAGTTAAGGTTATTGTGGTGGACATAAATCAGCCAACGGTTACTAAATTAATGGATCGTGGTACTTGGCAGGCTCTTGGCATTGTTTCAGATGTTGGAGCATTTTTACCCCTAGTAACTCAAGAAATTCAAAAACTTGTAAAATAAGGCTAAAAACCAAAAATAGTAGATAGTCCAAGAAATTTTGGCATTTGCATGCGACTAAAAGATAAGGTGGCAGTTGTTACTGGAGCTTCAAGTGACATAGGATCAGCGATTGTAAAAAGATTCGTAGAAGAAGGCGCAAATACGGTAATGGTTGGTAGAAAAATGGAATCGCTTGAAAAGGTTAGGTCAGAAATAAAAAATAGTTCCACACACACCGTTGCGATTTCATGTGATATAACAAATGAATCGCAAGTAATTCAAACCGTAGATCAAATTTCTGATCATTATGGTAAAATAGATATTTTAGTAAACAGTGCTGGGCTAATCAATGATCCAAAACACTTTCATGAAATGTCAGACTCTGAATGGGCGTCATTAATTGATACTAATTTAATTGGCACTTTTAGAATTACTAGGGCAGTTTTAAATAAGATGTACGAGCAAAAAAGCGGCTGCATTATAAACATTGGTTCTATATCCAGCGAGAGGGCCATTCCAAAGGTACACTTGACCGTCTACTGTGCTACCAAGGCTGCAATTAGCATGTTCACAAGAGGCATTGCTGTTGAATATGCAAGACGAAATATCCGTTGTAACTGCATAAATCCAGGAATAATCAACTCTGGAATGATCAAACCCTACCTTGA
>Ga0105164_10002466_pt1 | contig 11437 bp, 15 predicted proteins | sample VDWuncwatermetaG_FD_89674 | JGI IMG/M metagenome (GOLD analysis project Ga0105164, IMG submission 89674) | Wastewater microbial communities from Netherlands to study Microbial Dark Matter (Phase II) - VDW unchlorinated drinking water | ecosystem: Environmental > Aquatic > Freshwater > Drinking...
AGGTATTTCCGAGCTTTGCGCTCGGTCTGTATCCGACGGTGGAATGCATCAACCGGATCCATGACACCAGTATAGCGCTGGTGTCAAATCATTGATAATCACCTTGAGATAAGACATGTGTTCCCCGGACGGTGCGGGCGGTATAATGGCCGTACGGGGTAGGCACCAGGATGACAAGCGAACAGGGAGGATGTGGGTATGGGCAAGATGCTGGCCTGTAAGGATGTCGGGGTGGATTGCGACTTCGTGATCAAGGGTAAGGATGAGGCGGATGTGCTGCGCCAGGCGGCCGAGCACGCTAAGGGGTGTCATCAGAACGTCCAGATGACGCCCGACGTGCAGGCGAAGATCCGCGCGGCGATCAAGGACGAAGGCAGCGCCTGCTGCGGCGGCTCCTGTCACTGATAACAAGATGCAGAGAGTAGAAGAGTCGTTGGTATGCGGAGCTGAGATTATGAGGGGAGGCGCATGAAAGGATTGGCGGCGGTGCTCGCGATGCTCGGGTGCGTGCTGGGGCTGGCCGGGTTCGCGGCCGGCGTCGGGGCCGCGGACGACGCGCAAAAGACGCTGAAGCAAGGGTTCTCCGCGGACATCGTGTCCCGCATCGGGATCAAGGACCAGGCAGGGACGGAGCTGCACGGTAAGCTGTACGTCACCCCGGATAGATGGCGCGAAGAGGAGACCGTAGACGTCAACGGGAAGCCGGCGACCATTACGACCATCCTGCGCGCCGACCGGCACGTCCAGTGGATGCTCATGCCGGAGCCGCGCCAGTATGCGGAACGTCCCCTCGAACCGGCGGACGAGAAGCCCATCGCCGATCTGTGTGAAGGGTGGGTGACGCTCACGCCCGTGGGGACCGAGGCGGTCAACGGCCAGCCGGCGGACAAATACGATCATAGCAACGCACAATGCGCCACCGCCTACACGTACGTGTCATCGAGCTCGCATCTGCCGCTCAAAACGGAGGCGACGTGCGCCGACACCTACGCCGTGACGGAGTATCAGCACGTGCAGGCGGGCGCGCCGCCGGCCGAGCTGTTCGAGCTGCCGGCCGGGTATCAGAAGTTCACCCTTCCGCGCTGATGAAGTATGAAGGCGTTCGCGGGAGAACGGTTTGCTAATTAAAAACTAATGTGCTATTATTTTAATGTATCATTACATGGAGAAAACGATGGAAGCCAGGGAAGTGAAGTTGACCCGACAGCACCAGATCACGATCCCCAAGCGAATCTGCCAGGCGCTGCAACTGCAGGGCGGCGACCGGCTGGAAATCATCATCACGCCGGGACGCAAGCTGGTGCTGAAGCCCAAAAAGCTGATCGATGCCGATGATCCTGCCTACCGGCTCGGCCAAGAGATTCTGGAGGCTGAGCGACAAATCACCCGCGGAGACGTGGTGCCCTGGACCGAGGTGAAGCGCCGCCACGGTCTATGACGGTCCGCTACACGGTTGTCCTCTCGAAGCTTGCCCAGGAGAAGTTCGACCGCTACATTCGTACCAATCGCAAGGTTGGCCAACAGATCGCCCAAGCGATTGACCGGCTCGCCGTCCACCCCGAAATCGGCGAGCTCATGAAGGGCGATTGGAAAGGGTACCGCAAGTACCGCACGGGCGATTACCGCATCGTGTACCGCATCGAGCACACCCGGCTCCTCATCTTCATTATCACGATCGGCGACCGCAAGGACGTCTATCGGTAGGGGCGCGCATGGCGTATGAGGAAGGGCTGGCGGAGCGGGTGCGCAAGGCGCTTGGCCGGTGGGTGAAGGTGGCCGTAGACTACGCCCGCTCCCTGCCGAAGAAATAATCCCCCTAAGAAAAACGGAGGCGTTCCTCGGCGGAACGCCTCTTTCTTCTTCACCGGGAAGGTTCCCGGAACTTCAAAAGGAGCGCATCAGCTCGAAGTAGAACATCGGGCCGTCGTAGCCGAAGTTACGCGCTCGACCGCGAACCTGGGCGTTGGACAGGTGATGCCAGCGGAACCCGCCGTGCACCAGCGTGTCGTTCCCGAGATAATAGGTCGCACCCCCGCCGGGCTGGAGGTCAAAATTGAACCGAAGCGTTTGCGGGGTGAGGGGATGCTGTTGGAGCACCGCCCCGGCCAACGCTTCCAGATACAGGGACCATCGCTCACGCTTGGCATAATGCCAGCGCATGCCAAGGTCCGGCCCGCCGAGCACGCCTCCCGACGTCCGCTTTGCCTCGGCATAGCCGAAGATCCCGCCGTACTCGATGGCCAGATCGTCGGCGATGTAATAACTGACGTTGAGCTCTGTGAGCGCAATCCACCCGAGCGCCCCGTCGCTTGACGTGCCCGCCGTCACCGACCAGTAGCGCGAGCCTTTTGCGAAGAGGTCTGGGACCGCCACGGGGCGTGACGCCGAGGGGGTGGCGCACACCGTCGTGGCGAATGAGGCGTGAATCAGCACTGCGAGCAGATACCGGACGCTGCCCGGGAAGGAGGAACGAAACCGGCCAAAGCTAGTTGTCACGTCTGTCTCCCGTATCCAGGTTCTCGTCGATGGGATGAGCACTGTCAGTGTAGCGGTATTTGGAGCATTCGTAAAATACCTTTGGGAAAGGAGCGCGGTAGATAGAAGGAGTCGACAAGCCCGCGCCGGAAGGGTATGCTACCCGGCATGAATCGCCATCAACTGAGCCGGGTCGGTGTTCTGCTGTTTGCGGCCACGTGGTGTGCCGCCCCATCTCTCTCCGCGCAGGACGCGTCCAAAGGCTTGTACGCCCTCGAGGACGCGCTCGACTTCAACGTGCTCGACTCGGTCGTGCTCGATCCGCCGACCGGGCGGATCACGCTGGTCGGGCACCGCGATGCGCGCTACGGCAGCCAGCCCATCCCGTACCTCGATCATTTGGCCGAACTGCTCAAACACCCCGCCCCTGAGTTCACGCTGAACTGGACGCCTGAATCCGAGCCGCGCGTGGAGGAGTTGTTCAGGAATTTTGACTCGGAGGACTACGTGAGAGGCCTGGCCGGCCAGTGGGCCGAGATCATGGATGACGACGGGCATCCGACCGGCCAGGGCCGCTGGTTGCTGCCGTTGCTCGGGGTCAAGCCTACCTCCTCCGGTGGGCGGCTCGGCAGGTTCGGCGCGGAGGTGCAAGAAGTGTCCGATGGACTCGAGATCGTGTCGGTGGAGCCCGATTCCGCCGCGGACCGCGCGGGGATCGGGCCCGGCGACATCCTTTATAACTATGCCAACGCCGCGGAATTCTCCCACAGCGTCCGGCTCCTCGGCGACGGAGGGACGCTGATGCTCCAAATCCAGCGCAACGGAACGGTCGGGAGCCCGGAGAACATCATCCTGGATGGCGAGGAGGGCGATCCGTGGGCCGAGCTCAACAAGTTCGACATCGTCGAAAAGATGCTCTGGGCGGCCGGCAACAATAAGGCCGCCATCCTCATCCGCAGCCTCGGGGAGGTCCAGCGCATCGTGCTCAGCGGAAACAGCGCAGGCTTTCAAACCGCCTTCAACATCCTGGTGGCGGTGGCGGACGACAACGATGCCTACTGGCAGGACATGGCCGAATACAACGCCGGCAACATGTCCAAAGACACCCTGCTCGAACACGCCTTCCGCGCGGTCTTTTCGGCGATGGAAACCGCGTGCGCGTTTTACGACAACCCGCTCACGAGCGCGTTCGACAACGCCCGGGCGGCGGGCACCGAGTCCGGCGCCGCGTTCGATCAGACGCTGCTGGTGCTGAACGAGCGCATCAAGCCGTTTCTGGAGGGGGTCATGGGAACCCTCCTCGCGAAGCATGAGGAGATCCAGATCCCTCCGGAGGTGCTGGCGAGCACCATCGGGCCGCAGGTCGAAGTGGAGCCGGAGTACCGGGGCGTGGATCCCCATTCCGCGCTGGCCCATGTGTTCTACGACGCGGACTATCTGGGCAAGTCGCTGATCAACATGCCGTCGCTGCAGGAGAAGATCCCGCGCTACCAGTCCGATTTCGCCTTCGAACGCAACAACCCGGACAGGGTGGGCGGGTGGCATGACACCGGCAACTACCATCTCTGGTTCTCCATCGACAGCGTGGACCTGGCCCAGTCGGACGACGGCAACACGCTCCTGACCCGGGGCGCGACGATCCGGTTCAACATCCGGGAAAAAGCGCCGCGCGAGGGGGACCTGCCCGCCGTGCCAGGCGGCTACGAGGAACTGCTGACGTCGCTGTATGACGACTTTGCCGTCGAGTTTCCGGTGCTGCATGAGCTGCGTGAGGCGGCCAAAGTGGCGGCAGCGGCCGACTGGCTCAGAGCGAAACGGCCGAATCTGGCACTCCCCGACGGCGGGCGCATCGAGTGGGCCGGCCAGGACCGAGCGCCGGGGTTTCTCTATTTGACCTGGTCCCCACAGGACCGGCCGGGCCGGCTGGCCATGGCGCTATCCGCCATGGGCGGGATCGACTTTGAGGTGAAGGGGCCGAAGGACCGGATTCTGGTTATCGCGCCGAAGGACATTGTGGGAGTCGCCGATGACCTGTCCGCGCCGGTGGTGGATCTAAGCCCCGTCGCCGCGGCGTTGGACCTGCCGGCCGAGACGCCGGTGCCGCAGCCGGTGGGCTGGGTGACGAAAGAGACGCATGAGGGCCAAGAGGTGACGGCCGTGTCCTTCACCCCTCCCACAGACTCAGGGGATGAGCCGGCGTCCGTTGAAGTGCAGCAGCGTGCCGGCGATACCGCGTTGGTCCTCTGGAAGGCCAACGATCTGGAAGGGGCCAAGAACGCCTTGATGGACGAAGTGGAGAAGGCGTCGGATCCGCGCGCCAAGGCGAATGCGATGATGATGCTGGCCCAGATCCTGCATGAGAGCGGGGACGATGCCGAGGCCATCAAGACGTTGAACGAGGCGGTCCAGATCGATCCGGGCAATCCGATGTTGGATCTGCTGATCGCGAAGGAAAAATACGACAGCGGAGACCTGGCCGGCGCGGAAGAGGCGCTCCAGAAATATGTGACGCTCCACCCCGAGAATGCCGCCGCCGGCAAGCTGCTGGCCGATCTGCAACACCCGCCGGCCCCGCCGGCCGACGGGACAGCCGCCAGCGCGCCCGCTGGCATAGCTCCGTTCAACTGGCCGGTGCAAGAGGCCGCCGGCGATCTCAATGCTCCTCCGGAGGCGTTGAAGGCCGGCTCAGACCTCAAGGATTACCACATCGGCCAGTACAAGCTGCACGGCATGGCCCCGCCGCCGTCGGTGCCGCAGGGTCTTGCGCAAACGACGGAGTGGCGGCAGCTCCAGTCCAGGCAACAGGCGTTGCAGCAAGCTTCCAGCGGCCTCGACGAGCAGCTGAAAGACATCCGCGCCAAGAAAGCTCGCAAGGAGGGGAATCCAAGCGAGCTGGAGGCGCTGGAGTCGCAGGTTCAGCAACGCAAGGCCGACGTCAAAAAAACGCAGGACGCCATCGAGAAAAAGATGACCAACGACATCGTGCAATGGAACGAAGGACATGAGAAATCCAAGGACGCCACCGGAAAGGACAAGCAACCATGAGCCGCTTGCTCCGGACAGTTGCCGCCGCCGCGGGAATGCTCCTGGTACTGCAGGGGGTCTGGGCCGACGACGGGGAAATTCCTGAGCTGGCCGAGGTCCCGGCCGGCATCGCCGAGCCGTATCATACCGCATTGGTGGAGCAGCGTAAGGTGTTGGTAGACGAACGGAGCGGGCTGAAAGAACTGCACCGGATTCATAATCAAGTCCAGGTTCCCGAAGGCTCGGACGAGGAAGCGAACTTGCGTGAAGAAGGCAAGAAACTGGCGGCCGCCATCACGCAGCACACGGCCGCGTCCAAAAAATTCAATCAGGACGTCGCAGACTTCGCTGACCTCCAGGCGGTATTCGCGCGCGGGTTGGCAAACGCCAATAATCCTGGCGCCCCGCTCAATGCGCCGTTCACCAACGACACAGATCATCGAAGCGCCTTTGACTACGCCAAGGTGATCGACCAGTTCCAGGTGGACACAAGCGCCCGGTACGAGCCCGGCACATTCACGTACTGCAATATTTTCGCCTGGGACGTGACGCGGGCGATGGGGGCGGAGATTCCCCATTATGTGCTCAAGAACCATCCGGTTGGCGCTTCCGCTGTTGATGAGCTGGGGAAGTTTTATGCGCCGGCCAATAAGCGGGAGGAACTGGACGCGAACAAGACCGTGGCCTGGCTGGAGAAATCAGGTTCACTCCATGGATGGAAAAGCGTGGAAGCTGAGGCGGCCCAGAAAATGGCCAACGGCGGGCATCCGGCCATTGCGATCTGGCCGAACCCGGACGCGGGGCAGCCCGGCCACGTCGCCATGGTCCGGCCCGGTTCGGTGCCCCTGAGCCCCAGCGGGCCGGCGATCGCGCAAGCCGGCGGGTTGGTGCTGGATGCCAATCATCTGGACGACGGGTTCAAAGACCCGAAGATACGGAAGGCTGTTCACTACTGGTCCCACGAATGAAGTGAAGGATTAGGACAAGAACATCAGAGGCGTTCCTCAGTAGAACGCCTCTTCGTTTTCCTGATGGGAAACTTTCCGGTTTCGCTCACAAAGCAAGAGGCGCTGGCCGAACGCATGCGGCGGCTGGGGGTCAGCGAGGCGGATCTGGAAGAGCGGTTCCTCCGCTCCTCAGGTCCGGGCGGCCAACGGGCCAACAAGGTCTCCACGTGTGTGGTCCTGCGCCACCGGCCCAGCGGAGTGGAGGTGCGCTGCCAGCGCGAGCGGCTCCAGGGGTTGAACCGGTATTTGGCTCGCCGCATCCTGCTCGACCGGCTGGAAGCCCAGCGGCTGGGCCGCTTAAGCGAGCAGGCGCAGCGCATCGCCAAGATCCGCCGGCAGAAGCGCCGCCGCTCCCGGCGCGCCAAGGAGAAGATGCTGGAGGCCAAACACCACCGCACGCAGATCAAGGCCGACCGGCGGCGCGTGGCCCCGCATGATGCGGGGGAGGCCTGATGGCGTATGATGAAGGGCTCGCCGAGCGGATCCGCAACGCGCTCGGCCGGCGCAAGGGCCTGGAAGAGCGGCGTATGTTCGGCGGGCTGGCATTTATGCTCGACGGCAAGATGTGCTGCGGGGTTTTAAAGGACGATCTCATGCTGCGGCTCGGGCCGGAAAACTCACTCAAGGCGCTGGCGAAGCATCACGTCCGGCCGATGGATTTCACCGGCCGCCCGCTGACCGGGTTCGTGTATGTGAGCCCGGCCGGCTATGCCGGGCAGGCGCTGGCGGGATGGCTGAAGCAGGCGGTTGCGTTCGTGCGGTCGCTACCAACGAAACCCGGGAGGACCGCATGAAGGCAGCGACACTAGTACTGGGGTGCGTGCTGGGGTTGGCGGGGTTGGCTCCGGGTGTAAGAGCGGCGGATGATATGCAGAGTGCGTTGATGAACGGGTTCTCCACGGACGTCATCAACCATGTGGAGACCAAGGGCCACGCGACGGTCATGCGCGGCAAGTGGTATTTTTCCAAAGATAAAATCCGTCTGGACACGGCCATGGAAACCGACGGCCAGGCGATTCCGGACAGCAGCGTCATCATCCGCCTGGATCAGCACGTCCAGTGGGTGCTCATGCCGGCGCAGCACCAGTATATGGAACTTCCCATCAAACCGGAGGACGAACCGCGCATCGCCGCCATGTCCCGGGACTTGTTGGGGGACTGGGCGGCGCTCACGCCCGTCGGGACGGCCGTCATCGCCGGCGAGGCGGCGGACACATATGATCAGAGCAACGACAAATGCACCGCCTCCGCATACGTCTCGTCGAGCTCGCATCTGCCGCTCAAAGTGGAGGCGACGTGCGCCGACACCCGCACCGTGACGGAGTATCAGAACATGCGGCCGGGCGCGCCGCCGGCCGAGCTGTTCGAGCTGCCGGCCGGGTATCAGAAGCTCACCCTTCCGCAATGATTAGGACGCCTCCTCGAGTTGCGATAACATAGGACCATGGATACCCACGCGCCGGTGCGGCGGATCAAGAAAGTCTGGAAGAGTATTCCGACGATCGAGGGGGCGGGCGTGCGCCTGAAGCGCGTGTTCGGCTTCCGCGAGGTGCCGCAGCTGGATCCGTTTTTGCTGCTGGACTGCTTCCACTCCGACAACCGCGACGACTACGTGCGCGGCTTCCCGTGGCACCCGCACCGCGGCATCGAGACGATCACCTACGTCCTGGACGGCGACGTGGAGCACCAGGACAGCCTGGGCAACAAAGGCGTCATCCAGCCGGGGGACGTGCAGTGGATGACGGCGGGCAGCGGGATCGTCCACCAGGAAATGCCGCAGGGGAGCCCTAAGGGCCGGATGTGGGGCTTCCAGCTCTGGGCGAACCTGCCGCGGAATCAGAAGATGATGGACCCGCGGTACCGCGGGGTCGTCGCCGGGCAGATCCCGGTGGTGAAGACGGCCGAGGACGCGACGGTGCGGGTTATCAGCGGGAAAGTTAACGGCGCGCAAGGACCGGTGCGGGACGTGGTGATCGATCCGGAATATCTGGACGTATCGCTGCCGGCGGGGAAGTCGTTCACCCGCGCGGTGAAGCCAGGGTACACGGTGTTCGCCTACATGGTGGAAGGCGAGGGGTATTTTGATCCGGGGCGGAATCCCTTCGGCCGGGAGATCATCGGGGAAAACTACTTCGACATGCAGCCGCCGTGCGCCTGCGGGGAAGGCGCCATCGCCCTCTATGAGCCTGCCGGGGATACGGTGCTGGTGACGACCGACAAGAAGCCGGTCCGTTTTCTCTTGGTGTCCGGCAAGCCGCTGAAGGAACCGGTCGCCTGGTACGGCCCGATCGTGATGAACACCCAGGACGAGCTGGAGACGGCCTTCGAGGAATACCGCAAGGGCGCCTTCATCAAGACCGGCGCCGCCGTTTCCACCTCCACGCCTTCTTCCTAGCGTCCAGCCCCTGGCCGGTGTATCCTAGAGGGGAACGTCAACAGCAGGAGACAGGATGAGCAAACCGCGCGATGCGAAAAAGAACGTCAAGAAAAAGGCCAAGCGCACCATGAAAGAGAAGCGGCAGGCGAAGCACGAAAACAAGAGGATCTGGTAGTCCCCAAACCCGACAGGAGGCCGCATGGCACGAGTGAACTATCAGTTCGAGAAGCGAAAGCGGGATTTGGAAAAGAAGCAAAAGCAAGAAGCGAAGCGGCTGCGCAAAGCGGAGCGCAAGCGGCAGCAGGAAGCCCAAGCGTCCGCACCGCTGCCCCCGCCCCCCGCGCCGGATAGCGCCCCGCCTTCCTCCGAGCTTCCCCAATAATCGCTGATCCCGCTTGACGCGGGACGCGACCCGCGGTAGGGCTAGGGCGGGATCGTCGCCTGGCGCCTTCTTCTGAAGACTACAATTCCGCTGCTTAAGCGGGGGGGAGCTTGCCTTCCTTGTGGAGGACTTCAAACAACGCTTCGACGACATCCGGGCGGAGCTGCGTGCCGCTGGAGCGCTTCAATTCCTCGGCGGCTTCGGGGAAGGTCATCGACGTGGGCCGGTAGGGCCGGCGGCCGGTGATCGCGTCGAACACGTCCGCGACCGACACGATCGCGACGGAGAGGGGGATGCGCTCGCCTGGCAGGCCGTCCGGGTATCCGTGGCCATCCATCCGCTCGTGGTGGTGCCGCACGATCGCCAGCGCGTCGGCCGGCGGCTTCAGCGGCGCGAGGATCCGGTAGCCGACCTCGGGGTGGCGCCGGATATCGATGAACTCTTCCGGGGTCAGCTTGTCCGGCTTGTTCAGGATTTCTTCCGCGATGCCGATCTTCCCGATGTCATGGAGCGCGCTGAACTGGCGGATCAGCTCGATCTGGTCCGCCGGCAGCGCCATCTGCTGGGCGATCTTCACCGCGTAGTGCTGCACGCGCGCCGAGTGGCCGCGGGTGTAGCGGTCCTTCGCTTCGAGCGCAACGGACAGGGCTTCGATCGTCGAGAGTACGTGGCGGCGCAGCCGCTCGACGGAGTCCGCCAGTTGCTGGGCCATCCGGTTGAACGCGTCGCCCAGCCGGCCGACCTCGTCGTGGGCGCGGACCGGCACGCGGTACGTGAGGTCGCCGCCTCCGATCTGCTCGGCCCCGCGGACCAGCTGCCGCACCGGGTCGGACACCCACCGCACCACCAGCACGCCGAGGACCGTGATGGTGAACAACGTGATCAGCAGCACGACCAGGCGCCAGCGCTGCAGGGTGCGCTGCATCCGGACCACCGACTCGCCGAACATGTCGATGCCCAGCACGCCGACGGCTTGGCCCTGTCGCGTACGGATGGGCGCGTAGCCGGACAGGAGCGCGCCCCATTCATCAACGGTGAGCGCGGGGTCGGCGCTGGGCCGCTCCAGGCCGGCGGCCATCGCCGGATAGCGCGTGACGTCGTACGGATCGCCGGGCAGGGACGGGGAGACTTCCTCGGCGTCGGCCAGGTACTTCCAGGTGCCGGCCGCGTCAGTGGGCACCATGACGTAGACGAACCGGATGGCCGGGTTGGCGTTGCGGATCTCGCGCAGCCGTTCCAGCAAAGCCTGGTGCTCCGGGAGCTGGAGGCTGGCGCGTTCGGGCGGGATGCCGGCCAGCACGTTGCCGTCGAGCTGCAGCGCGCCGGTGGCCGCGATGGCCCGGAGCGTCTGGCGGAGCTGCTGGAGCTGGGTGTCCAGCGCAGCGTTGAAGATAACGTGGGTGGTCGAGACCAGCAACGTGGTCATCGCCAGCCAGAACATGATCAATTTCGCGCGAAGGCTTGGCATGGGTGTGCGGCTTGACGCTCGTCGCAAGCCGACCTATGATACATGGTCGCTGTGAGAAACACAACGCTGGCCCTCGCCTACCTCTGGGTGCGGTGGACGTCGTAACCGCGGTCTGACATAATTGGTTCATGACCAGCCCGGCGGCGCGTACACCTCGCATCGGTTTTCTCGGCCTCGGCACGATGGGTGCGCCCATGGCCGGCAACGTGGCCAAGGCCGGCTTCCCTCTCATTGTCTGGAACCGCACCGCGGCCAAGGTCGAGCCGTTGCTGCGGCTGGGCGCGAAAGCCGGCAAGAGCCCGGCGCATGTCGCGGCGGACGTGGACATCGTGATTTCGATGGTCTCCACGCCGGCCGACGTCGAGCAACTCGTGCTGGGCCCGGCGGGCGTGGCGGAAGGGATTGCCGGCGGCTCGGTGCTGGTCGACATGAGCACCGTGTCGCCGACGACGTCGCGCAAATTGGCCGGGGCGCTGGCCGCCAAGCAGGCCGAGTTCCTCGACGCGCCGGTGGTCGGCTCCAAAGGCCCGGCCACCGACGGCAGCCTGGTGATCCTCGTCGGAGGATTGCCGCAGACCTTCCAGCGGTGCAAACCGGTCCTGGGCGCGATGGGCACAACCATCGTGCATGTCGGCAACGTCGGGGCCGGCTCGGCGATGAAGCTGGTGACCAACCTGATGCTCGGCCATCTGATGGCCGAGCAT
>Ga0105164_10002467_pt1 | contig 11434 bp, 10 predicted proteins | sample VDWuncwatermetaG_FD_89674 | JGI IMG/M metagenome (GOLD analysis project Ga0105164, IMG submission 89674) | Wastewater microbial communities from Netherlands to study Microbial Dark Matter (Phase II) - VDW unchlorinated drinking water | ecosystem: Environmental > Aquatic > Freshwater > Drinking...
ACAATACGCACTGTTACATCTTTCGGTAAACGCATTCTCTGCGTTATCGCCGTTTCTCCGTTGAGCACATCCGTGACATACTCATTGGTAAATAAGAGCACCTTGTCCTTCGTCCGGAATGCTTCATTTAGTAATTCTGACGCTTTATCAAGTTTTCGGTTGGGCACGCCTGGTGCGAGCTCTAGCATCTCATGATTCAAACAATATTGTCGTAAAATCCGCATTTTATCTTTTGCCTCGATATCATCCTCCTCAAACAGCAGTTCGTACGCTGATCGTTCTTGTTCGCTCATCTCGATCTCGATGATCTCTTCTTGCAACTGAGGCATCTCAACGTGTTCTGCCAAGCTCTTTCGCTGCATGTGTGGAACAAGCCTCGTTCGAATGTCGGGGATACTGCCGTTCAGAATTTCACTCACGAGTGCACTACTTTCAATATCTCTGAACGCTTGCGGATGCAACAGCTTCAATAATATTGCAACATCCTCAACTTTATTGGGGACCGGCGTACCAGACAACAATGCAAGATATTTTTCTTTAGATCGGACTTTTTTTGCTAAATACTCAAGATTGTTAGCACGCTTCCCTTCTTTAGCATTCTTCAACTTATGCACCTCATCGACAATAAGCATGTCGAACTTAAGGTTCCTAAAAAACTCCATATTGTGATCAAGCAGCCGTTCGTGCGATACAACAATATAATCATAATCTGTTGAACTCATCCGGGCGAGATCAGACTGATCCTCAACGATCAACACCTTAGGCCTCCTTTCTTGTTTATCGTCAATGAAGGTCTTAAAGTAGCCAATCTGTCGCCCATCGCTTCCTTGTTGATCTGATAAATATCGTTTCCAGGTCTCAAGGACATTCGCTGGAGCCAAAACGAGAGCTTGCTTGCAACCCAAATATTCTTTCGCAAGAATTGCGGAACCGCTCTTACCGACACCCATTTCATCTGCAATGAGCAACCGCTTCTTTTCATGCAGTTCTTTAATATTGATGGATTGATAAAAGTCGGGGAATGGCCGATCTGGTCGTAGCGAGTCTACAATAGTCGCCGGCCGTGGGAGCCCCGCCATTACTTCGTCATAGTATTTTCTTGCGTCGAGAAAAATCTTCTTTAAGTCTTCACGAGCAAAACTTTCAATTCGTTCGTCTTGTGTTGAAAAGTACTCTTTAAAAAAATATTCCGGTGTCAATAGAGCATTATTGCGCTTCGCTACCAAAAAAGAATTCAGTGCATCGTTTTTTGCCACCGCAAGACGCGCTTTGTAGAGATTGGGGTCGCGTAATAATAGCTGCGCTTCGTCATCTGGACCACCCGGGCCGCCCCCCCCTCCGGGGCCCGCTTTCTTTAAGTAGTCACCGAGGTATTGAGACATGATCCCGCTCACGCGCTCTGGGGGGATGGCTTTGAATTCAGGATGGTGCGCGTACAAAATATCAATTGCAGACTCAGCACCGAAAAGCCCGATCATTCTTTGGAAATGAGATGGATTATGAAGCCAGTCTCCTTTTATCTCTTGATTGGCGAATTCTTGAAGTTGCCTCTCGAGGTCTTCGCTCGAGATTTGTCTCTGCCAATCGCCGAAGGCTTCAGGGGAGAGTAATGATTCTACACGCTTCTCCGATCTGCTGAGCCAGTGATAAAGCCCTTCTGCATTTTCTATGAGGTACAATGGTCGGAATGGTACAGATTTATCTTTTTTCCATTGTTGGTAAATTTTCTCAAGTTCAATTCTTGCTTTATCTTCGGTCCAAACTTCTTGCTTCGTCCAATGTGGTTTCGCTTCTTCGGACAGTACCGGCATTATGGAAGCCCCTCTTTTTTCAAACCAAGCGACCAATTTTCTATTCTTTTTCCGAATATAATTCGCATTGAAGCCGATAGATTCATCAAGCTTGTGCTCTTCCCGCCAAAGTTGAAATAATTTCTCTAACGCGAGCTTCGCCTTTTCTTCATTCCAAAGGGTGTATTCTTGCCAATCTGCTCTTGCCGCGTCGGGTAATAATACCCTTATATCCCTGCTCGTTCTTTTGCAAAAACCCAGTAACCCGGGCGCAATATGTTCTACAAATTTTCTATCGAACTGCGGCCGACCTACTGGGCCTGCTGCCGTAATTGACGCTAAACGCGCCTGATCGCTATCCCATTTTTTCGCGAGCTCTTTCCAGGTTGAATAAGCCTGCTCTATATCTGACTGAGCACGCTCAAGTGTCCAATTTTTTGGTGCATGCCACTCATGTTGCGCTTCAGTTGGAAGCAAAGAAACAATGGAGATCCCACTTCGCCACACCCAATTTGTAACTCCACGGGAATGTTTTTTAATGTACTCAATATTGAAGGGTTCTTGTTGTGATTGTTTACCTTCTCCACTCGTTTTCAGTTGTTCATGCTTCCATGCATCAAATACGCGGGATAATTCAGCACCCGCTTTCTCTTTACTCCATGACGGCTTCCGGCCGATTCGCTTTGAAGAACTTTCTTCAGCCTCATCATTGACCACACTATCATCAACTTCCTTTTGTGTCCGGCCAGATTGATTTGACTGGAGCTCATATTTTACTTCTGAAATCGGATCTCCGACGGGTTGTTCATTAAAACCAAAATTTTCTCTTTCCATATGGTGAATTGATTTACTTATCCGATTCCCTGGACGGCGTATTGTGTGTCGGAACTAGACATTTTTAGAAAATTTTGAATATGGCCGACGCAGAGTTAGTAATCATCCTAGTCGATGAATTCCTCCAATTATGTGTAACTTTACACGACATTCTAACCAGTGTAAAGGATTTTTGAATGTATACTTGAAGGGCTTTTCCTTGCAGAAGGAGAAAAGTAGAGCGGATTCTTTCGATGGATTATTCTACAAAATTCCCCTATAATATTGCCAATATGAAAGAATCCACCTCCTCGCGCATCTTTTCGGCCATTCTCGTCCTTGGAGGCCTAATCGGCCTCCTGTTTTCCGTTCTCATCACCATTGAAAAGCTCCATCTTGTCCAAAATCCAGCCTACATTCCCCCTTGCAATATCAACCCTCTCATTAGCTGTGGATCGGTAATGAGCACATGGCAGGCCTCGGTGTTTGGATTCCCCAATTCCCTCATCGGCATTGCCGGCTTTTCCATGATGCTGGTGATGGGCGTGGCGCTCTTGGCCGGCGCTTCATTCCGCCGATGGTTTTGGCTATTGGCACAGCTCGGGATGACATTTGCGGTGGGGTTTGTGTATTGGCTCTTTTACCAAAGCGTCTATCGCATCGGGGCCCTGTGTCCGTACTGCATGGTCGTGTGGGCCGTGACGATCCCCATGTTTTGGTATTTGACGCTCTACAATCTGAACGAAGACCACCTTCCCACTCCGAAAAGATTCACGGGCGTAAAAATGTTGCTACTCCGCCGCCACATCAGAATTCTCTGCCTCTTGTATCTCGTTATCATCGGAGCGATTCTGATTCATTTCTGGAATTTCTGGAGTAGACTATTGTAACAAAAAGGAGAAAAATAAAGAGCCACTGTCGAAAGACAGGCGCTCTTTATTTTTGAATTAAAAGGCGGCCTCTGCTGATCTGTACCAGAACAGCAGAGGGTGCAGACGTTTGAGCTGTTGTGCAAAGCCGCTACGGCAAATGACCGCATCCAACACCACGACTAATTGGCTGAGAAATCTGCCAATCCGTAATGGCGGCTTGGTTCCTTTTATTATTGAAATCCGCTCTCACAATACACTGAAATTCTCCGTTAACAGCAACTTCAATATCTGGCGCTAAGACAGTGGGCGAGCCCTTGTCCGAACACATGGTTCGAACCCAATTTGGATGCATTGCTGCGACCAATGGCAGCTCTTGACCCATTACCATGACACGATCACGATCCATAATATCGAGGGCTTCAACGACCCCAATATTTTCATACGTGCGCCCAAGTTCGCAGATTTGCCACCGAAGTCCTTGTCGTCGTGCAATTGCACTCGATCGTTGCCGTATCCCATCACTAAATTGGTTAAACCCAGCCCATACGGGATGTTGTGGTTGCGGTGATGGCCAAACATTAGGAGTATGCAAGGCAAAGAAGGCCTGAAGATTTTTGTTAAAAGTTTCCACCGGACTATCTGCCTCGTAAAGCAATGTTACGCAATAGAGATGTTTTTCATCGCTTGCTGGACATTCCGGCGGCTCTCCCGCTGATCGTATAGCCGATTCGGTGATGTCCAATCTTTTCCAGACATTATCATTAACCGTGAGCAGTCTTTGTGTTTGCTCCTGGGCGGTTTCAAAAAGCTGCTGCGGTTGTTGTTCAAACGGTTTCTCGTTCATATTTTTCAAAGTTATACCACCTTTTCATAAATAAAATATGGCCACCGCAACCCCAACTCTTTTTCTTTTGATTGTAATCCCTTTGCATCAAAATGACTCAATCTTGATTCATACCCGAATATAATCCCTCCGAGACGCGTAGCTCTTTTAATTTCATTCCAAAAAGCCTCGTCGTATTCAGCTACTAATATGATACTGTCATCGATTCCATTAACAGAAAAGTTCGCTGAGTTATCCGGTAAGTGCGATATAAAATCGAGCATGTCAGCCTTCACTTTTAATTCTACGCATGGCGGATTGTTTGTGCTTGGCATAAAACGCAACCTTGGATCCGTTGGCGGGTAACCGACATATGGGTCGAGTTTTTTACCTAGATCAATTCCAATATATGTTTTTGCTTTAAACAAACGGGCAGTGTACCTCATCGCATCTGAATCACTGCATCCCGGATCAATTAATAATCCGCCTTGTAGTTTTTCAGCAAAAAAGTTTCGAACACCTTCTTCTTCAAACGGTGATGCGTCTCCAGTCCATCGTTCCGAAAAACGATGGGGAAGAAATGTGTCACCGTAAGCCTGCATCTGCCGTTGAATGAGGCCTTGGTATCTGGCCGCATTTGGGTTCTCATGGGTCAGGAGATCGTGTAAAGAAACCGACCCTTTTTCAGGATTAGGATTGATATCCTCAATTCTATCTACGTTCATATTTTTTCAAAAGAATATTAATCGAGGCATCATTAGTATAGCTCAAAATAGAGAAGCCTGCAGAGGCGTGCGTTTAGACGCCTCACTTTTAATAACTTTTTGCAGTTCCTCTCGTATAAAGTATTCTTTACCTCGATGCTTGATCAACGAACACAGTCCGGATTTCAGGTAGTGATTTAACTCAGCATTTGTAAAAGTTCTCGCCCTCAAGAGTTCTTTTCTGGTGATGTATGATGTTGAAATCTCTGAATCGCGTAGGTGTAGGAATTCTTTCCGTGTTATGGGACGATCATGGTATTCCCGAACGAAGTATTATGCAGAGTCCTTGGTGGGCATAAGGATGACTAATCTTGTGGGGTATTTTACGTTATAACTTTTTGTAACTCGGAAACTTTAACTAAAAGTTCTTTGACGATTGGGTTCTTTAGACGATTCTCTAGGATCCTTCCTACTTCGCCATAGAACCAACTCTTTTCATCGTTTGGCGCGTTGAACTTTTCCCAAAACGATTCGCCCTGCACTGCATGATCATCGATCATCGACTGGATATTATGAATTTTATCCGCCGCACAAACCATCAATGCTTCCACGCTATCATGCTCAAGTCCTTGGAGATACTTTGACTTCCGTTCTTTCCATGTCGCCTTTTCGTCGGATTCGATGTTCGGGTCTTTGTCCTCGCTCACCTCTTGAACAATCTTGGTGACCCGTTCCCCAAAGTCACGCGCCATGTCGTTGTACCGATAATCTTTTACATCTTCGAGAATATCGTGCAGAAGCCCGGCGACAATCACATCCTCGTCGTCGGTGTATTGTGAAAGGATCCACGCTACCGAAAACGGATGGCTTATATACGGCAGGTCGCCGCTGCCTTTCCGGACCTGCCCAGCGTGTAAACGACTGGCGGTGTTGATCGCTTTTTGGATTGTAGGGGTGAACATATCGTTTTGATATTCTTGAAAATTCTAAAGTAATTGCACTAAATATTTTACAGCTCGGAGCATACTAACCCATACATTTTTTTATCGTCCAGCGCCTCAACTTGTTTGTTTAACTCTGTTAATTCTTGTTGTAAGTGCTGAAATTTTCCGAGCGGATTTTCTTCATAGTATTTCTCAATGATCATTTTTATATTATTCTTATTTACTTTGGACACGGAGGCGCCCCAATCAGTTTGTTTTCCCTGGAGCTCGCCCGATTTGATCTTTTCGATCAATTCATAGTAAAGATTTCTTGCTGATGGAAATAGAACCGATATTTTTTTAGGCGTGTGCCCAGTATTCCACTCGGAAGTATCGTCCCAATCAAAACCTTCCAAATCACTAATGTAGACGTCTAAATACATATAAATAGAGCTTCAAAATCGTTTGATGGTCTGAATTTTAGCCATTCTCTAATGCGTGTAGCATACCGCCAGCTCGAATTGTTCGCAAATGGGGCAACAATTCACTTCTTCGTCAACTCGGTACTTCTTCATTTCCTTATGACACCCGCCACATATTTGCGTTTGTGTATCGTCGTCTGCAATATTCACTCCGAATTTATGCTCTTTGCAAAAATAGAACGTACGGTTAGGGTGGGTAAACTCCACGCCAAAACCACACTGGGCTTCACACTCGATGAATGCGATTTTCATACAATTATTTGTTAAGAATAAATGATTCTTTGGGCCGTCGACCTCGGCGTTAACACAACAAAAAAGCGGCTAAGAGACTTGATCCAGTAACGCTACTGAATGAAATCTCCCAACCGCCTTAGCAGTTAGTCGCGATAGCCCATGCGGCGCCCAGCAGTTTTCCCTGGTTGCCTGACCCCACTTGGGGTAGAAACTATGCGGTGCCATTTGACCGAGCACTGCGGATTGAATTTTCAAACTTACTACATTTGTAGTATAGCAAAACTATAGGATTTGTCAATCATCAAAAATGGTGGCTGACCCAATTTCCTCATACGACTAATAAATAGCTTCGCTCAACTCCATCAACTTCGTGGCAAGAGCGATAATCTCCTCTCGCTTTGCGACACTGTCGACCCAACGGCCAGGGATGCGGGTAATCCCGTAGTATGCGCCTGCTAATTGTCCGAAGATTGCGCCAGTTGTATCGGCATCGTCACCAAGGTTTACCGCCATCAAAACACCCTCTTCAAACGATTCAGAATTGTAGAAGGCCCATAAGGCCGCTTCCAACGACTCAACAACATATCCAGATCCTCTAATTTCTTTTTCAGACTTATTTTTAAAGGAACCAAGGGCTACATTTTCAATTTGCGTCGAAAGTTTGTTACTATTGAAGTAATCTTTAACTGGACAATATAGGGGGGATAGCAACTCCTCTTTTGATAACCCGTTCAATGCTCCGATGATGAGGCCAGAAAAATAACGACAAGCATCCGAGCAAAGTATTGAGCCGTGAGTAGTTTTCGAACTCAACCCTGCATTGTCGATAGCGAGCACCGGATTTTTATGAAAATAAAGCGGAACCGGGGCGAGACGCATCAAACTACCATTGCCATCAGACCTTCTCGGCGTATTCGTCACATATGGTCCGTCTTCTTTCTTATATGTTGAGAGTGAACGAAGAATTGTCAGACCAACGCCGACCGCTATGCCGGTGCTAGAACAATACCCGTATCTCAACCATTGCAAATACTTTTCAATCTGATCAGTTGGGTCGAACTCTTTCTTTTCGATTAAGCTTTCTCCCAAGCATAGCGCCATCGCCGTATCGTCGGACCAATGTCCAGCTGGCAAACGCGAATCCTGGAAATCTATCACAGGCTCAAACCCACCCCGCTCATGGAATTCAACAGGGACGCCGAGCGCGTCGCCGATAGCTAGTCCAAGCATGGCACCTTCGTATCGATCTTTGAGAGTCATACTATTTGTATATTTGCTGCGATTGGTGCATTAATGGGGTCAGCCACCAACCTATTTACTGTTTATCGTTCGAATATAATTACAGTAGTCACAATTTGGATCGGCACTGGGAATTTTATCACCGTTTAAGCATTGGTGTGCTTTGGTGATGGTTTTCTCAATCCATGAATCATCGCCGGTATATGCGATGAGAGTGATGTCAAACTCCAGCTTTCCATCAAATGCTTTGCGATCTGCTTGACCATTACAGTACACAAAATATCCCGTACCGGAAACCTTGTAGCCATTGTGTCGAAGTAGCCACTGATACACTTCCATCTGTCGCTTATATCCGATCTGCCAGTCTTTGTTGAGCTCGGCTATGTCTTCGGCCTTTGATGTAGCCTTGTAATCAACAACGATGTATTCACCATTAGAATTTTGCCACAGATCATCAATAGCACCAAATACTAAAAAGTTAGTTGCTGGATGTAGAAACTGGATTCCGGTGAAATTGTGTCGCCATTTTTCCAAATCTTCGTGCGGTACTGGTCGGGCATCCACGCCATACTTTTCAATCAAGGGGTGCTTAGTGCCGGCGACGCGATGAATATCAAACTCAAGCTTTAATAGGTGGTCAACGGCCGAATTCAATGCAAATGGAAAGCCGGGTGGCCGACCAACGCCGAGTCTACGATCATAGTAAAAACAGCGCGGGCAGTTCAAGAACAAATCAATCTTTGAACGCGACAATTTAAACGGCTCGGCCGATGCCGGATCGTATAAACTTTTTACTCGTTGTGGTGTGTAGTATTCGGACATAATAACTAAATATTGAATTTCGCAAACCATTCATAATGAGCAAAATCTTCCGGTTCATTTTATCCTTAATACTTCCACTTTATATAACCACAAGCACATTGTTTAAAACCAGATTTTTCGTTAGTCAAATTAGTTACCTCTTTACCGCAACCAGTACACGTAAATCGAGATAAAGCCTTTTCACAAGCATCTATTAACATCGTGGCTTCATTTTTTACAATATTAAAATCATGAGATGCCCTATTGCCCCAAGAAACAATTAAGCGATCAGCAGTTTTAATGTCATCTAATGCTTCTGTAAATGATTCATAATTTACTCCGTCGCGCTTAATCTGAAAGGAATTTGATGATGATGCAATTTTTTCTAAAAACTCATGCCCAGTTCTGCGATCGTTTCTTTCTCTATGTAAGTAAGGAAGGCTAATTTTTAAGGATTCTGCCATGACAGCCATAAAAATGTCCATGATTTTGCGAGCTGTGTTAGCGGCTGAATCGGGACTTGTCTGCAAAGATGCTCGAGCGTCATCAAACGTAAATTGTCTTGTTGAAAGCCTGATGCCTATCTCTGGACTCTCCCAAGGCATGAGGGTTTTAGATTCCCAGATTTTTTGATCTAATTGTGCTTTTAAATCTATATACCAATCCCGCTCATGAGTAAAAAGAATAACCTGTCGATCCGAAAATTCTTTTACTAGTAGAGTTCCAACCATGCCTCTGTGATTGCGGTCAAAACTTACGACCACATCATCTAAAATAACAGGGGTCTTATTATCCTTTTTTGCCATTGCAAGAAAAATACAAAGTCCCAAGCTGTTCCTATGTCCTTCGGATAGTGTGAGACGTGGAGAATCCTGGTTAACTCCATAGAATTTTAAACCTATTTCTATAGCCTTATCCACATCGTCAGGAAGAGAAAGTCTAACATCCTCTACCCTTTCTTCTGGATGCAATATCCCCCACATACGAGCTATATCAGCTGATATTGCGCCTATTACCGCAGACGCGCGACTTCGTATCTGTTCACGAAATATCCTTTGTAGGGAGGAAACAAAGGCGATTAACTCCTCAGCTTCCCTCACTTTCTTTTTTAGGGCCAAAGCTCTGGTAATCTGTTGAAGGGTCTCAAGCTTTTCTTTGTCGGTCAATAATTCAACAACACCCGCCAAGGGAGTAACTACTTCCTTTTTCGATTCTTCGATTATTGGAACAATTCGATTCTCAATCTCTGCCTGAATTACACTCGTGCATGAATCACGAATACTATCAATCTCCATCGATTCTATATAGCCAACATTACCCGTATCTTGCTGAGTTTTCCAGTCTTTTATTTGGTCCTGAAATAATAATCTCTTGAGATTTTGCAAATTCTCACAAAGACTGCCGACATGAATTTTGTATAGATTGAAGTTTGCTAAAGCTTCTTTTAAAGCCGCCTCTTCGGATTTAATGTGGGAAGAGAATAAAATTGATGAGATTGGCTGACCACAGGCAGGACACTTAATTTCCTCGTCCTTATTCTTTTCTGAGTAAGAAATTGCGGCTTTTAAAACACCTAGCCTTTCTACTATTAAGGACTGGGCTGATTCGCCCAGCTTGATAGCACTTATTTTAATGTCAGACAAATTGGTTGCAACATCTAATTTTGAAATTTCTAATAGCGATGAAAATTTCTTTTGCTCATTTGATAGTTTGTTTATTTTGAGCTGCACAGCGGTTTGAGTATTTGTAACTAGCTCAGAAAATGTTTCAGTGGTAGCTGTCTTTCCACAGTATGTTTGATACAAATTCTTCAGGTCATTTTCTATAGCAATATCATCTACGGCCCCAAAGCTAGAATTTCTCTTCAAATCAACCCTCTCTATTTCTGCCCTCTTAGCCTCAAGTGTGCCAACCAGCGAAAGATTTCTCTCTATTTTTCGTAAGTTCTCAGCAGTGATTTCTAAATACCCTAGACCGAGTAATGGCAGTAGTGCAGAATATTTATCTCCTTTAGTATTAGCGATAAAATTAGCTACTTCATTTTGACGAAGTATGGTCCTCTGATAATCCCAATGACTAATCTCTGAAATTGGAGGATTAACAACAAAACATCCATTTTGTTGTATTTTTGTTTCTATAACGGAATTATCTTCCATGGTAATTAAAATTACTCCATTCTGACTGCCCGGCATGTGAGTGTTGATAACTGCTTTTTCTTGCCTCTTGCCACTATACTCGTGGGCTAGATGATTAATCCTACCCTTGTTGATGTTGTACTCAACCGCATCTACGAAGGATGACTTGCCAGCACCATTTTCTCCGTAGATGACCATCGACTTCAAATTTAGATCAAGCTCGATTGGATCTGCGGCACCCCTAAACCATGAGATTTTTATTTTCTTAATCTTCATATTTTTTCATTAATTTCCTTCGAAGCATTCAACAACTCCTCGGTTAGTTGCTTAACTGAAATAATACTTAACTCACTTGCATTCAAATCTGACGACAAAAAATTACTTAGCTTCCCAGCTACAGCATCAGATATTTCGGGATGGAGGCCCCTTGCTTCTTTTACTATCTCTTGAATAGATATATCTACCATATTTAGTTATGAGGATTCAATAAAACCGCCACCCTAGAACTTTTTGTAATTTTTTACCATTGAGAACAACCGCGTAGCACCTTTGATCTGCTTTGCTCAATTTTCTCTTTCGCTAAACCGTTTTAAGTCTTTTTTCAGCAATCTTTATATA
>Ga0105164_10002468_pt1 | contig 11433 bp, 12 predicted proteins | sample VDWuncwatermetaG_FD_89674 | JGI IMG/M metagenome (GOLD analysis project Ga0105164, IMG submission 89674) | Wastewater microbial communities from Netherlands to study Microbial Dark Matter (Phase II) - VDW unchlorinated drinking water | ecosystem: Environmental > Aquatic > Freshwater > Drinking...
CGCCCGGCTGTTCGTCGGCGGCGAGACAACCCCCGCATCGATTTGGCCAGCGATGAGAGCGATCAGTATGTTGGGGACCTCCACGAGGGGAAGAATCTGGTAATCGACAGGCTTAAGGCCCGCTTGACTCAGCGCATAGAGAGCCGCGGTATGGGTTGAGGAGCCGATCCGGGTGATACCGATCTTTTTCCCCCGAAGATCACTGATCCTCTTGATTTCGGGCTTGGCCATAAGAGAAAAGACCATATGGTTTGTCGCGCCGGCGACAAAGGCTAGGTTCGCGCCCTTCAAGTTCGCCTGCGCCTCATTCAAGCCGTCCATGTACGAGAAGGCAATTTCTCCGGCGAGAATCGCCTGAATGCCCCTGGAGCTAGAGGGAATATGGATCAGCTCCACATCCAGACCATTTTTTTTAAACAGCCCTTCTTCCTTGGCGACATAGGCGCCGCTCTGCGCGCCGGTGACCGCCGTCCAGTTGATCCTGACCTTTGTCTGCGCCCATGCGCTTGGGGTGTGCGAGACGAGAACAACAAAAGTAGCTAAAAGAAGGGTCTTGGTTTTCATTTTCCTCTCCCTGGTTCAAATCTCATTGCCGGACAACCTATAACAGGGCGGCCAATCCTGTCAATTATCTGACGTCACGGCGCTCCTTTGGAAAATTTCCTCAAACCGTGCTAGATAAGCGCTATGTCTAAAAAGCTCCATTTGACCTTAGCCTGCGGCGATTACGAAATCGTGCGCGCCCTGATGGACGGGAGCGTGAAGCCGGACGGCATCGAACTCACGGTCCTGACCGACATGACCTCTGACATCCGCCACTGGAGGATGATCCGCAACCGGGAGTTCGATGTGGCAGAGCTCTCGATGTCGAACTACCTCGCCGCAAAGTTCCGCGGACAGGCCTTTACCGCCATACCGGTCTTTCTCCATCGCCGCTTCCGCCATGGTTTCACCTTCATCAATATGGGCAAAGGCATTCGCAAGCCCACCGACCTTATCGGCAGGAAGGTAGGGCTGCGTAACTTTTCGGCCACCAGCAACCTCTGGATTCGCGGCATCCTCGAGCATGAGTTCCAGCTGCCCCACAAAAAGATTCGGTGGTATAAACAGGACGACGAAGAGGTCGAGATCGACCTGCCCAAAGAGCTTTTCTTGGAAAAGGTGGCGCCGGGAAAAGATGTGGAGCGGATGGTGGCCGAGGGAGAACTCGACGCGCTCATCCATCCGGAACTCATTAAGCCGATTCTCGACCGGGACCCCAGGGTAGGGCGCCTTTTCCCAAATTATAAGGAGTTAGAAGTCGACTATTACAAAAGAACGGCTATCTTTCCCATCATGCACACGACCGCCATTAAGCAGGATCTCGTGGAACGTTATCCGTGGGTCCTGAACAATCTATTCCAGGCGTTTCAGAAGGCCAAAGAGAGGGCTTACAAAAGGATGGAAAACCCGCGCAGGGTTCCGCTCGCCTGGTTCCGCCATGCCCTCGAGGAACAGGAGGAGATCCTCGGTGGCGATCCCTGGGCTTACGGTCTTACAAAGGACAACCGCAAAAACCTCGACACCCTCATGCAGTACTCCTGCGAGCAGGGATTCATTGGGGGCAAGATGGCGCTGGAGGATCTGTTTGCCGCAACCAACAGCGACTAAGCTGGGGAGTTTTTGATTTGACCTTTCACTCCCGAGCGCGTAGAGTCGCCTTTAACAGGATTTTTTAGAAAGCTTATGACCACGAGCCCCGCAGGGCTTTCTAAGGCCTTCGGGGCTTTTTCGTGGCCTCAGACCGAGGAGGGATCTATGTACGGACGCGACGTGCTCAAAGGAGACGAGGCAATTCTAAGAGAGATTATACGAACCATCGACAAGAAGCTCGACTACGCGCTCCGAGACGGGACTGAAGGCGTGGAACGACACTTCACGCTTCACCTCGCCGTGCAGCGACGGGAAGGTAACGTCGCCCTCTCTATCGATGACCTGCGCGCGGCAAAAGACGACCTGGTGCGCAGGAACGAAATCCGTCAGAAGATCAAACGGCTACGGGATCATATGAATGATACGGGCTTCCTCAAGGACGTGTTGGGGATCAAGGCCGCCAGGTTGCTGAAACAATCCGCCAAGCCCGAAGAGAGCTTCCATCGCCAAGGATTCCGCCGTCAGCCGAGGAGATAATTCTTTTTCCCTTCTACAGCCATCCTCTCCACCAGTAGAGGACAAGCCCGCCATATTCGTAAACAACATTATAGAGGAGCGGGATCCGGCCGATGCGGGGCATTGCCCTTGCAGTTGGCAGACGTTCCCAAGGGATAGGCGCCGGGTAAACGGTAAACCCGGCCTTTTCAAAGGTTAGCTTGGCCCGCAGCATATGGGTGGGGTGGGTGACGAGGAGAATGTGCATAGCGCCTTGCGGCTGCAGGATCCGCGCGCATTCCACGGCGTTGCTGTAAGTCCGGCTGGAGCGCCCTTCGATCTCTAAGATCTTGGCCGAGGCCCCAACTCCTTCCAGTAGATTCTTCATCGCCAACGCCTCCATCCCGGAGTCCGGTTTGGCCCGTCCACCTGAGAGGAGAAGGCGGGGGGCGTAGCCCGCGCGGAGCAGCGAGAGGCCGTAGACTGCGCGCGCCAAAGAGGCCATCGATGGGACACCATCTCCGTAAGCCCCGCCACCCAGAACCACAACCGCCTTGGCGCTTCGAAGCCGAGCTTCAATCTTTAACAACGGTTGAGCCAGATAATCGGCGATAGGGGTTGCCACGGCGACCAGAGCGAGCAGTCCCAGCGCGGCGAGAACTCTAGTTACCCAGAGGCGAAGCTTGAAGAACATTTTTCTGCGACCCTTGTGCTGACAAAAACAATAGTATACCACCAAACGGCGTGGAAGGCTTACCTCGAACTTCCCTGCTGTCTTATTTCCTTCTCTTTCTTCCCCCCTTTTTTTGGAGCACTAATCTCGCCCCTCGCTTTGACGACGATCACGACCGCGGGCGGAGTGGCGATCATTGCCGGCGGCATTATCGACACGACGGATGATATCTCCTGGGAGTTAAAAGAAAAGCGCGCTCTTGATAGCCAGGATAAAAACTAACGGACGGGTAATCTACAACCGCATGGGCATGATTACGTATAGGTAGTCTTCGTCGCCGCTTTTTCTGAGAAGGCTGGGACTTAGGGCGTCTTTAAAGGCGATCTCGATATCGCCCCCGGCTTCGAAGACACCGAGCACGTCCAGCAGATAGCGCGCATTGAAGCCGACTGTTAGCGGTTTTCCCTGATAGTCTATCTCCACTTCTTCGACGGCTTCTCCTAGATCGGGATTATTGGCGGAGATGGAGAGCCGGCCCTCATCGAGATCCATCTTTATTCCCTTATAGCGCTCGCTCGAAAGAATAGAGACGCGCCGCAACGCATGCAAGAGTTCATCCTTTTCAATTTTAACCAGCTGGGAATTATCCTTCGGTACTACCTTGGTATAGTCCGGAAAATCCCCATCGATCAGCCGCATGAACAGCTCCACATCCTCTCTTATAACCAGCCCCATATTTTCTTTGAACCCGACCGATACTATGCCCTCTTCGGTTCCCTCCAAGAGCTTCCTCACCTCCGCCAAACCTTTTCTCGGGAGGATGACTCCCTTATCCAAACCCAAGGAGCCCACCTGCCTTTCGATCAGCGCCAACCGGTGGCCGTCGGTCGCTACCATGCGCACTCGTCCGGACTGCGCCTCTTCGATATACACGCCGTTGAGACTGTATCGAGTTTCGTCCGTAGAGACGGCAAAAATTGTCCGCTCTATCATTTCCCGCATAAGTTTGGCCGGCACAGCGAAAAGCTTCTCTTTTTCAAGATTCGGAAACTGGGGAAATTCGCGCGCGTCTATTCCGACGATCTTGAAAACCGACTTTCCGCTTTTTATTTCCACCCAGTCGTTTTCCAGCCGTTTTAGTTGCAACGTCTCCTCTGGGGCTTCACGCACAATTTCATAAAGTTTCTTTGCATTTACAGTGATCGTCCCTTCTTGCGATACCTCGCCATCCAGTCTCCCCCTTACCCCTACTTCCAGATCTGTCGCTGTCAGGCGAATATTTCCTTTACTGGACTCGATGAGTACATTGGCCAGAATAGGCATGGTGTTGCGCCGTTCAACGATACCTTGTGTCCAATAAAGCGTTGCGAGAAAATCTTCTCGCTTAGCCTTAAGTTCCATAGTTCCTCCTGATTACTCTTACTAATCTTTATAATAAGTAAAAAGAATAGAAGTAGTAGGGGCTGTGAATAACGCGCAGAACACAAAAACAGCTAATCTAATCAAAGGTTTTTTGTGTTGTAAAGTCATTACTACTTTGTCTCACTTTCCACACAGGGACTCTAAAATAGACTTAGCAAGTCATTTTATCAACACCATAGGCGACGATAACCACAGTTTATCCCCAACTACCTTTTTAAGTTTAGATTCTTTTCCAGCTTCTCGATAGTTGCCTGCATGTAGGGATCCTCTTTTATCTTTTTCTCTACTGTTTTTGAGGCATGAATAACGGTTGAGTGGTCCCTTCCCCCGAACTTATAGCCGATGGCGGGAAATGAAGTGGAGGTGTATTTCCGGCAGAGGTACATCGCCACCTGTCTGGGCACGGCAATGTCTCTGGTCCGGCGTTTTGCCTTGAGGTCTCCTATTTTAATATTGAAGTAGTCACAGATGCTCTTTTGAATGTTCTCGATGGTTACCTCGCGGCGTGAGCTCTTAAGCGTGTTTTGTAACACTTCTTTGACCAGGTCTATGGTAATCGCAGTCTTTGTCAAGGAGGCGAAAGCCCCCAGACGGGTAAGAGAGCCTTCCAGCTCCCTGACATTTGAATCGATGTTGGAGGCGAGAAATATGGCAACCTCATGCGGCAACTGAACACCTTCCAGCTCCGCTTTTTTTTGCAGGATAGCCACGCGGGTTTCTACATCCGGCGGTTGAATGTCGGCAATCAATCCCCACTCAAATCTATTGCGCAGGCGATCCTCTAAGTCCGGGATTTCTTTGGGGAACTTATCCGAGGTGATGATTATCTGCTTATGAGTTTCATAGAGAGAATTGAAAGTGTGAAAAAACTCTTCCTGGGTCCTCTCCTTGCCGGCAATAAACTGTACGTCGTCAAGGATCAGGACATCGACGTTTCGGAAACGAGTTTTGAATTCATCCATCTTGTCCCTTCTGAGTGAGCCGATCAGCTCATTCATGAAGGACTCGGAGCTGAGATAAAAGACCTTCAAGGCCGGCCGCTTTTCAACGACCCTGTGACCTATCGCGTTGATCAGGTGAGTCTTGCCCAGGCCGACCCCGCCATAGATGAACAGCGGGTTGTAGTGATCCCCAGGCTGGTTCGCTACAGCCAAAGAGGCGGCGTGGGCAAACTGGTTGCTGGCGCCGACGACAAAATTCTCAAAATTGTACCTGGGAATTAGGTTGTTTACCCGTATGGGTCTATGCTTTTCATGCTCGGCTTTTTTCTCAACCGTCCCGCTTGCTTGTTGCAACTGCTGGTTCACAGTCACAGAGACCTTCACGCCCTGGTGCATCAAAGCAGACAGAGTTTCTTGAATTGGCGTCAGGAAGTGCTCTACCAACCAATCGCGGAAAAATTTATTTGGAACCTCGAGAGTAACTTCGTGTCCGTCCCCCTCCCGCACCCGAATCGGCTTGATCCAAGTTTCAAAGTTCTGTTTACCCAGCTTATCGCGCAGTTGCCTTAGCGCGCCTTCCCACAACTCGTCCATAACCAACCTCGACTACAATCGACCTAAATTCCTGGATTCTTTGAGAAAAAGAAGAACAAAGTTACAAACAAAGTTATCCACAACTGTGGATAACTCGAAAAAGCCAAAAAAGATCGTCGCCTTACGGCTGACCTTTAACATACGTATGAACAGGGAGTTCCTGAATCGGGAGTTGCAGCGGACGCTTGATAATGCAAAGAGCCGAGGGCGGCGGGTCAGATCAAGATTCGGCATCAACATTGCGCGTTGTTCAGGTTCCTGCTTTGCAGCAGACGATACAAAGATAAAAAATTTTCACTTTCAAGTGAGGAGAACTTCATAATCCTTTTTATTTCTCAATGCAAGAAAAAAATACGCAAAATTTTTTTCTTGCAAACGGGGAGCCGGCTTGACACTCGGTGGGTCGAGTGTTAGGGGATTTTTACTCATGAGCAAAACAAATTCACAAGCGCTGTTCCGACGGGCGCAACAAAAAATCCCCGGCGGCGTCAACAGTCCGGTGCGCGCCTGGAAGGCCGTCGGGAAATCCCCCTGCTTCATCATGCGGGGAAAGGGAGCGTGCGTTACGGATGTTGATGGAAACTCGTACATCGATCTTATCGCCTCCTGGGGGCCGCTTATTTTAGGACATGCCCATCCGAAGATTGTCGCGAGTCTTAAAAGGGCGATCACCCGGGGAACCACTTTCGGAGCGCCAACGCTCGGCGAGGTGCAATTGGCGGAGATCGTCTCCAAGAAGGTCCGGTCGATTGAGAAATTGCGGCTGGTCAGCTCGGGCACCGAAGCCACGATGAGCGCGATCCGTTTAGCACGTGCTTTTACCAAGCGAAACAAGGTCGTCAAGTTCGACGGCTGTTACCACGGCCATGTGGATGGGTTGTTGGTCCGCGCGGGATCCGGTCAGGCAACTTTAGCTCTCCCCGATAGTCCCGGGGTGCCTCCCGGTTTCGCGTCAGAGACGGTAGTCGTTCCGTTCAATGATCTGGCCGCCGTTGAAAAGGTCTTACGCAAATATGCCGGCGCCGTTGCCGCGGTCATCGTGGAGCCGGTCTGCGGCAATATGGGCGTCATCCCGCCGGCAAAGGAGTTTCTGCCGGGGCTGAGGGAAACGACGCGCCGGCATGAGGCGCTTTTAATCTTCGATGAGGTCATCACCGGTTTTCGTCTCTCTCCGGGAGGCGCACAGGAGCTCTATGGAGTGAGACCGGATCTGACCTGTTTGGGAAAAATTTTGGGTGGGGGATTGCCCTTGGGAGCCTTCGGAGGGAAGCGGGAGATCATGGATCTGCTTGCCCCCGAAGGTCCCGTGTACCAGGCCGGTACTCTCTCCGGCAATCCGTTGGCCGTGTGCGCCGGTCTCGCGACTCTGAAGGAACTCTCGCACGCTGGGGTCTACAAGAGACTCGAGAAAAAGGGGAGGCGGCTTCAAGAGGGCTTCGAAAGAGTCCTCCAGCGGCGCCGCCTTCACGGCGTGGTGAACCGGGTAGGTTCCATGCTTACGCTATTTTTCGGTGTGGACCGGGTTCGTAATGCCGCCGAGGCTCGCGATTGTGACAGAGCCCGCTTTGCCAGGTTCTTTCACGGGATGCTCAAGCGCGGTGTTTACTTCCCCCCTTCTCCGTTCGAGGCGGCCTTCGTTTCTCTTGCCCACACAGACGGGAATCTGACTAAAACGTTAGAAGCCTTTGAAGATTGGGCACGGGAGGAGGCAAAAGGTTGACCCGTTTACCTGCCCATGATAGGGATTTCGGGAGCGGAAAAAATGAATCTCCCCTTCGCCAGGATCGCAAAGTACCTCGCCATTGGTCTGGAGATTCCCAGCACAATTATAGGCGCGCTGGCGTTAGGTTACCTGATAGACCAGCAGTTTGGTACAGCGCCCTGGTTCACGGTCGTAGCGTCAGTTTTAGGTTTTGTCGGAGCGGTGTTTCGATTAATACAGCATTTGAAGCGTTTTGCCGGTAACGGAAATGAGAGTTGACGCCTTACGACCCGCCGTTCTTCGAATCGAGCTGCTGCATGTGCTGTTGGTCGTCGGGTTATGGGTCGCCCTGCTCCCGACGCGGGTCGTGGAACCGACGGCTCTCGTAATCGGCGCTCTTTTTATGGGCGTTAATTTTCTGCTCTTGAGCTGCGGCATACACTGGCTCCTGACACCGTTTGCCGGAAAGGGAAGGGTTAAGACAGGAATTTTCTTGTTGGTTTTGAAGATGGCCCTCTTCTTGGGACTGATTTCGGTCTTGCTTTTGCGGGTTCAGTTGGATCCTTTGTCTTTTGCGCTGGGATTTTCGTCTCTGCTGGTTGCGATCGTTTTGGATAGACTCTGGGCTTTTTCTCGATAGGTGGATAGATGGAGCATCCTTTTACCTGGTATTCGTTGCTGCCTTATCCGGTGAGCGTCATTTCGCAGCCTAATTTCACCGCCCTCGTTGTCATGGGGGCGGTATTAGCGCTGGCCTACTGCTTCCGGCGTTCTCTGCTGAATTCCCATGATCCGGTAGTCCCCGAGGAGCAGCTGAGCGTGCGCAATATACTGGAGCTTTTGGTAGAGGTAGTGGTAGGCCTGAGCGACAACATCATTGGCAAACGGGACCGGAGGTATGTGCCTCTTTTCGGCAGCTTGTTCATTTTTATATTGGTCGCCAATTTTCTGGGTCTTGTGCCGGGTTTTTCACCCCCTACGAGCAGCTTTTACAGCAATCTGGGGCTCGGTCTTGTAGTTTTCGTTGCCTACCATTGTTTCGGGGTTCGTGAGCACGGGTTGCGTTACTTCAAGCAGTTTATGGGTCCGATGCTGGTTCTGGCGCCCCTGTTTATTTTCATAGAGTTCGCCTCGCACATATTTCGACCGATTTCGCTCTCTATACGTCTTTTCGGCAATATGTTCGGTGACCACCTGGTGCTGGAGATTTTCACCGACTTAACCAAGATCGGGGTCCCGGTCTTGTTCTATATTCTGGGATCGTTGGTGTCGGTGATTCAGGCGGCGGTTTTTACCATACTGACGATGATTTATGTTGCCATGGCTGTCAGCCATGAGCACTAAGCGGATGGCTGCGGCGGCGAGGATGAGGAGAGAGGCGGGGAAAAGCCCAGATTCGCTGGAAAGGAGGTAAAAGATGCGAAGGATGCTATCACTAGCAACCGGAGCGGCGCTTGTTCTGTTGTCTTCCAGCGTAGCTATGGCTGCGGCTGAAGCTGCCGGGCAGGCAGATTCGCCGACAAAGGCGGCCCTTGCGCTCGCTGCAGGGTTGGCGATCGCCATTGGCGCGTTCGGCGCGGCTCTAGGTCAGGGACGCCTGGCGGCAGCGGCCATGGAGAGTATTGGACGCAATCCGAACGCGGCTGACAGAATTCAGCTGCCGATGATTCTCGGCCTGGCCTTCATTGAGGCCCTTGCTCTCTATGCCTTTGTTATTGCGTTTTTTCTGCAAGGCAAGATCTAGCTTAAAGGCTAAGAGATAGAAAAAAAGGGGCGGGGTTATTCTCCGCCCTTTTTTATTTTTACGGCACTTCTACTTTTTCCAGCTGGACGTGGGTGTAGCTGAGGAGCTCGTCTAAGGTGTGGAGCTTGTAGGGTTTTTCGTAATAGATGTTTTTGATCCCGGTGTTGACGAGAACTTTGAGGCAGTGGATGCAGGGCGTGTGGGTGATGTAGATCGCCGCGTCTTTGATGTTGGAGCCGTTCTTGGCTGCTTGCGCGATCGCGTTCATCTCGGCGTGGATGGTGCGGAAGCAGTTCTCCTCCGTATCCCCGTTCGGGGTTTTGGACTGGTAGATGAGACAACCCACGTCTATGCAATGGGGCATCCCCGCCGGCGCGCCGTTGTAGCCCGTTGCCAGGATATTTTTGTCGCGCACGATCACCGCGCCTACCTTAGCGCGCGTGCAAGTGGAGCGCTCGGCTACCTGGCGTGTAATCGTCATGAAATATTGATGCCAGCTTGGTCGTTTGCTCATACAAGGCCTCCCTGAACCCTTGCTTCGATCAGAGAGGAGTCGACAGGGTTGGGCTGGATCTCCTCCTGGCGCACGCTCGGCTCCTGGATCGAGAAGGGGATTGGAATGAAAGTGACGGCGAAGATGGCCAGCATGAGCCATCCCATAATCTTCCTCTTAGGATCGAGCGGGGTATAGGGATCTAGAGGCGGCGGATGGTGGAGCCCCATAAAAAGGAGGAGGATTCCCCAGATTAACCAGCCGTCCCACCAGCGCAGGACCCCCAGTAAGAGAATCGCAACCAGAGCCGCGCGCGCGACCCGAATATATCTCTCGCCGAAGAGGGCGTAGATGACATGACCGCCATCCAGTTGACCCACCGGAAGGAGATTCATGGCGGTCACTAAGAGGCCGATCCAGCCGGCAAAGCCGATAGGGTGCATCACGATATTAACCTCATCGGGCAGGATTCCCAGCGTGATCTGGCTGAGAAAGCTGAGCAGAAGGGAGGAGCCCAGGGCGATTCCGCCAGCCTTCTCATCCGGCGAAATGGTAGAGAGCCGCAGTCCCACGATAACGGCGGGTATGGCCAGCACGAGTCCGGCCAGGGGCCCTGCAGCGGCGACATCAAAGAGGGAGCGGCGATCCGGCGGCGGAGATTTCATTTTGATGAACGCGCCAAAGGTGCCGATAAAGGAGGGTGCCGGAATGAAGTAGGGAAGGGTGGACTTTACCCCGTGGTAGCGCGACGTCAGATAGTGGCCCATCTCGTGGACCAACAGGATGGTCATTAATGTTACGGCGAAGGGAAGGCCGGAGTAGATCTCCCGGGGATTGGCAAGAGGGTCTACGCCATTTTGCATGGCGCCCGCCATCGTAGTAGTGACCAGGGTCAAAAGGAAAAGAACGATATGAAGCCAAGGCCTTCTTTGCCGCTTCATTTCATCATTCATGGAGTTTGCCCTTTACCTTCTTGGCCATCCCGGACAAAGACTTTATCCCCTACCTTTGCCCCGCACAGGAGCTGGGCGTTTGCCTTGAAGGCGGAGATCTCCAACAGACCCCAACTGTTGATTAAGGCCGTGTAACTCCTCTCCTCAGTGTTGCTGTAATTGGGCGAGAGCCCCCGAACGGTGGCGCCGGCGACAGAGATCGTGAGCCCTTCAGGTCGAAAGACGCTCAGATCGCGGTCGCGGACATTGGTGATTAAATTGCCGAAGCCGTCGATATAGATGATCTTACCGGCGAGGCCGCCCTCTATTTTGGCGACCTCCGGCCAGGCGAGGCGCGTGAAATCGCTCACCGCGTGGCCGAGATCCTGCGGCGGGATAGCCAAGGAAAGGTAAGCGGCGGCCGGAGCGAAGATATCCCTGCCATGGAAGGTCGCGCTGGTCGGCTTGAGATGGTAGGTCGCGTTCGAGAGCTCGATCACAGAGCTTACCTTTTTTCCCTCCAGAGCGAGGCTGAGGATGCCGTTGTCCGGCCCGATGAAGAAAGAGCCCTCCGACTCGATCAACAGCGGCCTCCTTTTGCTCCCGACTCCCGGATCCACCACCGCTACATGGATCGTCCCCCGCGGGAAGAAGGGGGCAGCATAACGCAGCACGAAAGCTCCAGCCATCAGATCTTGGGGCGGAATCCCATGGCTCAAGTCGATAATGTTCGCATTAGGATTGATGCCAACGATGACTCCCTTCATGATCCCGACGAAGGGATCCTTGTGGCCGAAGTCTGTGA
>Ga0105164_10002469_pt1 | contig 11431 bp, 10 predicted proteins | sample VDWuncwatermetaG_FD_89674 | JGI IMG/M metagenome (GOLD analysis project Ga0105164, IMG submission 89674) | Wastewater microbial communities from Netherlands to study Microbial Dark Matter (Phase II) - VDW unchlorinated drinking water | ecosystem: Environmental > Aquatic > Freshwater > Drinking...
CTCCTTTTACTCCTGCTTAAAAATTAAGCAGAATACGTGAATTACCTGGTCAAAATTCAACCAGCACAATGACCCTTATATGGTCAAAATTAAGTCAGCGGCAACAATGTCGAGGTGGACTATGCCGAGCTGGGTGATATGGCGCAGCACGACTGGATTGTGGTGGTAGAGAACTGGGAATGCTTCAATGATATCCATTTGGCAGCAGATAGCCTTACATTCCCCGGCCAGAATCCTCTGGTCGTATGGCGTGGAGACAATGACAGTGTGAGGGCTGACGGCATGCTGGCGATGTTGCGCAACTTGAAACAACCAGTGGCCGCCTTTGTAGATTACGACCCAAGTGGCATGGTGATCGCACGATCTTTGCCTCGCTTGGAGATGGTTGTCGCACCGCCACATGATGCGCTGAAAAAGATGATGCAGAGTGGGCTGGTTGAACGGTACATGGATCAAATTGCTGGATGCCGATCTGTGCTTGAGCAAATAGATGTTGCTTGCGTTACAGCCATATGGGGTGTCATCCGATTGTCTGGGCGCGCGTTGCCGCAGGAAGTTTTTTTAATGGGAAAAAATTAAGCTCTTCGTAATTTATCGACATAGCGGTTAGATAATGAGGAGCGGGCTGATATTTAGTGCTCATCTACTTCAGCCCATAAATTAGAATTACTCAGCATGCCGTTTGTTGGTTTTCAGCCAAATCTCAAATTCTGCTTGCCCCTCTTCACTCACCGGAAACTCAATAAAATCGGCAGGGTAACGCGCATGCTTGCCTAAGTAATTGACCAGCCGTGTACCGAATGCGAGTGGATCAACCTGCGGCAATTTTTGTTCGTTAAAATTGAGAGGGACTAAATTTATACTACGCAAAACGCCATCTGCGTTAATGGTGACATCCAATAGGGCAGAAACGGCGGCCAGTTTTTGTGCGGACAGCCCACCCACGCCGACAAAATTACCCAACGAATAAATAATGGGTTTGCCTTGGTAACACTCGGCGGCGCGTAAAACATGCGGGCCATGCCCGACCACTAAATCCGCACCGGCCTCTATCATCGCTCTAGAAAAAGCCACCGTGTTGCCGCGATTTTCCCCCATAAATAATTCTTCCTCATCATCATGCCAAATTGCGGGTGACCCTTCCGCGCCTGCATGAAAAGTAACAACAACATAGGTAGCCTGGGCTGTGGCGAGTCGTACTAATTCCGCGCCCTTAGCTAAATCTAGCACGGTGTTAAACCAAGATGAGACGCTAAAGCCAATCACCGCGATGTTGATGTTGCGCAGCGTTAAAATTTTTATTTCCCCCGGTAATCCAATGGCAGTAATTTGGGCGTTTTCTAAATGGCTCAGCGTGTCGCGCATACCCGTTTCGCCAAAGTCATAAGCATGATTATTGGCTAGATTCAATGCGGTAAATCCTTCTTGTTTGAGTAACTCGGCATAATGGGGCGGTGAGCGAAAAGCGAATTGGCGACCCGTGCCTGGGTTTTTTCGGGTTATTTTGTGCTCTGTTAAGGTGCCCTCAAGGTTGCCCACTACCATGTCGGCTTGTTGAAGCGTGGCGCGCACGCCCGCAAAATAGCGTTCCTCCCAATCCTTGGGGATGTGCTCTACGACAAAGCTGTTGCCTAACACAATGTCACCACCCAGCATCAGCCGTACCGATCCCTCAGAAATTTCAGCAGCAGGTGGTGTAACGCAAGACAGGGCTTGTGCGGCATATAAGTTCACACTCAACGTCAGTCCTGCAATTAAACCTAGGTGGGGTAAAAAGTAGTGGCGATTGATTGCCTGGATAAAAGCTAAGGGAACCCTGCTTATTAAATTAAGGCGATTTTGTTGGGCGCGGCAAGACATATTCATGGTTGGTGGATACCTTGTTTTGAGTGTTAATTAGATGCTGTAATGCGCTTTTTAGAGGGGAGTTGTGTAATTTTCCCGCTAAATCGGCCAGTTGCTGTCTGCCTGAGGCACTTATCGGGCTGCGGGGCGGCTGTGGGCGGGGCGGCTGGGTTACTTGCACCTTGACTTGAATTGCAGTAACCTCGTACCCGCTGTCTTGAAAAGCCCTTGTTAACGTGGGGGCAATTTGACGCAACTTCGCGGCTACTGCGCCGTTATGGGTGGCAATAACCAAAATGTAATCTGCCAAAAACATCACATGGCTCGCACGACTCAGGCTGGGTGGCGCGGCTTGGATGTAGAAATTCTGCAACGCTAAAAGCTGCTCGGCCTTGTGCGATAGCTGGTTCAGCTCTGGGCTGCCGTGAAGGCTGGCGTTGAGATAAGCGTTTAAAGGTAATGACACAATGTTGAGATCATAACAGGGGAAAAGAATATGGATATTATTCTAGTTTCCAATCGATTGGCAAAAGCCCGTAGCATTACGCTCACAGGTCGGCATTTGCTGTTGATTATACTATTGGCGTGGGGCTTGTTTTTTACGGCGCTATTTGCAGCGCAGTATTTGATCGTGCGCTTTCACCCAGAATCATTGAGTAGTGGCGTGCGCGCTTGGTTGGCTACGGCGCAAAGTGAAGAGCAACAAAAACGGGAAGCCCATTTGCGCGAGGGGCTCAACACGATGGCCGTGCGCTTGGGGCAGATGCAGGCGCAATTATTGCGACTCGATTCGCTGGGTGCGCGGCTGGCTAAAATGAGCGGCCTTAAGCCACAGGAATTTGCGTTTGATCAACCTGCCGCGCAAGGGGGGCCTTTTATCCCAGATGCTTTGGCCGCCAAGCAAGATGTTTTCATCAATAACGTCAATCAGCAACTGTCCAATTTGTCACTGACGTTGGAAGATAGGCGCGATAAGTTGATGGTGCTAGAAACCCTATTGCAGCAAGATAAGCTCGACAAGAAACTATTTCCTTCCGTATCGCCTATTGTGGATGCGAGACATTCTTCTAATTTTGGTTGGCGGCTAGACCCTTTCACCGGCGCGCGTGCCATGCACGAGGGGGTCGATTTCACTACCCCTACTGGCACGCCTATTTTTGCGGCGGCGGGCGGCATTGTGGTGTACTCAGCTATGCATCCGCAATATGGTAATATGATTGAAATAGATCACGGCAATGATGTGCTTACGCGCTACGCCCATGCCTCGGCGCTGATAGCCAAAACAGGGCAAGTTGTGCGGCGTGGACAAGAAATTGCTAAGGTGGGAAGCACGGGGCGTTCTACGGGTAGCCATTTACATTTTGAAGTGCGATATAAAGGCTCGGCACAAAACCCACTGCCATTCCTTAAAAGCAAAGCAGGTTAACACGTAAGGATAGATAGAAAAATCCAGATTTGCGAGCATCCGCTACGCGGATTGCCTGCTTAACCCGCTTCATCCCGGCGGCTGTAATGTGTAAACAGTTTTTGTTTACACATTAAGGTGTGTGGCTCATATAATTTTTTAGCGGTGTCCTTAAATTAATTTGAAGCGAGCATTTTGGGCGTGTTGCCCACTTTTATTTTTGGGTAATATTTTAAGGCAAGCTGTAAAAATTTGACCAAAAAAGTTTGACCAAAAAATTCACTCCATCACGTATATGCCACGCATTAAATCCCATACGAAATGTTGTTTGACGAATCCCTTGCTCCCCCTTTCTTGTGCCCTACCTAACCTGACATTCTCGCCTGTAACGCACCCGCAATGGTGTACGGCAATCTTAAATTAAATCTGGTTCTAATCCCACATAACATGATTTCAAGTTTGTTTAAAAATTTATTCGGCAGTCGCAACGATCGCCTGCTCAAACAATACCGCCAAGTGGTGCAGGCCATTAACGCATTGGAAGCAAATCTCGCTCATCTCTCGGACGAAGCGTTGCAGCTTAAAACAGATGCTTTCAAGCAGCGCATCGCGCAAGGAGAATCTCTGGACGCGTTGTTACCCGAAGCGTTTGCGGTGGTGCGTGAGGCCAGTCGTCGCGTATTACAAATGCGCCATTTTGACGAGCAGCTGATCGGTGGTATGGCTTTGCACTACGGCAAGATTGCCGAGATGCGGACGGGCGAGGGCAAGACGCTCATGGCAACTCTGCCTGCTTACCTCAACGCGCTATCAGGTGCGGGCGTGCACGTGGTGACGGTTAACGATTATCTGGCGGCGCGTGATGCCGAATGGATGGGGCGGCTGTATCGTTTTATGGGCTTGTCGGTAGGCGTTATTTTGTCGCAAATGGAGCATGCTACCAAGGCCACTGCCTATCAGGCCGACATTACTTACGGCACCAATAATGAATTTGGTTTTGATTATTTGCGCGACAACATGGCAACCGAGGTAACAGAACGTTATCAGCGCAAATTAAATTTTGCGATTGTGGATGAGGTAGATTCTATCTTGATCGACGAGGCGCGCACGCCACTCATTATTTCTGGGCAAGCGGAAGATAACGTGGAGATGTATACGCGCATGAATAAACTTGTGCCGCGTCTTACTCGCCAGCAAGTAGAGGGTGGCGCGGGCGATTACACCGTAGATGAAAAAAGCCAGCAAATTTTACTGACCGAAGCTGGGCATGAGCACGCAGAAGAGCTGCTGGCGCAAGCCGGGCTGCTGCCCGCGAACACCAGCTTATACGACCCTGCCAACATCATGCTGTTTCAGCATTTGTACGCCGCATTGCGCGCCCACGCGCTGTATTTCTGCGACCAACATTATGTGGTGCAAGACAACGAAGTGATGATCGTTGATGAATTTACTGGCCGCATCATGACTGGTCGCCGTTGGTCTGATGGGCTGCATCAAGCCATCGAAGCCAAAGAAGGCGTGCCTATCCAAAAAGAAAATCAAACGCTGGCCTCGATTACGTTTCAAAATTATTTCAGGCTGTACAACAAGCTGGCGGGTATGACCGGTACGGCGGACACCGAAGCATTTGAATTTCAGCAAATTTACAATCTAGAAACGGTCATCATCCCGCCGCATCGCCCCACCGTGCGCCAAGATTTGATGGATAAGGTTTACCTCAGCACGGGCGAAAAATATCAAGCCGCCATCATCGACATTCAAGATTGCTATGAACGCGGGCAACCGGTGTTGGTCGGCACGACCTCGATTGAAACGTCCGAGTTGCTGTCCAAGTTGTTGACGCAAGCCAAGTTGCCGCATCAAGTATTAAACGCCAAGCAACATGCGCGTGAAGCGGAAATTATCGCGCAAGCAGGTCGCCCAAAAATGATTACGATCGCCACCAATATGGCGGGGCGCGGTACGGATATTGTGCTGGGCGGAAACGTAGAAAAACCGATTGAAGTGTTACGCATGGATGAAAGTCTGGATGAAGCCACGCGCGAAAAGCGCATTGCCGAGTTGCGTGCGGAATGGCAGCCCGTGCACGAGCAAGTTATCGCCAGCGGCGGTTTGCACATCATTGGCACCGAGCGGCATGAATCGCGCCGCGTGGATAACCAGTTGCGTGGTCGTGCAGGTCGTCAGGGTGACCCCGGCTCCAGCCGTTTTTATCTGTCGCTAGAAGACCCGCTGCTGCGTATTTTTGCCTCGGATCGCGTCGCTGCGATCATGAATCGATTTAAGCTGCCAGAGGGCGAGGCGATTGAGCATCCGTGGGTGACCAAGGCGATTGAAAACGCGCAGCGCAAAGTGGAAGCGCGCAATTTTGATATGCGTAAGCAGGTGCTGGAATATGACGACGTGGCCAACGAGCAGCGCAAAGTGATCTACCAGCAGCGCAATGATTTGTTAGAAAGTGCCGAGATTGCGGACACCATCACCGCCATGCGCGACGAGGTAATCAACAGCAGCATCAGCGAATTTATTCCGCCGCAAAGCATGGAAGAACAATGGGATGTGCCTTCACTGGAAAAATCATTACATGCCGAATTTCAGCTAGAGCTACCGCTGGCGCAGTGGTTAGAGCAAGATAATAAATTAAATGAGTTGGCGCTGCGCGAGCGCATCGTGCAAGCGGCTCAACAGCATTTTCAGGCCAAAGTCGAGCAGGCTGGCAGCGAGGCTATGCACCGTTACGAGCGCATTATCATGCTGCAAAGTTTGGACACGCATTGGCGTGAACATTTGTCAGCGTTAGACCATTTGCGGCAAGGTATACACTTGCGCGGTTACGCTCAAAAAAATCCCAAGCAAGAATATAAGCGTGAGGCGTTTGAATTATTTGCCAACATGCTGGAAACCATTAAACGCGATGTCACCTTAACTTTAATGAATGTGCGGATTCGCAGCGAAGAAGATATAGCTGCGGTGGAAGCCCCGGTCGCACCAGAAAACATTCAGTACAATTTGGTCGAGCAAGAAGTGGCCGCGAACGCTGCTGAGCCTGTTGCGGTACAGCCGTTCCACCGTGCGGGCAGCAAGATTGGGCGCAATGATCCGTGCCCGTGCGGTTCGGGCAAGAAATACAAAAACTGTCACGGCAAGTTGAGCTAACTTAATGTGGCCTACACAACTTTAAGAATGAAGCATCAATTACTAGGAGAGCGAAATGACTAAAGAAGACCTGATTCTATTAACCCTGCACAACTCAACATTGACTGAAGAATTGCGTGATGCAGAGATTGAAGAGCTGGCTAAAGTCATGGAGCTTAAGGAATACAAAGCGGGCGAATATTTGCTGCAACCAAACGATAGCACGCTCAGAAACACACTGATGATCCTAGCCGCAGGCGAAGTTGAAGCGACTGCCACCATCAACGGCGAGAAGGCTACATTGCATTTATTGCAGCCTGGCGACCTCGCGGGCATCATCACCTTTGTGGGGGGCAGCGTGGCGCAGATCAGTGCCACGGTGATGGCCAAGGCAGACAGTAAAGTCATGCTGTTGGAGCAATCCCGTTTGGAATCTTTTCTTAGCACTAACCCGGCGATTGTGTATTACGTCATGCGCGGCATTGTGCGCCATGTGCATGGCATCGTGCGCCGCATGAATATGCAATCGGTTGAGATGAGTAACTATATACATAAACAAGGTGGCCGCTACTAGTCTTGCTGTGCCCCTAAACCGCTGAAGGGCGAGCCACAATATTAAATTGGCGGTATTAAATCTCGGCGCGGAATGCGGGGGCGCGAAGCGGCAGACATCGAGTCAACGCCGCTTCCTCACCAAGAGCGGGAGGGTGGCGGCACTGCCGCCGGGAACCCACCGGCCTCCCCTTTACGGGGAGATTTGCCTTGCGCTACATCCCTTCGGCGATTTTTGGCACAGCAATATTAAGAAAACGTTGGAGTGTCGCTCTTCAGCTTTTCACAATTCAAGCAACTTACAACACGAGAATTTCACACCATGCCCGTCAATCTTTCCCCACCTTTAGCAAATGCATTATTACCCATCAAAGGGGTCTCACTTGGTATCGCAGAAGCACATATCAAAAAGCCCAATCGCAAAGATTTACTCCTGATTAAATTGAATCCGCAAGCGACGGTAGCGGGCGTGTTCACCCAAAATAAATTTTGCGCCGCACCCGTAATGGTCGCGCTGGAACATCTTGCGACCAATGCAACAATCCGTGCATTCATAATTAATACGGGCAATGCCAATGCTGGCACAGGCGAGCGGGGCATGATTGCCGCGCGCGCCACTTGTGCAGAAGTGGCGGCCTTGCTTGATTGCGAGGCCACGCAAGTGCTGCCATTTTCTACCGGGGTCATTATGGAGCCGCTGCCGTTGGCAAAATTAGTCGCGGGCTTGCCCGGTTGTGTAGCCGATTTGCGTGAAGATAATTGGCTCAATGCTGCCACCGCCATTATGACCACCGACATTGTCGCCAAAGCGGTGTCGCGACAAATCACTTTAGGGGGCAAAATAATTACCATCACCGGTATCGCTAAAGGCTCTGGCATGATTCATCCCAACATGGCCACCATGCTGGGGTATATCGCCACCGATGCGAATGTTGCCCAGCCTGCCTTGCAAGCTATGGTGACCAATGCTTGCAACGCTTCGTTCAATTGCATCACGGTTGATGGCGACACCTCCACCAATGATGCGTTGATGTTAATTGCGACGGGCATGAGCGATGCGGAAATAATTGGTGACATGCACAGTGCCGAGTTTCAGCAACTGCAAGCCGCGATTACCGAGGTGTCGGTTGTGCTGGCACAAGCCATTGTGCGCGATGGCGAGGGGGCGACAAAATTTATGACCATTGATGTAGTTGCCGGGAAAAATGAAGCCGAGTGCAAACAAATTGCCTATGCCATTGCGCGCTCACCGCTTATCAAAACGGCGTTTTTTGCTTCCGATCCTAATCTTGGTCGCATCCTCGCCGCCATTGGATATGCCGGGATAGATGATCTCGACGTGCAAAGGCTTAAGGTGTACTTGGATGATGTATTGGTGGCAGAAAATGGTGGCCGCGCCCCCAGTTATCAAGAAACAGATGGGCAGCGTGTAATGCAGCAAAGCGACATTACCGTGCGGGTAGAATTAAATCGTGGCGCGGCTGCAGCAACGGTGTGGACGTGTGATTTTTCATATGATTATGTGAAGATCAATGCCAGCTACCGCAGCTAAGGATACCTCTCAAAATTCAAAATTTCGTCGCCATACTGTGTTGCTCGCAAAAAATATTTTCTTACATATAGCTATATGCGGCGTAAACATTTTTTGCTCGCGCCTTGTCTGGCTTAGAACTTTGAATTTTTAGAGGCATCCTTCATTCCAATTCCTGACCCCAATTCCTGATATGGACATGTTTGAAAACATACTCATTCGAGCAAAGAATCTGTTGGATAGACTCGATGCGGTGTTGCCGCCCACACCCATGGCGATTGATTGGGAGCAAACACTGGCTTGTCGCTGGCAGCAGCGTAATGGTCGCGGTGCGCTATTCCCCGTCAGCAAAATTCATGCGATTCGCCTGCATGACTTGCAAGACATCGAGGTGCAAAAGAGGCAGGTCGATCAAAATACACGGCAGTTTGTGCAAGGACTGCCCGCCAATAACGTGCTGCTGACTGGTGCGCGCGGCACGGGCAAATCTTCTTTGGTTAAAGCTTTGGTGAACGAATATTCTGCGCAAGGATTGCGCGTGATCGAGGTTGAGAAATCGGGCTTGATTGATCTGCCAGAAATTATTGCCGCCATCCGTGCGCGCCCCGAAAAATTTATTTTATATTGCGACGATCTTTCTTTTAACGCCGCCGAGTCTGGCTATCAGGCGCTCAAAGCCGTGCTGGATGGCTCGGTCGTGGCGCTGTCAGATAATCTGCTCATTTACGCCACCTCTAATCGCCGCCATTTAATGCCCGAACAAATGAGCGAAAATTTAGGCACACAATATGTTGGTGATGAAATTCATCCGGCAGAAAGTGTCGAAGAAAAAATTTCCTTGTCCGAGCGATTTGGTTTATGGGTCTCGTTTTACCCCTTCACGCAAGATGAGTATTTGAATATTGTGGCGCACTGGCTGGCACATTTTAAGGTCGCGCCACTAGATGAAATATCGCGCCGTGCCGCACTGCAATGGGCGCTCACACGCGGTTCACGCAGCGGCAGAGTGGCTTGGCAGTTTGCGCGGAGCTGGGTCGGGGCGCAGCAATTAGATCGTGTTAAATAACAGTATAAAAATCCGGTGAGCATTCAGGTCATTGAGGTTGCCGCTGCGGTCATCCAAAAAAAAGACGACACTTTTTTGTTAGCGCAGCGTCCATTAGGTAAACCCTACGCGGGCTATTGGGAATTCCCCGGCGGCAAAATAGAGCAAGGCGAATCTGCACAGCAAGCATTAGCGCGAGAGTTGCACGAAGAACTCGGCATACAAATCACCACCGCCTATCCTTGGCTCGTCCGCGAATTTACTTATCCGCACGCCACCGTCCGACTCAAATTTTTCCGCGTGACCCATTGGCAAGGCGAGCCGCACGGCTTAGAAAATCAGTCCCTGCGTTGGCAATCACCTTTTGATTTGAGCGTCTCACCCATGCTGCCCGCCAACATCCCCATTCTGCGCGCACTCCAGCTACCCGCAATTTATGCGATCAGCAAAGCCGCAATCTTGGGCCAGCCGGAATTTTTGCTACGTTTGCAACACGCGCTGAGCCAAGGTTTGCGCTTGCTGCAAGTGCGTGAAAAAAATATGTCGCGTCCCGCATTAAAAAAATTCGCCCAAGAAATAATCGCAATGGCACAGGCACACCAGGCGCGCGTATTAATAAATAGCGACATCGAACTCGCCCAAGAAATCGACGCAGACGGGGTACACCTCAGCAGCGCGCAATTGATGAGCATAGCCACGCGCCCTAATTTAAAGTGGTGTGCAGCATCGTGCCATAACGCAGCTGAACTGCAACGCGCCAACGAGCTGGGCTTAGATTTTGTCGTGCTCAGCCCCGTCCTCGCCACCCGCAGCCACCCTGGCGCACCGCATCTTGGCTGGCAAGCTTTCGCCTCCTGCGCCGCACAATCCGCCATTCCGGTTTATGCCTTGGGCGGGCTGGGCAGCCACGATCTAGCGACAGCCTGCCAGCATGGCGCACATGGCGTGGCCTTGCTTAGCCAAGCTTGGGAGTAAAGTTTTGGGTGATTTAATTGTTTGATGGACTTGCGTTAAAGAATGCAGCCCATGCCAAAAAATTTGGCACATATTGCGGCGTGTTGATGGGAGCTGTACAAATCATAATGGGTTTGGCCAAGGCTGGCAGAATAGAACGCCTGTTCGGCACACTCAAACAAAAACTCGACCAGCTAACTTACTCCCCTCTCCCGCACGCGGGAGAGGGGTTGGGGGAGAGGGAGCAACTTAACCGCGACCTCGCCATTTTTAAACACTGGTACAACCGCATCCGCCCGCACCAAAACCTCAACGGCAATACCCCGGCAGAGGCGTGGAACAAAATCAACCCCTATGCCAAGCCGCCCAAAACAGAGTGTTGGTTTCAAGCATGGGACGGATTGTTGACGGGATATGAATTGAAGTACTGACAAATGTGTCACTCCCGTGAAAACAAGGCCGCAGGCCGCAGTTTCGAGGAACGGCCAAACGGGAATCTAGGCGGAATATTCAGACAGCAACATACTGTCCGTGTTCCGATACCTATTCGCAGCAATGGACAGAAAAATAAGCGGAGAAATTCCAAAAAAGTGGCACTAATGGAAAGAAGCTTTAAGGAAAACAGGAAACGTCAGCATCAAAAAATGATGGAGAATTGAAAAAAATGAAGAAAATTTTACGAAGAATAGTTTGGCGGACATGCGGACGGGACAGCGTGGAGTTTGCCGACGGCACGGTTTGGGATGCCGCCAATGATTCGGTGTTTGAGATGAGGAGGGTGGGGTGAAAAATAAATTACCAATACCTCCTTTTGATGCCCTAGTGTTTGTTGCACATGCGTGGGTAGTGTCAGGAATTTTGTGTGTCCGAAGTCACGGTTAAATTTCACGGCATCCTCAAACTGAATCCGTGAAGCGTTCGCCAAACAGAATAGCGAATTGGATTTTGGCAGCACGCCAAGTGA
>Ga0105164_10002470_pt1 | contig 11430 bp, 12 predicted proteins | sample VDWuncwatermetaG_FD_89674 | JGI IMG/M metagenome (GOLD analysis project Ga0105164, IMG submission 89674) | Wastewater microbial communities from Netherlands to study Microbial Dark Matter (Phase II) - VDW unchlorinated drinking water | ecosystem: Environmental > Aquatic > Freshwater > Drinking...
ATCCCGCACCTCACGGAATTCTTGAACGCCAACATGGATGAGGCGACGGTGGAACCGTTGGATCCCTTGTCGGTGCTCAAGGGGTGGGGGCAGCCGTCTCCGGTTTTTCAGGAGATGGTCAGAACGAGCGGTCCGCAGTTTGTCGCCAGCATCGGGGTGGCCGCGCCGGAGCCCAAGGGAAAAGGAGCGGCCGCGGCGCTGCCGGTATTCCATCGCTACAATTACCGATTGGAATGGATCCAGCTCCTGGGACGGTGGGTCGCCTCGGCGGGGCTCATCGTGACGCTGGTCTTGAGCGGGATCACCCGCTTACAGATGGGCCGGTACCAGCGGTTCGTCCGGGACGCGAAGGTTCAGGTGGAACAGCTGGAGCCCAGGGTGCGGCAGATTGAGGAGTACAATCGTCTGAAAAAGATGATCACCGAGCGGGAGACCCTGATTGACAAGGCGATCGGCCGCCAACCCCTCTGGGCCGGGGTGGCGAAAGAATTAAGCCGGATCCTCCCCGAGGGGACCCGGCTGATCTCCCTGGAAACAATGGAAGGGGTTTCGCCGAAGCAGATCCGAATAACAGGTGAGATCCTGCCCACTTATACGACGGTGGAGGTGTTGGTCGCGCAGGTCCAGCTGGCGCTGGAAGAGTCCCCCTTTTTTACCAACATCGAATTGGTCGGGATCAAACGGAATTCGCAGCCCCACCTGGCGCGGGCTACCTTTGAATTGACCTGTCGATTGGCGTACTAGGATGCGGCTCAAGGATCGGATCTCGCGGTTGTCCTGGAAGGTCCATTTGGAATGGGTGGTGTTGATTCTGCTGTGGGCGGGGTGGGCGGCTTGCTATCTTTTCGGATATCGGGCTCAGGTGAGACAAATCGCACAGGTTCGGGCGGCCTTGATCCCTTCGCACCAGAAGATGGAGCAGTACAGCGCCCTGATCCGAGAATACCCGAATCCCGACCAGGGACTGGAGGATCTGCGCAAGAGGATTCAGATGCTCAAGGAACAGGGAATCGGCAAGGAAGCGGTCCCCAGGGTGATCCAACAGCTGGCGCAGTTGGCTGCGGATACCCGGGTGACGCTGGAGAGCATTAGTCCCCTGGAGGATGTCCCGGGGCGGCAGGGGCAGCTTCCTGAGGGAGTGGGCAAGCGGGTGATCGAGCTGAAGGTCCGGTGCGACTATCAGGCGCTTGGAGAGTTTCTCGCCAAGCTGGAGCAGCTTTCGAGCCGATTCACGGTGGATTCGCTTTCGATCCGGTCCGATCTCAGGGAGGCCACGGGGGAAATCCAGGCGGTGCTTCTGCTGGGTACCTATGGGCTTTTGTGATAACATGATGGCGCCGGGGTGACCTCCAAAGATCGAACGCAGCTGATCGTCATCGGGGCGGGGGTGCTGCTTTTAATGGTTTTTATTCCGATGAATCTCATGAAGGGTAAGAAAAAGCCCGCCGGCCCCACGGCCACGCCGGTTGAGGCGGCGCCGGGCGGCCCATTGGGAATTCCGCAGGGGGCGTCTCAGGCTCCGACGGCGATGCTGGGAGCTCTGGATCCGGATCGGCGGGAAAAACAGATAGGGATTCTCAAAGGCCCTTGGGGACGGGATCCCTTTTACCATAAGAGGGGGATGATCCCCGTCGTCCGTTCGGAGCTTGTTCTGAAGGGGGTTGCGGTGCGAAGCGACGGGAAGACGGCGGCGTTGATCAACGACGCCATTGTCGAGGAGGGAGAAGAAGTCGAGGGATGCCGCGTGAAAAGGATCGAGCCGGTCCACGTGATCCTTGATCAGAATGGGCGGGAAATCATCCTGGAACTGCAGGAAGAAGAGGGGCCGGCGAAATGATCAGGAGGAGGGCCTGTCTCTGGTTCACCGCGGCCTGTTTTCTGTGCTCCCAGGCGGCTCCTCCTTTTACGGGGGCGGCGGAGATGCCCGTTTCCAGGGAACCGATGGTCGAGGCGGTCCGGGTCAGCTTGGATTTCCGGAACACCGAGATCGCCGACGTCTTGAGGCTTCTGGCCAGGCAGTACAATCTCAATATCGTGATGAGCAACGACGTGAAAGGCCCCATCTCGATCCGCTTAAGCAACGTCACGATCGATGAGGCGCTGGAGGCCATCATCACGGTGAACGGCTTTTCGTACACTACCCGAGGGCACGTCATCCGAGTGACCACGGCCGTCGCCGTGGAAGCGGAAACCCCGGAGTCCCAGGTTTTTAAACTGGGGTATGCCGACGCCAAAAAGCTGCTGGATCCATTGAAGGCGGTTCTTTCCTCGAAAGGGGTCATGCAGGCGGATGATCGCTCCAATTCACTGGTGGTGACCGATATCCCGTCCGCCCTGACGACCATCGGCCGTGTGGTGGAAAACCTGGATACCCCCACCGCTCAGGTGCTCATCGAGACGAAGATCATCGAGACGGCCTTGAACGATGACGAGAAGCTGGGGATCAGCTGGGAGGTGTTGGCCAGCTTACAAGGGTCCGCCCAGCCGCTGACCTTTCCTTTCCCCCAACGGATCGCCGGTTCTTCGCTCTTCGATCAGTTCCGCGCCTTAGGGCAGACCAGCGCGGAATCCTCAACGACCTCCACCGCCACCGGGGCGACCGCCACCGCCACGTCGACCGGCTTCCCCTCGAGCGCGGAAGGGTTCGGCACGTTTCCTTTCGTTGACAAGGGCCTTTTCACTTTTGGAACATTGAGCTTCAACCAGTTCAAGGTTCTTCTGCAGGCCTTGGAGGTGCGGAGCCAGACCAAAGCCTTGTCGGTTCCTTCCATCACCACGCTGGACAACCAGGAAGCGCAGATCGTTGTGGGGACGAACACCCCGGTCCCTACCTTTGCCCGGAACAAGACGACCGGAGAGTTTGAGATCACCGGGTATGTGGACAAGAAGACCGGGGTGGTGTTAAGGGTGACCCCGCACGTTGCAAAGGATCGGCGGGTCCTCCTGGACATCCATCCGGAGGTGAGCACCATCACCCGTTTTGTAGGAGACCCCCGGGCTCAGGTTCCGGTGACCTCCACGCGGGAAGCCGATACCCGGGTGAGTCTGATGAGCGAGGAAACGGCGGTGATCGGCGGCCTCATTGAGGAGCGGGATCTTGTCAGCCGGCGGGAGGTTCCCGGTTTGGGAAAGATCCCTCTCCTTGGCCGCCTGTTCCGGTTCAACGAGAAGACGAAAGGCCGCACAGAGCTTCTGATCTTCATCACGGCGCACGTCTTGACCGATCAGGAACGTTTGACCAGGACCTTGGGGGCGGTAGCCGCCACGGGCCGGCCGGAGCTGTTTGACCCCAGGCTCAAGCCGTCCAAGCAGCCCGTTGCGTTTAAAGTTCGGAATCGGCGGATCGTTGTTCCGCAAGAGAAGGTTTCCGGTGGACCGTAACCTCGTCTATCTTGTCACGGCGACAATGATCAGTCTTTTGGTTGGAAGAGTCGTTCAGGGTTGGCATCCGGTCGGATCCGATCACCGGGGAAGATCTTCGATTGCATCGGCGCCTCACCCGGTACCGCAGGGGCTGCAGCCCCCGAAGCGGGGTGTCGGCGAAGCTCATCGGATGCAACGGCAGCTCCGGAGGGACCAGGAGCGGATCCGCGGATTGGAGCAGAGCCGCTCCGTGTGGTTCCGGACCTCCGAGGCTTCCGCCCGGCATGGGATTCAGCTTCGATATCAGGTGGCCGACCTGGAGGAGACCGTTGCCCAGTTCCAGAGACAGGTGAGCGTCCTGGAGGCGCTGCTTCGAGCCGGAGAGCGAGAAAAGGTGCCAGGCACTTTTGTACCGCCAGGCACTTCTGTACCGGGTGCCGGAGACGCCAAGCGCGCCGATGGGGAGGCCAGAGCCTTGGAAGACCTCGGGATACAGTTTCTGGACCTCGGTTGGTTTCAGAAAGCCGACGAGGCATTCTATCGGGCCCTCAGCTTGAGTCCGATGGATCCGGATCTCCATTACAACCTGGGTGTCCTAGCCGATCGAATCCTTGGGGAACCGGGCCGGGCGCTGTACCATTTCCGGAGCTTTGTGGCCCTGGCGCCGGAAGATCCGGACGCTCCCACCGTTGCCGGCTGGGTGAAGCAACGGGAGCGGGATTGAGTGGTTCTGATTGTAGAGAGTGAGTTGGTCTATGCGGAACGGCTGCGGATTGCCCTCCAAAAGCAAGGAATTCCGGTCCATACCGTTACCGACGGGTTGGAGGCCTTGCGATGGCTGCGCACCACCACCCCTCAGCTGATCCTGGCCGATCAGTCGGCTTTCTGGATCGATGCGTTTCATCTGTGTCGTCTGACTAAATTCCATAAACGCCAAGGAAAGATCCCGATCCTCATCATGAGCGCGGTGGTGGACGATGAGCACCGTCGGCTGGCGGAAGAGGTAAAGGCAGACGGATACATCGAGAAGAAACGGGATGCGGAGACAGTGGTTCAGGCGGTCATCCGGATCCTCTCTTCCAACGCCGGTTCCTCCCAGAAGGAAACCTGATGCCGGGTCTCCTGATTTCGGATCTTTTGATGGCGAGCGGGCTCTTGACTCCGGAGAAATTGGAGCAAGCCCAGAGGCTGGTCCAGCAGAAGCGCTGTTCCTTGGACCAGGCGATCCTTGACCTGCAGCTGGCATCAAAAAGTGAGCTTTACGGGACCATTTCCGATCAGCTCAGGGTCCCTTATGTGGAGCTGGATGAATATGAAACGGATCCCAAGGTGCGGGAATTGATCCCGGAGGATGCCGCTCGGCATCACCGCGTTTTCCCCCTGTTTCGCCTTCAGAACACCCTGATCGTGGCGATGTCGGATCCAACGGATTTGGTTGCCATGGATGCCATCCGGAAAACAAGCCGTTGCCTCGTCGAAGCGTACATTTCCTCCGAACAAGAGATCAGCCGGGCCATCGATCAAGGGTATGGAACTCGAGGGGAGACCGAGCATTTCCTGGAGGAGCTGGCCCGCGAATCCCAGAAAGCGGAAGGGGTCCCCTCCGGAAAGGAGGAGGCCCCGGTAACAAAGCTGGTGGATCTGATCCTGACCCAGGCGATTCGGGATCGGGCCAGCGACATCCATATCGAACCGGAAGAAGAGGCCGTGCGGATCCGCCTGAGGATCGACGGGGTTCTTCACGAGATTCCCTCTCCTCCGAAATCCTTGGAGCCGGCGCTGATTTCCCGGCTGAAGGTTTTGGCGAATCTGGACATTGCGGAAAATCGAGCGCCTCAAGACGGCCACTTCCAATGGAGGCTGGAAGATCGCCGGATCGATTTCCGCGTCTCCACGCTGCCCACGCTGCATGGAGAAAATGTCGTCCTCCGGATCTTGGACAGCTCCGGGGTATTTTTGGGGTTGGAGAAATCCGGCTTCAGCCCGGAGATCATACGGAAGATAGAGGAGATTCTCCAGAGGCCCCACGGGATTATTCTCTGCGTGGGTCCTACCGGAAGCGGGAAAACCACCACGCTGTACGCGGCCATGATGCGGATCAACTCGATGGTCCGCAACATCATCACGATTGAAGACCCGGTGGAGTATCGGGTGAGCCTCCTCCGGCAGGTGCAGGTCAATCCGAAAGCGGGGGTGACCTTTGCTACGGGACTTCGCTCCATCCTCCGCCAGGATCCGGACGTGGTCATGGTCGGAGAGATCCGAGACGCCGAGACGGCCTCCATCGCCATCCAGTCGGCCCTGACCGGGCACTTGGTGCTTTCCACGCTGCACACCAACGATGCTCCGAGTACGATCACCCGGCTGATCAACATGGGGATTGAGCCGTTTCTGGTATCCGCCTCCCTGATCTGCATCATGGCCCAGCGTTTGGTGCGGCTGATCTGCGAGTCGTGCAAGGTCTGGTATGACCCTTCGCCGGCGCTTCTGCGCCGACTGAAACTTCAGAGTTCGGCGGATGCGCCGTTGAAGATGGCCAAGGGGGCGGGTTGTCCCCAGTGCAAAGGGACCGGCTTCCGCGGCAGGAGCGCCATCGTCGAGATGATGGTGTTGGATGATGAGCTCCGGGAACTGATCATCTCCAACCCTTCCGTTGGAAAACTTCGGGAGGCCGCCTGCGCGAAGGGGATGCGGCTTCTCTGGGAAGAGGGAATGGCCAAGGTGTTGGCGGGGGCGACCACCGTGGAAGAGGTGCTTCGCGTGGCCGAGCTGCAGGCGTAGACGGGGCATGAGCCCGACTGTCTCTCAAGAGACCGTTCCGGTGCCGCATCTGGTCGCGGCGACCCGGCAGATGGCGGTTTTGGTCCAAGCGGGGATCCCTATGGTTCGGAGCCTGAAGATCTTGAGCGATCAATCGGAGCATAAAGGATTCAAGCAGATCCTGGAGGCGATTGAGCGGGATGTGGAGGGAGGGGCGAGCTTGTCCAAGGCCTTAAACCGGTATCCGAAGATCTTCTCTGATCTGTACGTCAACTCCGTGGCGGCGGGCGAGACGGGAGGCGTTCTGGATCTGGTCCTGGTCCGCCTGGCAACCATGTTGGAGCGGGATCAGCAGATCGCTTCCGAAGTGAGGGCGGCTCTTCGGTATCCGATGATGGTTTCCATCGCGATTTCGGCGGCCGTCATTTTTATGTTGATGTTCATTGTTCCACGGTTCGCCGCGATCTATGGCCGCTTTGGGAAGCAGCTGCCCCTTCCGACCCGGGTCCTGATTGCAGCCCATGAGTTCCTCTTAAAGGGGTGGATGATCTACATTCCGGTTTCGGCGGTGGCTTTCTTCCTGTTTCGCTGGATCCTCTCCACTTCGGCCGGGCGCTATCAGTGGGACCGGATGAAATTGGATTTGCCGATTTTTGGGGTCCTCTTTAGGAAAATCGTCATGACGCGCTTTTCTTCGATGCTGGCGTTTCTATACGCCAGCGGTTTGCCTATCCTCAAGGCCCTCGACGTGATCTCCCGGGCGGTGGGGAACGTGGTGATCAAGCGGGAGATCGAGCAATTGTCTCGGAGCGTGACGGAGGGGAAAGGCCTGGCCGGCGGGCTGGAAAAGGGGCGGTACTTTCCGGCCTTGGTGCGGCACATGATCGCGGTCGGGGAGGCCACCGGCAAGCTGGATGTGGTCTTGTCCAGCGTCGTCGCCTACTACGAACAGGAGGTCCAGCATGCGATCAGCGGCTTAAACTCCCTGATTGAGCCGCTTCTTACCTTCGTTCTGGGCATCGTCGTGTTGGGCCTCGCCCTGGCCATCTTTCTGCCCATGTGGAACATGACCCAGTTGTTCAAAGGAGGTTAGCACGGATTTCTCGGCGAGCCTGCTCCTCTGGGCGGGATTGCTTGCGATCGGTCCCTGGGTTAGTCCCGTCTTTGCCGATTACAACAGCGGGATGGAGGCGTATCGCAAGGCCTGGTCCGCCTACGGCGCGCAGGATTACGCGTCGGCCGAAGAGTGGGGGAAACGCGCCGTACGGGCCGACCCCGAAAACGCCCACGCCCTTGCGCTTCTGGGCGACCTGGCCTATTTGAAGGACGACCTCGCGGCGGCGAAAGAATCTTGGGAAAGAGCGCTCAAGGGGAACCCGGCGCTCACAGCGATTCAGAGACAGATCGCGCAAGCAGAGATGGAAATGAAGCTGGAGGCGGAGATGGAGCCCGTGGCGGTAGGGTCTCTTGTCGTAAGAATACCGCGTGTCATTGCGAGCGAAGCGAAGCAGCTACGGGGTCAGGCACTTTTTCTCAAGCAACCTGAGCTCACCGGAGAAAAAGTGCCTGACCCCTTTTCCCACAATGACGTGATCAGGGTTCTCCAAGAGGCGATGGCGGGTCTGGAGCCGTATTTCCAGTACCGCGTCAGCCGGCCGCTGGCCGTGCTGATCTATCCGAGGGAAGCGTTTTACGAGATGAATCACGTGCCGACGGAAGTGCTGGGCCTGTTCGACGGGAAGATCAGGATTCCCGCTTCCGCGGGAATGGCAGAGAGTATGTCATCCCCGCGAGGGGGGGGATCTGAATCGGTTTTATGGCACGAATATACCCATGCCGTCGTGCACGACTTGACCCACGGGCGGGCGCCTCGCTGGCTGCACGAGGGATTGGCGCAGGAAGCGGAACGGCTACGGGGTCAGGTACTTTTTCTCAAGCAACCTGAGATCACCGGAGAAAAAGTGCCTGACCCCTTTTCCCACCCCCCGTTGCGGGCGGTGCTGGGGATTTCCGAGCGGCCCGGTGAGCCGGTGGTCATGCCGGCCGGCCTGTTCTACGCGGCCTCGCGCAGCCTCGTGCGCACTTTGCTGGAACTCAAAGGGTGGGACCGGATGCGGCGGTTTCTCGCCGCGCTGGGAGGAGGGGCTTCCGTCGAGGAAGCCTTGGAAACGGTGTATGGGTTGGACCTCTTGACGCTGGAGAAAAGGTGGAGAGAATGGTACCATTTGAGTTAGACGGAGGAAGAAGCTATGCCAGCGGTTCGTGATGTAAGCAAACTAATTGGGGAGCAGCTGTCGAAGAAAGGATTGCTGACTCCGGAGCAGCTGAAGATGGCGGTCGAAAAGCAGCGGTTGACCGGCCGGATGATGGGGGAGCTTTTGGTCGAGCTCGGCTTCGTCACCGAGGAAAAGATCGCCGAGGCCCTGAGCGAACAGCTGGGCATCCCCTATGTGGATATTTCCACCTACCAGATCGACGACAAGGTGCTTGCCCTTTTCCCCGAGGAGCTTCTGCGGGAGCATTGCGTGATTCCCCTGTTTAAGGTGGATCGCACTATTTCAGTGGCCATGGCGGATCCGATGAATATCCGCGTGACCGACCGCCTCCGGTTTGTCAGCCATTGCGAGATCGAGCCGATGTTCGGCACCCGAACCGCCATCCAAAAGTCCCTGGAGAAGTACTACGGGTCGGTGAGCTCGCTGCAAGGCGTAATGCGGGACATCCAGATCCAGGAGGCGTCGGGTCCTGCCGTGAAGGGCGGGGCGGCCGGTTCGGCCCGGCCCGCCGGGGATGGGACAGCCGCAGCGTCGCGGGCAGCCGCCGGCGCTCGGTCGGGGTCGTCCTCCGACCACCTGACGGGGCTCATTGCCGCGGCGGAGCAGGCGCCGGTGGTGAAGCTGGTGGACGCCATCGTCAAGTCGGCGGTGGATAACCGGGCCAGCGATATCCACATTGAGCCGGAGGAAAAAGCCACCTACGTCCGCTACCGGATCGATGGGATCCTCCACGATGTTCCGCCCCCTCCCAAGAGCATGGAGGCGGCGATCATCTCCCGCATCAAGATCATGGGGAACATGGACATCGCGGAGCGCCGGCTCCCGCAGGACGGCCACATCCAGATGCGGCTGGCGGACAAGGAAGTCGACCTGCGCGTGTCGACCTTCCCGACGATCAACGGCGAGAACGTCTCCATCCGCGTGCTGGACAAGAGCGCCATTCAGCTGAAGCTGGAAGACCTTGGTTTTGATCCCGGTATCCTGGCGCGGTTCAAGGCGCTGCTGGAGCGGCCGCACGGGATCCTGCTGGTCACCGGTCCGACCGGCTGCGGGAAGACCACCACGCTGTACGCCGCGCTCAAGACGATCAACGCGGTTCAGAAGAATGTGATCACCCTTGAAGACCCGGTGGAGTACCGCATCCCGCGGATCCGGCAGTCGCAGGTGGATGTCAAGGCAGGGTTGACGTTCGCCAACGGTTTGCGCTCGATCCTGCGGCAGGACCCGGACATCATCCTGATCGGTGAGATCCGGGACCTGGAAACCTCGGAGATCGCGATCCACGCCGCGCTCACCGGCCACTTGGTCTTCTCCACGCTGCACACCAACGACGCTTCGGGCGCCCTCACGCGGCTGGTCGACATGGGGGTGGAGCCGTTTCTGGCGGCCTCTTCGATTGTGGGCGTGCTGGCCCAGCGGTTGGTCCGGACGCTCTGCTCCAAGTGTAAGGAATCGTACGTTGCTCCGCCCGAGGCGCTGAAGAGTTTGGGGATTCCAGCGGGACAGAAGGTGACGCTCTACAGGACCAAGGGTTGTGAGGAATGCGATCAGACCGGCTATCGGGGGAGGACAGGCGTGCATGAGCTGATGGAAATTACCGGAACCATCCGGGACTTGCTGATCCGGAAGGCCACCTCGCGGGAGATCCGGGATCAGGCGGTGAAAGAAGGAATGACGACCCTGCTGAAGGGCGGAATCGTCAAGGCCCTCAAGGGGATCACCGCGGTCGAGGAAGTCCTGCGCGTTACGGAACACGATTTCGAGGAAACATGACCGACAACCGCATGATAGTCCTGGTCGCGGATGACGACCTCGACAACCTCAACATCATCAAGCTCAAGCTGGAAGGGCATGGGCTTCAGGTGGTGACTGCGCGGGACGGCGATCAAGCGCTCCGGATGGCCCGGGAGCAGCCGCCCGCGTTGATCATCCTGGACGTGATGATGCCGAAACTGAGCGGTTTCAAGGCGGCCCGGCTGATCAAGTTCGATCCCAAGTTGAAGGCTGTTCCGCTGATCCTCCTGACCGCCCGGACGCAGGAGACCGATCGGAGCACGGGCGAGGAAGTTGGGGCGGACCTTTACCTCACCAAGCCGTTTGACCCGGAGCATCTCCTCCGGGAGGTGAAACGCCTTTTAGGGCAGGGTTAGGAGGTTGAAAATGGGATCTCTTCGGGCGACCAATTGGCTGTTGTTGATGATTGCGGCGGCGCTGTTGGCTCACTTCGGTTTGGTCTGGATGAACCAGATGGCGGAAGCCGAGACGTTCCGGCTGGATCAATGCGTCACCGATCGGCCCAACGACCGGCCGGCTGCCTACGTTCACGTCGTGATGCATGGAATGGCCGAGGTTGATTCGTCCCAGGATTTGAAGCGGTAAGTGGTCTCGGATCATCCGCACATCCTCATTGTCGAGGATGAGGCTCCGATGGCGGACCGGATTGGGCTGATCCTCGGCGGGCAGGGCTACCAGGTGGATTACGCGTCGGATGGGAATCAGGCTCTTTCAAAGATCCGCTTGACCTGCCCGGATCTGGTGATCCTGGACGCGGTCCTTCCAAAGTTCAGCGGTTTCCAGGTCGCTCGGCTGATCAAGTTCGACCCGAATTTCGGCAAGCTCCCCATTCTCATGCTGACCGTCCTGGACCGGCCCGCCGACAAGGAACGGGCCAAGTTGGTCGGCGTGGATCGCTATCTCACCAAACCTTTCTCCGATGACGCCCTTCTGGGGGCCGTCAAGGACCTCGTGAATCCCGCCAAGAAAGCTTGAGGAGAATCCCACAAGAAGAAGCGGATCAGCTGCGCAAGCTGATCCGGCGCCACGACCGGAAGTATTACGTCGAGGCCCGACCGGAGATCTCCGATCCCGAGTACGACCGCCTGTACCGGGCCCTGAAAGACCTCGAAGAAAAATTCCCCCGACTGATCACGCCCGATTCCCCAACCCAGCGCGTCTCCGAGAAGCCGCTGAAAAGTTTCGCGGTGGTGCTGCACCGGGCGCCGATGCAGAGCCTGGACAATACCTACTCGTA